>Ga0100389_1003460_pt1 | contig 12337 bp, 9 predicted proteins | sample CryGeymeta201513_FD_81537 | JGI IMG/M metagenome (GOLD analysis project Ga0100389, IMG submission 81537) | Groundwater microbial communities from Crystal Geyser aquifers in Utah, USA - Crystal Geyser metaG 2015-13 | ecosystem: Environmental > Aquatic > Deep subsurface > Groundwater | place: USA... | reverse complement strand
TACCCAGCAACCGATGGCCGCTTCTTCCTGCGGCGTAAGCACGATTCGTTCTGATATGTTCATGCATATATTATACCATATAAATATCCAAATGTCAAGTAATTAATGCGACACCATACTAGATCTACTTCTTCCAACATAAATTTTCTAGTAACAGAATCTAAATTTTCAAAGTTAAATAGCATTTTACCTCCCTTCATAATTTATTTTATTCTTTTTTGAGCAGCTTCGATATATTTTGTTTCCTTTTCAATGCCAATCCATTGTCTTCCCAATCTTTTTGCTATTGCCGTAGTTGTTCCGCTACCTAAAAATGGATCAAGCACAAGATCACCCTTATTTGATGATGCAATAATAATCCTTTTTAACATCTCTTCAGGTTTTTGTGTTGGATGAAGAGCACGACCATTTGTACTTCTTAATCTTTCCTTCCCTTGAACTAAAGGCATAAGCCAAACGTCTCTCATTTGTTTTAAAGAACCGTCTTTTTGCCTTTCAGGATTAATCTTTTTCAATTCATCATAATTAAAAACCCACTTTTTTCCTTTAACCCCCCACACAACAAATTCAACAGAATGAGTAAAAACCCTTTTTGTCATGTTAGGCATTGAATTTGTTTTTTGCCAAACAATGACATTATTAATTTTAAATTTGTATTTCCTCAAAGCTGACATTACTTCTGCCAAATTATGATAAGTACAGGAAATATAAATTGAACCATTTTCTTTCAGGACATCATGACAGGCTTTAATCCACTTGTTCGTAAATTGAACATATTTTTTATCTGACATTTTATCCCATTCTTCATTGACCATATACCAATCTCCGCCGGTTTGATTTCCCTTCCATTGTAAACCACCACCGGAAAGATTATAGGGAGGATCGGCAAATATTAGATTGATTGACTTTTTGTCAATTTTTTTACTTAAAATATCTATACAATTACCTTTGTGAATTATATTTTTTCTCATTTTATTATGCAATTAGATTTTTCTGCCACACAGAAATAATATTTGGAATTTTTTCTATCCATTTATTAACATCACTCACTTTTTCGGAAACAGACAATATATTATTATATAATCCAATCAGTTCTGAATGTGGTAAAAACCTTCCCTTCTGTTTCATTATGACAAGGGTTTTTAGCAATTCAATGAAATTCTGTATTGATAAAGGTATGATCCTTTGTGGTTTACCTTCATATTCATATTTAACTGAAAACCAAAATGTATTTAATGTATCTCTATGCAAAGACGGGGCAATAAAAAGGCAATAGGCGTTCTTGCTTTTATTCTTTTCTTCGAAATCTCTTAAATGCCTCATTATCGGTTGCCCTTCGCAATACCATTGGTCCCTGCTAGTTAGCATCGTCACTTCACAAATAGCATTGAAAGAATTGTAATAGCATTCTATGTCCGGCTTACCTGCTGGAGCAGTAAAGGTTGGTTCATTGTCATCTCCAACCGGATAATTTGGTTGAATTTTTAGTGCGTCATTCAAAGCATGAAGTGCTAATGCGGTATATTTTTCTAATGCAAGCGGCTTATCTTCTTCTTTATAAATATTTTGCAGGATTTCAATATATTTAGAAATTGCCGTGATATTTTGAGAGCTTACACGATTTTCTTGCTCCTGTAAATATCTTCTATATTCTCTGAGTTTTTCAATAAGCTCCTTTAATTTATTTTCGTCAAAGTTCTTATAATTAGGGATATCTTTTTCCGGTGCAGATAGCTTCTTTTCGTAGCTATGCGTATCTGTTACAAGCTCATCCAAGATCTCTTTAAGTTTCTCCTTTGTTTCCCAGGGAAGTTTTGGTTCACTAATATTCGCAATATATTCTAAATATTCATCTTTTGTAATAAATGATATGGATTTCCCGCTATCAAAAGCTAATAAGTTTTTAATTTCTACTTGCCTTCTTTGTTCTAAATCTATATAAAATCCATTCCCTCTTATACAAATATAACGCGTTAATCTAAAATACCGGATAGCATTATCTCCATAGTCATCAAGGTTATTGAGTAATTTTTCAATCTCTTTACGCTTTTTTGTTTTTAGAAATTCTTGAACAAATTGTTTTTTATAACCTTCGAATATCCATCTTTGTTCCCGCTTATTTTTTCCTTTTAGTTTAGCCCTTAATTTTAAAATTTCAGCAGCATAATCCTCAATATTCCTGTAATTTATCAGAGTCGGTGCAAAAAGGGAAAATTCATGCTTACTAATACCCTTTGGTTCTTCGCCATTTTTTATAGCTTTTTGATTGACAGCATGTATTAAATGAAGGGTACCGATAAATGGTTTTATATCGTAACCGACACCTTCTTTGTAATCATCATTATCAGGATTTGGGATCTGCCATTTGATAAAACTCTTAAAAAATATTTCACCAAGGTCATAATCGTCTTTTAATAATAAATGCCCCAATCCTGTAATAAAAACCTTTCCTTCTTTTATGGATACAAGGCCTAATTTTTTGAGAGGATTAATAGACTGTCGTCCTCTCATGGCTGGATCTTCGTAGCCCTTTAAATCAAATATTTCCTTAGCTTCTTTAAAACTAATTTCCTTGTTTATATTATCTATAAGATTAACAAACCTTGATGGAAGACCATTATAAAACTGTTTGACACCGTAACCATAAATTCTTTCTTTAATCAATAAAATTTGATATTTCTTCTGTGTTTCAGCATTCCATTCTTCACCTTCAATATTTTTCAAGACTATTAAAAAATTTCTAAGCCTTTCAGGATTTCTAAGCGTTGTTGTTACTGACCATGGTTTTTTCATATTTACTTCCTCACCTTACAATAAAAAACTCTTTCGGTGTGACCATTTGTTATACTTTTACCGGTTGTAAAAGCCTTATAATGCTGCTCAAAAATTTCTACTTCGCCCTTATCCTTTAAAATATTTATTATCTCATTATCTTTTATCCTTGCGTTGGAACGATTGTCTTTTGATTCTCCTGTATTGTTGTAAGAAACAAGGATGTGTTTGCATTTCGCTTTATGAATCAATTCAGAAAAAGATTTTGAGGCGTCTTTGAGGCAATATTTGCTTTTAAGGTTAGACCTGTCCATCTTTTTGGCTTTACCGACTAAATCCTGCTTATCCCAGACAATGAGATTTTCGAGCAGATGATATGAATCACAATATTGTCGAGAGTTATATGGAGGATCTATATACAAGATATCTGGTTCTATATCATTGATAAGCACATTTGAATCCTTATTATAAATTTCATTGTTTCGATTTTCGCTCTGTTTAATATCCAACGTGCGTAATTTTAGCGGAACCACCATATCCAATGTTTTGCGAAAGGCATCATAATGACCGCAGGTGTTTGCGACTTTATCGACCGCATATAACAAAGAAGTTAAAAGAATGCATTTTTCTTTGAAATTAAGTTTTAATTCCTCAATTTTTTCACGAATTGCCCCTATCTTCCGCGCATTTTCAACAGTAAAATACGTGCCTCCGTAATTGACTGAAAAATAGTTATCGTTATTTGTGGAAAGGGAATTAAGTAAATCTATGTATTTTTCAATTTTTTCTCTGTCAAAATATTCCGGAGAAAGCCAGGCATAAAGTGAAACATAGTTGCTGTACAATATTTCATTGCTTATTATTTTTATATTCTTTGCATTAAAGTGTTCCCCTGTTACCCCTGTTCCTGCAAAAATATCACAGAAACTATTGTAAGGCTTACATCTTTTCTCAATTATTTCTTCAATCAAAGCTAATAATTTATATTTATTTCCGAGATATCTTCTGTTTTGGATTTGAATAACATTTTCTGTGTTATTATATTTATTTTTAACAGGAATTATCGAAGAATTCTTTTTAACAATTGAATGCCGAGGAGGTGTTGGCATATCATCAAATAATGATAATTGTGTTCCTGAAATTAAAGAACCCCAGGATATCTCTCCTATAAAAGGAAAAATGCTAAATTCATTGGAGTCGGTTTTAGGATACAGAACTTTTGCCATACCTGCTCCTTTCTATATTTTTCTTATTACTAGCTTAATTTTCCCCGCGACCCAGACTTGTTTGTCCGCAGGATTAACAAATATCGGCTGCATAGATTCGTTTGCGGGCTGAAGACGAAGCCTGCCGTCTTTTTCCTTATATAATCTTTTTACCGTGGCTTCTCCGTCTATGAGAATAACTACGGTATCACCATTATAATCGGGAACTTCTTGTTTGTGTACTATTACATAGTCGCCATTAAATATTCCGGCATCAATCATACTATTACCTTTAACACGCAGAGCAAAAACGTCCTGAGGATTCTTTACAAACGAATTATCAACCGCGAGACTGCCTTCGATGTTCTGCACGGCAAAAATCGGTTCACCTGCAGCAACCCTGCCGACAATAGGAATATTAACTGCAGAAACACCATTACCGTTTCCGTTGGTTTTTCCATTCGTAAGCCGAAGACTGCGGGATTTATGAGGATCGCGTTTGATATAACCCTTTCTTTCAAGGGCAAGTATATGGTCTTTGGAAGCATTGGGGGATTTAAAGGAGAATTTCTTCTGGATGTCCAAATAAGAAGGCGCATAGCCACAATCTGTTGTGCTCTGCTCAATGAAGCCCAGGATTTCTTTTTGCCTTTTAGTTAGTTCGCCGTTCATTTAAACTCCTGATTGTGAGATAAATCGCTCTCCTAACTGACTGGCGGGCAGGCACCGCTACAAATGTCCCGATAAATCGGGACTGCTACTTTACGCAAAGCAAGCTCTGCCACTACTACAGAAAAGCCCTTATTTCCTTTACGTTATATATTATACTATAAATTTTTACAGTTGTCAAGTAAAAAATGAAATTTCATGCATTTTTGCAAAAATTATCTCTTCTTGACAAATGCAGGCAAAAAAATAGATTGCTTCACTTTGTTCGCAATGACCCTACTACGCCAAGGCTTCGTAGGGCAGGCAAAAATCCCCCTCACCCTAACCCTCTCCCACTCTGGGGAGAGGGAAAATGCAGGGCACACACCACAAAACTGCTGCATGTCGGATAAATCCGACCGCTACAAGGGCGGGCAAGGTCGCCCCTACGCGAAAATGTCGGACGAATCGGGCGTCATAAATGTCGCCCGTTGATGAATCAAGCCCCTTCAACTAAAATTATGAATTATGATTTATACCCCGAGGGGCATTATGAATCAAAAGCAAGGATGTTTATTTAAATAAAATTTCTTCACTCATAACTCATAATTCATAACTCATAATTGAATTTATTGTATCACTATTTCCACTGCCGCGTTAGGGCCGGCATTGATGAAAGTGACCCCGTTGCCAGAGAGCTTGCGGAAACCTGTATCCGTGTAATTCTCCACCTGGGGCGCTTCAACCCCGTTTATCCTCACCGCCCTGACCGCAACGGTCTTGCTCACGGAAACATGCGCGTTCGCCGGCCCGTCCCCAAGGTCTATCCTTACGCCGTCAGCTATGGCCCCGAAACTTTTGATCCTGGCCTCGGTGCACACCAGGACTTTGCGGCCGTTGAACTGGAGCAGGGCTGAAGCGATCTCCGGGTTGTCATTCATTATCCTGATGTTCTTCGTGATATCCGACGGGTTTATGTCAGCCCCGCCGTAATTGTCATCCAGGATATTCCAGACGTCCGGGTAGCAGAACCACCTTCCCTTCTTGGGGTCGCCGTAATAAACCTGCTGCTGCATGCTGCACCTTGTTATGCCCTCGCCGATCTGCCGCCACGGCCTTGAGTTGTCGTATTTTGAAAGGTACAGAATGCCTCTCGCGTACCACATCCCGCACCACAGAACAGGCACCCCTGTCCATGACCCGTTGAACAGCGTTGAACCGATGATCGGTATCGTTGCGTAAGCCATTGCCTTCCTGTCAGGAGCGGTCCACAGGTATACGAAATTTATGCCTGTCCTCGCCCAGAACACCGCGTCGTCAAGGTAGGTTTTGTCGCCTGTAGCCCTGTACGCCAGGATAAAGCACTCCGGAAGCATTCCGGAAGGAAGGATGTCAGGCGCGTGCAAAGGTATTTCCCACACCTGCGCTCCTTCAGGCCTTACGAAATTCTTCCTGACGTATTCAAGCCCCCTTATCCCGGATTCCAGGAATTCCGTGTCGCCGGTGTAAAGCGCGCCTTTAAGCACGTTGAGCAGTTCCCACGCGCTTATGCCGCACGCCTTGTCCCCCGGCTTGCCGTACCAGTCGAACGTGAACGCGTCCGGGTTGCCCACGAGCTTTCTTTTTTCTTCCTGCATCTTAAGCACGTTGGGGTCCTTGTAATACTTGATCGCGTTCGCGTTAGGCACGTAACCCCATGACCCGTCCGGATTCTGGCTTTTCATGGATTTCCTCGCCGATCCTGTCGCGCTTCCTATCTCCGCGCGAAGGCTGGGCCACACAATACCTGTTTTTTCGCCCATCCATTTAAGCTCTTCATCAAAAGACCTGCCTGCCGGCATGGGCGGGATACCGAAAAGGGCTATCCACTCGTCCTGCGCGTCCAGGATGTTCCCGGCAGCGCTGGCGAAAAGCGCTGCCTCAAGCCTCAGCCTGTTTCCCTTTTTCACCTTGAACGGCGCTGTCGAAACAAGTATGTTCGGTTTTCTTTTGTCAGCGTTGCTCATCGCGAACAGCCCCATTGTGGTGTTGTCCTGTTTCTCGAACCTGTTCGGGCTGCCGAAATACGATCTGGGATACGATTCTCCGTCAGCCCAGGCCTGCACCTGGGACCAGAGAATGCTGACAAGCCCAAGCGGCGTTTCCACAGCGATCAGCGGGACAGTCGGCATATACGCGGGCGGCGCGAACCGCAGGTCGTCCGGCGGTGAATGAAAAAGGTAGTTTGAGGACTGCTCCTCAGGCGTCAGGTACTCGACTCCGGAAAAAAGCGCCATCTTCCTCTGCGACCCGAAACCGCCTGTTCCAAGCGAAAGCCACGGTCCGCGGAAATGGAAAAATCCCGCGTCCCTGTCAGGTGAAACCGCGCTTACAAGCAGGACCTTGTCTTTGTCCGCCGGCGTTATCCTGTATTCGAATTTCCACAGCGTGCCGCCGTCATCCTTCAAAGCGGCTTCAAGCGCGAGCGCTTCCCCGTTAACGGTCGCTTTCTGGCTAAGGCCTGAAACGTATTCCATCCCGCCTTCTTTTGTTTCAACGATGGCGTAATGCGGCAGGCCCGTGACCCCGGCAAGCCCCCACCCGTCCCTTTTCAGATAAAGGAAACCGGGTCCGAACCCGTCCTTTGTTTTCGGGAAATAGAGCCGCAGCTTCGCGTTGGAGAAACAGGCGTAGTCCTGGGTGACGATCGCGCCGGCCGGGATCTCGTAGATCTTCGCTATGTCCGGATATTTTTCAATGACAGGCACGTTTATTTTCGCCTTTACCGTTTTATAACCCGGTGCTGAAACCTGCACTGTTATCTTAAGGATCCCCGGCTTCGCCGCTTTCACGGTCCATTCAGACTTTTTAACCACAGTCGCCCTTATTTCCTCGTATTCAAAAGGCTTTGCGCCCGCGACCCCCGCATCCGCGCCTGAAAGCGTGACCTTCACCTTCTCAAGCGTTCCGCCCCCCGAGTTCGTTATTTCCGCGGTTATACCAACATCGTCTCCGGCAAGCGCTATGACCTTGTCGGCAAAAACCCTGTTAACCGCAAGCGCCGGGTCCAGCTCCCTTACCTCTATGTCGTCGATTATCCAGTCCGCGGTAACATTATCAGCCCCTTCTCCCGACATCCTCGGGGCAAGCACTATCGCCTGGTGCTGGTTCTTGAAATTGAACTTGAAGCTCGCCTTGTGCCATTTGCCGTCAGCGTCTGAAAGCGGTATGGTCACGCTCGCCCTGGGGTCCACCTCTGTGTTCTTCCAGGATATCGCGTAGAAGATCAGGTTCCCCTTTTTCACCTCGGAGTTTATCTTGTAGAAAAAGGATATGACCCCGTCGCTTATCATGGTTGGAAGGAAGTAATTTAGTATCGTTGACTTGCCCTGCGAGCTCAGTTTTATAGCGAACTTGCCCGAGTGCGCGTCGCTCACAACGCTGACCGCGTCCGAAGGGGACGCGCTCCAGCCCGGAGGCGCGTTCTCAGCCGGCACAGCCGGAAGGTCCGGGTTCTCCCCGGGAATTGTGCGCACCCTTTCCATGTCGCCGTCGTCAAACACGTTATCCCCCGCCATCCCGTACCCTCCGAGACCGCATATCATTACCAACGCCATACCGATACATAAAATCTTTTGCATCAACTCTCCTTTTATCATCCCCACCTTACTCCTCCCCTGTCAAAGGGGAGGAAATATATGATAAATATCATATAAGAAAATTATCTCCTCTCCCCCCTTTGATTTAAGCTATTTCCATAATCTTCCTCCCCCTTAATGGGGGAGGATTGAGGTGGGGGTGAATGTAGTGGGAGAGGATTAAGGTGAGGGGACAATATTTTTAATCTTATTAATTCCAATACTCCCTCTGTGTTTTGAAAAACTTCATTGTCCCAGAATCTTAAAACCGTGAATCCCTGCCCCGTTAACCATTTATCCCGTTCTCTGTCTTTTACACTTTCGCTATGCTGGCTTCCATCCAATTCTACTATTACTTTTCTTTCAAAACAAACAAAATCAGCTACATATCTTCCTATTGGTGCTTGCCGGCGAAACTTGAGTCCTTCTATCTGCCGCCTTGCCAGATATTTCCATAAATGCCTTTCGGCATCAGTAGGATTATTTCTCAGGTTGCGAGAGAAAACCGCAATTTCTTTTTTCAATCATCCCCGCCTTAATCCTCCCCTATCAAAGGGGAGGAAATTTTGTGGACTTATTTTTTAAGGAAAACTACCTCATTCTTCTTCAGGTCAGCCGTGACCTTGTCACCTTCTTTTATCTCCCCTGAAAGTATTTTCGCGGCGAGCGGGTTCTGTATGTAGTTCTGCAAAGCGCGCTTAAAAGGCCGTGCCCCGTATGACGGGTCAAACCCCGCCTTCGCTATGAATTCTTTCATGCTGTCGGTAAGCGTTATCTCTATTTTCCTGTCCGCGAGCATCCGCAGCAAAAACCCGGCCTGGATCTCCACTATTTTTTTCAGGTCATCCGTGCTGAGGTTCCTGAATATTATGATCTCGTCCACGCGGTTGAGGAACTCGGGCCTGAACGTTTTCCTCAACTCGTCCATCACCCTGTTCCTCGCTGCCTGGGGGTTATCCCCCACCTCGGCTATAATGTGGCTTCCCACGTTTGACGTCATTATTATTATGGTGTTCTTGAAATCCACTGTCCTGCCCTGCCCGTCTGTCAGCCTGCCGTCGTCCAGGATCTGCAGCAGTATATTGAAAACGTCCGGGTGCGCCTTTTCTATCTCGTCGAAAAGCAGCACTGAATACGGCCTTCTGCGCACTGCTTCCGTGAGATACCCGCCTTCCTCGTATCCCACGTATCCGGGAGGCGCGCCTATCATCCTTGAAACCGTGTGCTTTTCCATGAATTCGGACATATCCATCCGCACCATCGCCCGCTCGTCGTCAAACAAAAATTCCGCGAGCGCCCGCGCGAGCTCAGTCTTCCCCACGCCTGTAGGCCCCATGAAAATGAACGAGCCTATCGGCCTGTTCTTGTCCTGCAGGCCGGCCCTTGCCCGCCTTACCGCCTCAGCCACCGCCTTCACTGCTTCATCCTGTCCGACAACCCTCTGCTTTATCTTTTCTTCCATGTGCAGGAGTTTCTGCTTCTCTGTTTCCAGCATCCTCGCGACCGGTATGCCCGTCCATTTTGAAAGCACTTCCGCTATGTCTTCCTCGTCAACAACTTCCTTCAGCATCTTTGTTTTCTTCTGCATCTCTTCCAGGGCATTTGATTCTTTTTCCAATTTTTTCTGCAGTTCTATCAGGGTCCCGTACCTCAGCTGGGAAACCTTTTCAAGCTCTCCCTTCCTTTCAGCCAGCTGTTCCTCTGTCCTGGCCTTCTCTATCTCGGCTTTTACCTGGCGGATCTTCTTTATCGCCTCTTTTTCCTTCTGCCAGTGGGCTTTCAGCCCGGAATTCTTCTCTTTCAGGTCCGAAAGGTCCTTTTCGATCTTCTTCAGCCGTTCGACCGCGCTCTTGTCCAGCTGGAGCTGGGTCCCTTTGGGATCCGTTTCTTTTTTAAGCGCGGCCCTTTCAATTTCAAGCTGGCGGACGTGCCGCTCTATCTCGTCTATCTCAGTGGGCATGCTGTCTATCTCAATGCGCAGGTGTGAGCAGGCTTCATCCACAAGGTCTATGGCCTTGTCAGGCAAAAACCTTCCGGAAATATATCTGTTTGAAAGCACGGCTGCCTGCACAAGCGCCTCGTCCTTGATCTTCACTCCGTGATGCACCTCGTACCGCTCTTTAAGCCCGCGCAGGATAGCTATGGTGTCGTCAACCGTGGGCTCGCCCACGAAAACCGTCTGGAACCTGCGTTCAAGAGCAGCGTCCTTCTCTATGCTCTTCCTGTATTCGTCAAGCGTGGTGGCACCGATGCAGCGCAGTTCTCCGCGGGCGAGCGCGGGTTTTAGCATGTTCGCGGCGTCTATCGCGCCTTCCGCTGCCCCTGCTCCGACAAGCGTGTGCAGTTCGTCAATAAAACAGATGATCCTGCCCTCTGACTGCGTGATCTCTTTTAAAACCGCTTTCAGCCTGTTCTCAAACTCGCCGCGGTATTTCGCACCCGCAACAAGAGAACCCATGTCAAGGGCGAGTATTACCTTTTCTTTAAGGGTTTCCGGAATGTCGCCGTTGGCTATGCGCTGGGCAAGGCCTTCGACTATAGCTGTCTTGCCAACTCCTGCCTCGCCGATCAGCACCGGATTATTCTTCGTGCGGCGGCTCAAAACCTGGATAACGCGGCGTATCTCGTCATCCCTGCCTATAACCGGGTCCAGTTTTCCCTTTTTCGCGAGGGCAGTCAGGTCCCTCGTGTATTTTTCCAGCGCCTGGTATTTCTCTTCCGGTTCCTGGTCTGTCACGTTCTGCCCTCCCCTTATTTCTTTTAAAATATTCAAAACAGCGTCTTTTGAGACGCCGGTGTCTTTCATTTCCCCCGCGATAGCAAGGAACAGGTGCTCTGTCGAGACGAATTCGTCCTTAAGGGCTTTCGCCTCTTCAAACGCCTTGTCGAAGATCCTGCCAAGCCTCTGCGAAAGGAAAACCTGCACCTCGCCCTGCACCTGCGGCATGGTTTCGATCTTCGAAACCATCTTTCCCGCGAGGTCGCCTGGGTCCTTGCCGGCTTTTTCAAGGATGGACGGTATAAGCCCGCCCTCCTGTTCCAGAAGCGCGAGCAGAAGGTGTTCGGCATCTATCTGCTGGTTATTGTGCTTCCGCGCGATCTCCTGCGCGGCTGCAACCGCCTCCTGCGCTTTGATTGTCAGCTTTTCAAACTTCATGCCCGTTCCTTACCTTTTCCAACCTCGTAGGTTGGAATGGTTTATTAGGGGTAAAATGAAGGGGATATCACCCCATTTTCATCCATATAAAATATAATCAGCAAACCTAAAGGTTTGCCCTACGATAAAAATCCTTGTTGTTGCGTTGACATGTTGATACGTTGACACGCTTATTGGTTTGGTGCCTTCTCAAGCAGTCGGATAAAATCTATTTCAACGTTGGAGTCCGGGACAGAGTTGGGGTCAAAACGCAATTCGCTGATATTCCCTACCCAGGAGTCCTTCTCGCCCAGGTCCACCAGGTATTCGTGGAACTCATTATCCGGCTTTAATTTGAAGGTCTTGCTGTTTTGCTCGCTGACAGGGCCCTGGTCGTTCGCCCAGAACAGCTGGGCCGAGGAACCTTTGTCTATCTTCATTTTTATAAGCGCGAACCTGTATTTCGAAGAGTCGATCTCAACCCGGCACAGGAACGAAGGGTCATTCGTCTCGATCTTCGCCTTCATCGCGCCGTTGTCCGCGTCCACGTCAGCCAGGTTCTGCAAAACTATCCAGCCTTCGCAGTCGCCGTCCTTATTGAACTCCCACGCTGTTTTTGATGCCTGCTCCTCGATCTTTTTCGGCTCTTTTGACCTGTATATCCTTATCCAGTCTATCTCTATCTCGTCGCCCGCAAGCCCTATGTCAAACCTCAGCTTGTCCAGCGTGCCTTTCCACTTGCCTTCCGGCTTTTTGAATATCTGGTACGTGTGCCATTTGCCGTCCCCCTCAAGCCCTATCCAGAACGATTTATCCTGCGAAAGGCCGGGCTCTCTTTCCGTGGAGTAAAAAACCTCGGTTCCCATAACGTTCTCGCTTGTCTTCATACGCAGGGCGATGCACTCTATATCCTTCACGTCCGCGTCCACACCCTGGGTCGTGAGCTGGGGGTCATCCCC
>Ga0100389_1003368_pt1 | contig 12536 bp, 12 predicted proteins | sample CryGeymeta201513_FD_81537 | JGI IMG/M metagenome (GOLD analysis project Ga0100389, IMG submission 81537) | Groundwater microbial communities from Crystal Geyser aquifers in Utah, USA - Crystal Geyser metaG 2015-13 | ecosystem: Environmental > Aquatic > Deep subsurface > Groundwater | place: USA... | reverse complement strand
TGACAAAAAAATTATTCATCTTTCAGACAATGAAGTGTTTCTTGATGGTGGCGCCTATGATGGTGATACGATTAGATTGATTATCAAAGAATCAAAAAATAGGTTTAAAAACATATTTGCATTCGAGCCGGACAATAAAAATTACAAAAAAATAAATAATTATGTCAGGCAATTAAAAGATTCCAGAATAAAAATATTTAGGCTAGGGTTAGGAGATAAAAACAATACCCTTAGTTTTACAAACGAGGGAAATTTACAATCAAAAGTTATTAAATACGGTAAAATTCAAATAAAAATCGTTCCAATAGATAAATATATCGACGAACATTTTACCTACATCAAATTAGATATAGAAGGTTTTGAAAAAAAAGCATTAATTGGGGCAAAAAAGACTATAAAAAAATATAAACCAAAACTTGTCATATGTTCTTATCATAACCTGAATGACATATGGGAATTAACTATTCTCATAAAAAAGTTTCGACCGGATTATAAAATATTTTTACGGCATTACTCAGATTTTTTAATGGATACTATTTGTTATGCTGTTTAAAAAATTATGAATGAAGTTAGGTCTTGTCCAATTTGTTTACATGATAAAAGCGAATTATTATACACTCAGAAATTTGCCGAACATTTTGAGCATAAAATTGTTTTATGTAATTTTTGTGGTTTTGTTTACGTAAACAATACACCTTCTCAAAAATATTATAATGAATATTATAAAAATCAATCAAAATATGAGGGTACTCGTCAACATGAAATGCATGACGAATTTACATATAAACAATTTGACTATATTCTTAGGAAATTTATCCCAAAAAATTCAAGTATTTTAGAGGTAGGTTGTTCAGTAGGAAAGTTACTTGACTTTATAAAGCATAGAGGCTACAAGAATTTATTAGGGGTTGAGCCTGCTCCAGAGTGCAGAATAATCGCAAAGAAAGATTATAATATATCAGTTATTACATCAACTCTTGAAAAGTTTGCTTCAAAGAGGAAATATGATCTAGTTATTTTTTCAGCAGTATTGGAACATTTGACGGAAGTAAGAAATGCAATAATAAAAGCATATTCACTATTAAATACAAATGGAATGATTTATATTTGTGTGCCGGATGCAGAGCGTTTTCATAAAAAATTTGATGAACCGTATGGCGAATTTTCTACTGAACATATTAACTTTTTTACAGAAAAGTCACTATATCAACTAATGAGTAACTGTGATAAAGTTTTTATAAAAAGCGATGGAAAGGCAATCGTTTCACTATGGAAAAAAATAAAGATAGAAGATAACGGAATGCATAAATACATTTCACAATCACAAAAAAAAATGGGCCTTATTTTAAAAAAAATTGAATTATTGCCAAAAAATACCATTATTTGGGGAGTGGGCGCCTTGACTCAAAGATTACTTATGACAACAAAAATAAGAAATAAAATATTTAAATTTGTAGACAGTAATAAGAATTTAATAGGAAAAAAATTAGACGGAATCGATATATTATCACCTGACAAGTTAGTTGAATATAATAATCCTATATTAATCTCTTCCTTTGCCTTTAAGGATGAGATAGCTAAAGAAACAAGAAAAAGAGAATTAAAGAATAAAATTGTTACATTTTAATAATATGAAGAAAAAAGTTTCGATTACTATTCCATGTTTTAATGAAGAAGTAAATATAGAAACAACTTATAGAAAAATAAATGCAATAGTAAGAAAAATAAATTTATATGATTTTGAGTATATTATAATTGATAATGGTAGTATCGATCAAACAAGAAAAATTATTAAAAAATTAATAGAAAAAGATAAAAAAATTTCTGGAATATTCCTTTCAAGAAACTTTGGCCCTGAAGCGTCTGCTGCAGCATGTTACAAATATGCGCATGGTGATGCTGTAATTGCTTTACCTGCAGATTTACAGGATCCTCCTGAACTGATATTAGATTTTATTCAAAAGTGGGAACAGGGTTTTGACGTTGTAATAGGGATATATAGAAAAACCGAGGATGATTCATTTACAAAATTACTTAGAAGTTTCTTTTATTTTTTCTTTAGAAAAATCTCAAATATTGATGTCCCCGTGAATGCTTCCGGTGTAGGTCTTTTTAGTAAGAAGGTTGTAATAGCATTAAATTCCTTACCTGAAAAATATAGGTTTTTTAGAGGCCTTCGTGCATGGATTGGCTTTAAATCAACAAAAGTTTATTATGACCGAAAAAAAAGACAAGGGGGTATAAGTTCCTATAGCATACTTAATTATTTTAAACATGCAGAAATAGGAATATTTGGATTTTCTTATTTAATATTGGACTCAATGTTTTATTCTGGAATGGTTGTTTCTTTTTTCTCATTTATATTTTTAATGTCAGAATTCTCTTTATACAGTTTGGTAATTTTTATTGGATCTCTTTTGTTATTTGCTATCAGCATCATTGGAAAATACATTCAAGTTATTGTTGAAGAGACAAAGAACCGTCCAATGTATATCGTAGAAGAGACAATAAATGTAAAGGATAAAAAAAATAAACAATAATATGAATAAATTTATCCCAGGTAAAACTTACGTTCCCGTTTCAGGTAAAGTTTTTGACGAGGAAAAAATAAACAACCTTATAGAAGTTTAAAAAAAGGTAATGCGATCATTTCACAATCGTTTACATGTGTGATTTTTTCAAGGTTTTTATTAATTAAATAAAATTTTTTTGGTTTATAAAGTGTAATATAGCTGTGAATGGATTGACTTAGTTCTATACTATCTAATGAGTTATTCTTTACTTCAATCGGAATAATATCATTGCCGAAATGAGCGATAAAATCAACTTCAGCGCCGTCTTTTGTTCTCCAATAATTAATCTTAGAATTATTAAACATTTTTGACTCTTTTAATAGTTGATAAATAAAATTTTGAAATAAAAAGCCATCTGTCTTATCTGGAGGGGTTACAAATTGGTTACGATTATAATTTCGGAGTCCAATATCTGTAAAATAAAATAAGGGCATTTTAGTAAGTTCTTTACGAATATTTGAAAAAAATGGATTAATTCGATTAATAATAAATGTTTTTTCTAAGTACCAAAGGTATGTTTTTAATGTTTCACGATCAATATTTAAGGTTTGACTTAGCTCAGTTCTATTTACTAATTGTCCAATCTGGGAAGATAAAACAGAAACGAGGTGTATAAAATTTTCCGTTTTTTCGATATGAATAAGGTTTTGAATATCTTTTTCAACATAGCTATTATAAATTTCTTTTATTATATTTATTTTTTCCTCTAAAGTATTAGACAAAACTACTTTTGGATATCCGCCAAAATATAAATATTCTTGTAATAATGTTTCTGGAAGTGATTTGTCAAATTTAAAAAAGTCATGAATTTTATTTTTAAACTGATAGTTGGTCTTAAAGTTAATAAATTCAAAAAAAGTAATGGTGGGGATTTCAAATATCCGTTTTCGTCCGGCCAGTGATTCATGAATTTTTTCCTTTAGTTCAAGACTGCCGGAACCTGAAACAATCATTTTATATGGAAGATTACGATCGTAAATACCTTTAAGAAATAAACCTGCATTATCTAATCTTTGTATTTCATCGATAAAAAGATACCCTTTTTTTGTACCAAAATATAAATTTAGATAATTTACTAAATCAGTTTGAGAATTGAAATATTTATGATGATCATCTCTATCAATATTTAGGTGAAGGGTTTTTTCTCCTCGCTTATCTAATTGTTCTTTTATATGAAGCATAATTGTAGTTTTACCTGCTTGTCTTGGTCCAACAAGCATGGTAATTTCTTTTGACTGCAAGTGTTTGGTTATTTCTTCGATACTGATTCTTTGTATAAAAGTAGTCATAAATCGAGTATAACCCGAGAATATGTGGAATGCAATTGCTTTTTTTGCCGAGAATATGTGGAATAGATGGAAAAAAAACATCCGGAATGTTATTATTATGGTAATGAATAAATTTATCCCCGGAGAAACTTACGTCCCCGTCTCCGGAAAAGTTTTTGACGAGGAGGAAATAAATAATGCAATTTCGGCCGCTAGAGATGGTTGGTGGACCGAAGGTAATTGGGCAAAAGAATTTGAAAGGGAATTTAAAAAGTTTTTGAAAATAAATTATGTTTCGCTGGTCAATTCCGGATCTTCCGCAAATTTAGTTGCCTTGGCTTCCCTAACCTCTTCAGTATTTGGTGATAGAAGATTAAAAGCAGGAGATGAATTTATTACCTGCTCGGTTGCCTTTCCAACGACTGTCAATCCGGGCCTACAGTATGGTTTAAAACCGATCTTTATTGACGCAGAGCTTGATACCTTGAATATTGATGTTGATCAGATCGAAAAGGCAATAACAAAAAAAACTAAACTGATCATGGTCGCCCATACTCTGGGAAAACCCTATAACTTAAAAAAAATAATGAAAATAGCCAAAAAATACAATCTTTGGGTAATTGAGGATTGTTGCGACGCTTTAGGTTCTAAATATGACGGAAAACTTGTTAGTTCTTTTGGTGACATTGCCACCTTTAGCTTTTATCCAGCTCATCAGATGAGCTGTTCTTTTAATACGCCAATTCCCTATTTAGATGAGAAAGGAAGTTGGAATATGGAACCAATTGAAAAAATATATGAAACATATATTAATGACTCAAAAAAAATAAAAGTTTTATCATTTGATAAAAATAATAAAGTTAGTTGGTCAACTCCATCAGCAATATTAAGGCATAAGCTAGGAGCTGCAAAAAAAATGTTTAAAATAACCACTCAACATGGTAGATCAGTGGAAGTGACCGAAGATCATAGTGTATTTGTCATTGATCAAGAAACAGCGGACATTGTTCCAAAAGAAGCTAGACAAATAATGGTTGACGATTTTATTGTTACCACAAACAACATCCCTGCTAATTATTTGATTAAATATATTGATACTCTAAAATTTTTTAAAAATAAAGATACTTATATTTCAAATTTTTCAGTTGAAAATTTAAAATCAATAAAAAATCGTGATTATGCGTGGCAGTATAAATCTAGAAATGCTTTGCCAATAAAATATCTAAACTATTATGATCTCGATAAAGAAAACCTTTTTATAGGAATATCTCAATCAAATAAAATACCTATAAGAATTGTTATTAATGAAGAATTATGTAGATTACTTGGATATTATATGGCTGAGGGTTCATATCAAAATGGTCTTATATTTTCTTTCAATAAAAATGAAACAGATTTAATTAAAGATGTCGTTGCCATATCTAAAAGCCAATTTAATATAATTCCATCAGTTGGAAAAAGCAGAAACAATGAAATTAACGTAGAAATTCAATCAAAAAATGTCGAAATAGTTTTTAGAGAAGTTTTTAAAATAGAGAAAGGGGCAAAAAATAAAAGAATTCCTTGGTTTATGTTCCATACAGATGAAAAATGTGTCAAGGCATTTATTTATGGATATACAAGTGGTGATGGATCAATAAGAATATTAGAAGATAATACAAATAGGATTGATGTTACCAGTATCTCTAAAGATTTATCAAATGATTTTCAATATTTACTTTCAAAAGTGGGGATTAGTGCCTCTTTTTATAGGAGAAACAAAGCTCACACTTCAAAAAAAATTAAAGGGGCAATAAGTTCAAATAATGAAAACTACACATTAAATTTTAGTGGTTATATATATGGAGATAAAACAATTGTTAAGCAAAACATCAAAGATAGAAATAATTTTGCTGATCAAATTCCATTACTTCCAGTATTTAGAAAGTATATTAATATAAGCAAAGATCAACAAATAATATCAAAAAAACGGTTACTTAAATATTTGGAATCAAATAAAAAACTCTATAAATTGGTTAATAGTGATTTATCATTCTTAAAGGTTAGAAGTGTTGAGAAAATATCTTATGATAAAGATCAGTATGTTTACGATTTTTCTGTTCCAGGCAATGAAAATTTTTATGGTGGATTTTTAGGTATTTTTCTGCATAATACCATGGGTGAAGGTGGAGCTGTCGTCACCAATAATTCTTTGATTCATAAATCTATCCGCCAGTTCCGTGATTGGGGTCGCGATTGTTGGTGTGATACTGGTAAAGACAACACCTGTCGTAAAAGGTTTGGATGGAAACTAGGACAACTGCCGCAAGGGTATGACCATAAATATATCTATTCACAGATAGGATACAACTTAAAGACAACCGACTTTCAGGCAGCTATAGGATGTGCTCAACTTAAAAAACTCCCCTACTTCATTAAAAAAAGACAGGAAAACTATGGAATTCTTTATGATTTTTTTAAACAATATAAAAAGTACTTTATCTTAATGAAAAACGATAAAAACGAAGAAGTCAGCTATTTTGGATTTCCTATAATCGTTAAACCAACAGCTCCATTTACACGCAATCAACTGACCGAATATTTAGAAAAAAATAAAATCGGCACCCGTAATATTTTCTCCGGCAATCTTCTCCGTCATCCGGCCTATATCAACCTAAAAAAGAACTTTAAAATAATCGGAGATCATAAAAACGCCGATCTTATAATGAGCAATGCCTTTTGGCTTGGCGTATATCCTGGAATAACAAAAGAAATGATGAATTATGTTAAAGAAAAAATAAAAGAATTTATCCCCCTTGACAAGAAATAGATATTTCGTCATCATTAGTGGTAGTTTATCTAACATTATAACTGACAAATGGATAAAATAGAGAAATTATTGATTTCAAATAAAAATGTATTTACCACGCAGGATTTAAGTGTTATTTGGGGAATTTCCGAAAAAACAAAAATTTGGGAAATCGTTAAGTATTATTTAAGAAAAAATAAATTGAATAGGATTTACCGAGGAATATATTCGATAAATAAGAAATATTCTCCGTTGGAATTAGCTCATAAATTACAGCCTCTTTCGTATATTTCTCTTCATACGGCTTTATCGATACATGGTATTAATTTTCAATATTATTCTTCAAATTATTCAATTGCTTTGATAAGTAAAAAATATTTAATATCAAAAGTTGAGTATTCATACCATCAGGTAAAGGATTTTATTTTTTTTAATAAACTAGGTTTAGTTGATAAAGGGTCATATCTGATAGCTGATAAAGAAAGAGCAATCTGTGATACGTTATATATTTGGCCAAGTATGAATATTGATCGGATAGACAATATTAATAAAGATAAATTATTAGAAACGGCAAAAATTTATAAAAATAAGAGACTGATTAATGATATTAAATTATTAATTAAAAAAATAGAATAACTTATGTTGGATAGAATTCAGCATGAAATAATTTTTAAAAAAATATTAAGAGATATTTATCAAGATAATAATCTTCAGGCAAAAATTACTTTTAAAGGTGGAACTTGTCTTTATATGTTTCATAAATTAGATCGTTTTTCAACTGACTTAGATTTTAATATTATTGGAGATGATTTTAATCCTGAGGAAGTAACTAAAATTTTAAAAACTTATTTAATAATTGAGGAATACAATAAGCGCTACACATATTTTTGGTTAGGTTCTTATGAAAAAGGAAAACAAAAAATTAAGGTAGAGATGAGCAAACGAGATTATCCTGATACATATGTAAATGTAGATTTTTATGGGTTGACAATACCAACTCTTTCTAAAAGCTGTATGTTTGCTCATAAGTTATGCGCTATAACTGACAGAAAAAAAGTAGTCAATCGCGACCTTTATGACGCTTACTTTATGTTTAAGGATAATTTTGAGATTAATGAAAAAATAATTGAAGTAAGGACAAAAAAAACTGCTAAAGAATACATAAAAAGTTTGATTCCATTTATCAGAGAAAATGTTAATCCTCATGATATCTTGCAGGGGTTAGGCGAGCTGGTAGATGATAAAATATGTAAAGAAAAAGTTAAAGAATTCTTGAATAGAAAAATTCTTAATATTGACACGAGTCAAGAAAGTGTAATGACAAATACACTATATGGATTCGATTAAGCGCAGATTTTAATTTTTTTTGTTATATATTAGAATATTTGATACAATGGGCATATGGAAATAAAGGAGAAAGATGAATTACAGAAGGCATGGCTAAAAAGCGCTAAAGAAGACTTTCAAATAGCTAAAGATTTAGTAGGCATGAAGCATTATCAGTGGGCCTTATTTTTATGCCATATAGCGATAGAAAAAGTCTTGAAAGCAAATTACATTAAAATAAAAGATCAATATCCACCACCAATTCATAAATTAGCTAAATTAGCCACAGATTGTAAGATTGTGTTAACTGAGGTACAAATTAATGAATTAAAAGAAATGACTACATTTCATATAGAAGCTCGATACGATGTTATAAAAGATAAGTTATATAAAAAAGCAACAAAGGAATTCACATTAAAATATTTTGAAATAACAAAAGAATTACTTAATTATTTTATTTCATTAATATGAAAAACGTAGTTTTTAAAAGTAAGCAAGTAAAAAAAGAGGTGAATAATTTTGTTGATTTATTACAAAAGGAACAAATAAAAATATCTAGGGTAATTCTCTTTGGTTCATTTGCTAAAGGGAAGCAAAAAGATTATTCAGATATTGATTTAGCCGTTGTTTCTCCAGATTTTGGAAAGGATACTCATAAAGAAATGATGTTTTTAGTTCACCTGTCATTGAAAGTGTCTGATAGAATAGAAGCAATTCCAATTGCGGAAAAAGATATGCTGATGAAATATCATCCATTAATCGGAGAAATAAAAAAATACGGAAAAATAGTCTATTCTTCAAATTAATAAATAATTTTCATCATTAATAGTCTGGTTTAGAATAGACTATTGACAACAAGACTATAGCAAAAGATAAAAATATTATTTTAATTCACGAAGACAAGACTGTACAATCATGAATAATGCTTTTTGGTTGGGAGTCTGGCCGGGGATAAGTGAGGAGATGATGGAGTATGTGAAGGAAATAATTGAGTCATTTTTAAAAATTCAGTAGTGGAACGATTCATTAAATCACACCACTACTTTTGCACTCTTTTAAACAAATACAGATTATAAATCTCATTCAACTTCCAACTTTTCACTAATTTATTTGGGACAAAAGTATTAAGTTCATAAGCCGGATCTTTGAAAACATCTGCATTTTTGCTGATCACATACAGATAATCATTATGATAATAATCTTCATAGCTCATCTTCACTCCATCTTTTTTAAGGTGAAATTTAATTACCATGGAGAGGTTGTCATAGATATGATTGACGATGTTATAGTTTTTGACGTTTTGCGTTTTTATTATTTCATAAGTTTTTTTTTCCATCAAATAATTCCAGTTTGGTGACATTCCAAAACCGTGTGAAGGTTTTGGCAGATAAATAAAAGCATCAAAAATAATTAAAATTATCGCAACGGTTATTATTAAAAAATATGAAATATATTTTTTAAAATAACTACTAATCAAGGCAAGAGTTAAAATGCTAATCGATAAATATCGATGAGGAAGAATTTGAAAAGGAGCCCCGCTGTGGGGTTTAGAACTAAATAAATAATCTCTGATGACATGTAGATTATAAAATTGATTTTTCAGTTCAAATAAAATCATCGGAGAAAAACCGACGCAGAATCCCCCAATCATTATCAGAATAGATTTAATACGAAATCGTTTTATAAATGAATAATATATAAATAAAATAAATAAAATGATTACAATCTGGTAATGAAATTGTATGAGGATTCCTGTATACGCAAATATGAAAAATAAATAAATACTGTTAGGTTTTGTTTTATGCAGGCCCATAAGATATATCAGGATTGTGGAAAGTGGAATCAAGAAATTCGGGCCGAAAAAGAAGCGGGTATAGTCAATAAACATGGGTAACAATGTATAAAGCACTACCATCAGAAGAGCCGTTTTTTGATTAGCTAATTTTTTCATCCCGCTATATAACGGGATTATGCCAAATGACGAAAAAATCATAAATATGTACGACGATACGATTGGATCAAATTTTCCGGGAACGGCAAAGATAAGCGTAAAATAATAAAGAATACTACCTTGTAACAGTAATTTATTATCTGCAGATATCGAGCTTCCGGGGCCAACGAGCGTAATTTCTTTGTTTTTCCACATTTCAAGAATACGAGTAAACCCATTACCCTGATCAAAGGAAAAGTTGAGAGCGGGAACAAAATGAAGAGATCGGATAGCAATGAAAAGAATTATCAATAAGATAAAAACTAAAAACTCATTTTCAAATATTTTCTTCATAAATATCTTAATAATATATTATAATTAGCTCAAATAATATGTCCAGAAAATCTTTCATAAAAAAATTCAAATAATTAAATTATTTATTGACAATCTGTTTCTGATTTAGTAGAATTAATCTACCAATTTAGAAACATATGAAAAAAGCCAATCTTGATAATCTAAACAATTTGTTGTTATTTACTAAAGAATTGTTGAGGCAATGGGAAAAAAACGAAGATTCATTGAACTTTAATATTAAATATTGGTCAAAAAATGGATTAATTATCCCTTTAAAAAAAGGAAAATATATTTTAAAATCACGTTTTGAAAAAGAAGAAAATAAAGATTTGTATTTAGAATATTTAGCAAATAAGATATATGAGCCTTCCTACATCTCTGGCGAATATATAATGAGCAAATATAATCTTCTAACTGAAGCAGTTTACGGTATAAGCAGTGTTACGACAAAAAAAACTAAATCTTTCGATAATAAACTTGGAAAATTTAATTACTACTCTCTTAGCCCACGACTTTTTTTTGGATATGAATCGGTGAAATTTTATTCTGCCAGTATCATGGTAGCTAAAAAATCAAAAGCGGTTTTGGATTATTTATATTTAAGATTCTGTAAAAATGCTTTGATTTCTGAAAAGGCAATAGAAGAATTGCGGATTAACTGGGAAAATTTAAACAAAAACGAATTTTTAGAATTAGAAAAATATGCGGTTATTGCCAATAATAAAAGAACCTTGAAAGTTATCAGTTTGATTAAACAAAAATACTATGATTGAGCAAATTTTAAAAATAATCGTTCAAGAAAAAAAATTACAGGGAAATAGCAAATCTTTAATAAGAAATTACCTTAAAGAATACATCCAATATCTTGTCCTTTCTTTATTGTATAACCAAAAGAAAATGAAAAATTTAGTCTTCAAAGGAGGATCTTGTCTAAGAATATGCTATGAGCTTCCAAGATTATCTGAAGACTTAGATTTTGATTATGATGAAAAAAAATTAGGTAAGAATATTCTTGGAGAGTTAGATGAATATCTAAAAAAAGAAATTAAAATGAAATATTATTCTGAGTTAGAAACAAAGATTCAAGCAACGATGAGACTTTATCTAAAGTTTCCTTTTCTAAAAAGCTTAGGTCTATCAAATGAATCTGAAAGTGATAAGTTATATGTCAAAATTGAAACTACAAATGAACTTATTCCTTTTGCTAACTATACTTTGACTCCAATATCAAAATATGGGTTTAATTTCGTTGTAAATCACTATGATCTGCCTTCTTTAATGAGTGGTAAGATTAACGCTTTACTTTTTAGAGTTTGGTTTAAGGAGTCTGAAGATAAGGAAGATCAAATTGATATTAAAGGGAGAGATTTTTACGATCTTTTTTGGTTTTTACAAAAAGGAATAGAACCCAATTGGAAGATGTTAAAGAAAACTGCTGGAATCAAAAATAACAAAGAATTAAAAGAAATATTGATGAAAAGAATAAAAAAAGTGGTCACTCCTCAAAAATTATCGTATGATTTAAAAAACTTCATCAATGACAATCAATTTGTTGAAGATTTTTCCAAAAATTATCTTATTATTATAAATAATTTATTAAATAAATAAATAGTCTGGTTACGATTAGACTATTTATGACTAGACTTTGAAGGATAAAAATATTATCTTGATTCGTGAATATAATATTATTTAACTGTGAGCAATGCCTTTTGGCTAGGTGTATATCCCGGAATTAGTGAAGAAATGATGGGATATGTAAAAGAAACAATAAAAAAGTTTATGAACAGTTATTAAAAATAATATTATTTCACCAATTCATATTTTTGTGTATAATATAACATTATGTTAGTAATTTTTTTGGTAATTTTTGGGTTTGCTTTTTTGGTTTTGCCGGGTGATGTACATGCATATTTAGATCCCGGATCAGGTAGTCTCTTGATACAAGTTTTGATTGGTGCTGTTTTAGGAAGTCTTTATTTTACTAAGATATATTGGAGTAAATTAACAAAATTTATTACTTCCTTTTTTGAAAAAGACACCGATGGAAAAAAGAAAACCAGTAAGACAAAACAAAAATAAATTTATTTCACCGTCTTCATTTAAAGATCCGTCGGGATTTGTTTATCAAATTGATGGCGCAGTATATAGGCAGATAAATCTAATTTATAAGGAAGATTTTGATTTTTTGATCACTTCAGGTCTTTATGAAAGATTAAAAAAACAAAAATTGTTGATCGCACATAGCGAAGTTGATATAAAATATGCCCACGATAAAAATGCCTATAAAGTAATCAAAC
>Ga0100389_1003359_pt1 | contig 12550 bp, 11 predicted proteins | sample CryGeymeta201513_FD_81537 | JGI IMG/M metagenome (GOLD analysis project Ga0100389, IMG submission 81537) | Groundwater microbial communities from Crystal Geyser aquifers in Utah, USA - Crystal Geyser metaG 2015-13 | ecosystem: Environmental > Aquatic > Deep subsurface > Groundwater | place: USA... | reverse complement strand
TTTTGCCAAACTCTTTGAGCAGTTGGGCCTTTGTCATATTCAGGATGTTATCTTCATAGTGCTTAACGTGAAGTTTCTTCAGAATGTCTTGTGGATCCAGTCTGGAGAGGCTAATGGCATATTCGCGCAGGAAGATAGGTTTTGTTCTGATTATCATGCTTCGCTTCTCGGAGTTTCGCTTGATAAATCGGCAATCGCTTTCTTGACCAGGCTAAGCAGTTGCTTCTCGGTCAGAGTCGTTGGATCAACGCCCTTGGATTCGAGCCATTTTTTGAAATGGTATCTGGATTGAAGTTTGGCGAACTCGTCGAACAGCGCATCTGGGGGTGTAACAGTGTTTTCACTTACCCACTGATCGATGGACCATTTTGGGAACCTTAAGAGAGTTCCAAGTTTGGTATATGGGATTTCGTTGTTGGAGACCTTTTTGTAGAGCGTGCCTTCGGCCAGATCCAGATATTCGGACAATTCCTTGATTGTCATTATTTCGGCGGACATAGCGGGAACTCCTTGAATTTAAGCCGTGAGGATGGGCTGATACATCAAGATACCAGATTGTGCTTTGAGAACAAATTTCCTGATGTCATTCCTTTTGTAATCTCGGAGAGAAAAAAACAGGTTTACCATTGCTGTTCCCTTCCCTGGCGGAGCCGTCCATCGGTAATTTTTGCGGGCTGTTCGGCGCGGAGAGCGTCCAGGCGGGGACCCAGAAAAGCGCTTTTTGCTTTTTTTGGGGGGGTAGCCTTGACGATCGAGCACCGAGCAGCATACCCACAATATCGATGGGCGGTGTAGTTGGGAAAGGGCTGCCCTTGGTTTACCCTTCCCTGGTGGTGGGTCCGGAGTTTTTGTGCTTTTCAGGATGCGGTTCGCGGGCTCACCACATCTTACGGCGGGTGACATTGCGGCGTTATTCCCCGAAATGGCCAGGAAGGGTGATTTGCGCCATGCTAAGTCTGAAAATCTGTGGGTCAATTTCTCAGCCAACTTCTAACCCTATGTATGTATTTTCTCCCTTTCAATCAAACACTAACTTAGCCGTCACAATCATGATGATCTCACTAGAAGTGCTATCCTTGCGATTACTATTCATCAGCCAACCAACCAATGGGATTCTCGATAGAATCGGAAACCGATTTCGCTGTTTTCGCTTTTCTTGGCTGATAAGCCCACCAAGAACAACTGAACCGCCGTCTTGAACCCGCAAAATACTCTCCGCTTCGCGCGTTCTGATTTGAGGATAACCTTGCTGGGTAGTCCCGACAACGGAGCTTACTTCGGCTTTCAGACCCATTCGGACACTGTTGTCTTGATTGATTCTTACATCGTTAATGGTCATCTTGATACCAACATCCACCCAAGTGAGTTGGGTATTTAATTTCAATGTTGAACCAGAATCGGTTTGAGCCGTAGCCGCAACTTCCAGTGGAATCCTATCGCCAATAGTAATCTTTGCTTCTTCGCCTTCCAAAACCCGAATATTGGGTTGAGCAAGAATTTTTCCGTATTTACCTTCTTCAAGGACCTGCAGAAGAAGGGGCAGAACATCATTTGGATGGAATGTTTTGATCTCGCTGTGGGTGTATGTTCCTTTGTCGAGGTTGATGCCAAGATTCTTTAGTTTGCCTTGGCTGACCTCGGCTAATTTGAACTGAATAAGCACTTGTTGCTTTTTACGGCCTAAAGCTTCGAGCACATCAGCGGTATTTCGAACAGCGCCAGCCGTGCCCACAAGAACAATATTGTTCTGCCCGAACCCTTCGACCTTGACTCCGCTACCATGAATAGCTTTTTGGGCAGTTTCCCGATTCATTTCGCCAAGCGCGACTTCTTCACGATAAGGCCGGGCTCGGTCGTCAATGGTTCGCAGAATTGAAAGAAGCTGTAAGTGTGCCTTGATTGGCCCTTCAATAAGAAACGAGCCGGTTCCGCCTAGATCTGTAACAAATGCCCGGCCGCCCGATGCTTGAGCTGCTTTTAATGCCTCTTGGACAGTCAAAAATTTAGGCGTGTAAATCTCGCTTCCCCAACCAGTAACTTGCTGCCAGTGCAATAACCTCCGAACATAGTTGGCCACAACATCTTTTCTGCCCCGACAGATCAGGCCCGATGTCGTAGCTTCGGTTTTAACGCCTGGATCGCGTATTTCCATTACGGCAAGCTTGGCTTCCGCTTCGCGCATTTGTATAAGTCGCTCTTCAATTGCAATCTCGGGAAACTTTTTAGCGAGGGCTTGTGCATTTTCCACCTGCTCGTCTGGACCAAATAGAAGCAGCGTTTCTTTGTCCTCCGGAACAAAGGTTACATTTACATTGGGTGCAACTTGGTTAAAAAGGGTTGTGACCCATCTACTATCAGCCCCACTTGGAGCTTTTATCAGGGTGGTTTTCATCCCCAGGCGATACAATTTAGCTCGCTCAGGTGGATATAACAGGACACCGTTATCCCCGATCTTACAAGATTGCAAACCCATAATGGTTTTTACGACATCAAAAGCTTTCTCAATGCCCATGTTGGGAAGATGAGCCGTAACTTTGCGGTGCCGCTGGATAGTTTCATCCAGGAAGACATTCTTACCGGTTTGTTTTGAATAGAGCTCGATAATGTGCGACAACGGCGTGTCGACAAGTTTCAGGTTGGCACCCCAAAGACTAGGGGTCGTGAAAAAGCTCACCAACACAAAGAAGCCGGCGACAATCGTGGTCTTTGCTCTTCTGCCTGGGTTCAATGTGGCTGCTCCATCGGTATGAGACGTTCCTTCCCGGAAGGTTCGCGAATTCGGGCAACATTATTTTCGATATTTACTACTTCCAGATTTTTCGAGAACTTCTCGTGCAGGCTAACAACGCAGGGCTTTTGATCGACCTCGAGAATGAGGGTGTGTTGATTATTTTCTTCGAAATGCCCGAGAAATCGAATTTGAATTTGAGGTCGATGTGATACCACCGGGGTGTATTGCTCTGTAGCTTCAAAAAGATTAATTTTACCCAAGGAAACCGTTTTGAGGCGGTTGTCATACGGTTTTGGCCGCTGTTCCCCGGCCCAGCCCCCTTGCCATGGGCCGTTTCGAACTCGTAGCGTGGTAGCCCAGCGAATGTTACCGTCCACCTGCTTTTCCAAGCTTGCTTGCTCTGTAAGAACATAAAGCCGATTTTCCAGATTGTTCATCAACGTTGCGATAGCCTCATAGCTACCATAACCGGAGATATCAAAAGCAGCCGGTTCGCCGCCAAGGCCACGGCAGTCAGCGATAGTGACACCAGCCACTTTTGCTACGGCATCAACTTCTTGCAGGAACATTTTTGCATTCCCGCTTGGTGCCGGTGCTAACGTTGGCTGAATCCTTGCGATCCAGGTCGCTGTTTCTTCCAAACCTGGGATTTCATTTTGTAACTTGTTGATGTGTTCTCGCATTTTTTTCGGCGTCATCGTTGGTGGCCCGGGTTGGAACCCGAACCAAATAAACGCGTTAATGCTGCCGAGCAATAGCCCCATAAGCTTTACTTTTTCCACGAAAAATAAAACCTTTGTTTTCCTGACTCCTTGTTCTCCAACTTAAGTTGGCCCTGAATAGTGCCAAAAATACTTCTAACCCAAGCTTGCCCGCTCTCGAACTCCGGAAGAACAAATCGCATCATTCCGCTGTAGTTGCTTGCTTCAAAAGACAATAGCAACAAACCACTTGTTTCCTGATCCTCCATTTTAGCCAGCAACCGAACCGGGGAAGCCGCTCGGCTACGAAACCACTCGTTCTTCGAATTGAGCGCACCTTCGATTGCAACGACATCTGCTGCTTGCCCAAAGAGAGTAGCCTTGCGGGTTTCCAGCGCGGTCAATTGTTGTTTCAATTGTTTTACAACATCGTTTACCATCCACCTTTTATAGCTGTGTCGTAAGATTCCCAGAACCTGAATAACGAGAAGAACAACAAGGACAAGGTTCAGATATCTATACCTGCTTCTTGCCTGCTTTGGCAGTGCGGACCCAAGATTGAGCCGTATCATCGAAAGTTACTATCGGCAGGAATCTGAGTTTTCTCTCTCGGCAATGAAAAATACCTTCACCGAAAACGAAGTTCCTTTTATTTTTAACCTGAATATTTTTTGCAAAACTTGTGAGTAGAGCTTTTTGTGACACGCGAGACTCAGTTTGAAAAGGTGAACAGAGTCTCGCTTAACCTCTATAATAGAGGCATGTAGGAGTTCTTGGCGCAAGCGTGTGAAAAAAACAGCGTGTGTACCAAAAAACATTGGGTGTCAAAATAGGCATTTATTGATAGTTTGGAATTGATACCTGATTTGACTATTTTTTTTTGATCTTGTATAACTATAAGTTATAGAGAGATAGAAACTAGAACAATCTTTTCTGGAGGCCCGCTTCAAGCGCCAAACCAATAGAACCTGCTTTCCAGATGAGGATAAACCTTAAGGGGGGAAATATGAAGATTCGCTGGTTGCTGCTTTGTTGTTTGCTGCTTTTATCCAATTTGGCTATTGCCGGTGACACGCAAGAGTTTACGTGTTTTCTCCCGGCGGAGACAACCACCAACGAAGTTGAATTCTCTGTGAATTGTGAGAGTTTCGCCCAACCGATCACCAGAAACTTCGGCGTAACTCGGGCTGACGAAGGTGTTACGGTCCGATTTCTGGAGGAAAAATTCGCTGGTGGGCAATTCCTCTTAAAAGTTGCCGTAACCGGCGAGAAGGCCGCTTGGAAACGTGAAGCCGTTGTTTGGGTAAAAGTTGCCGGTGGTAGCAATGATCAACTATTGGCCCCATTGCCTGCCAAAACCTTCAAGTTTAGGGCTTCCCCCCCTCAAAGCTTCCAGATCTTTACCCGCGAAGATGACAAAGGGGAATATGAAAAACCGCTTTTTGTTCACTGTAGAATTTTTGACAAAGTTTCTGGAAGCGATCTATTTTCTCAAATTTTCCCCAAAAAGGATCAAGACAGTTCATATCCAGTTTTCTTCCAAGTGAAGAACGGCCAAACTTATGTCCTTGAATTGTCCTTTACAGACCAATTTGGTCGGGCCTCAAAGAAAACACAGCCCTATTTCAGGGCTTTTAGTAGACCATAAGGGAGAAGACAGATGAACAAAAAATATTTTCTCTTTCTATTTCTCTTTGTTACCGCGATTGCTTGGGGGCAAACAGATGGTTTTCCAGATGCCCCGACACTCATTGCCGAATATGAGGCTGTTTTGCAGGTTGATGGTGGAGATTATACGCCAAGTAATGACGCGACCGCCGAAATAACAAAAGAAGCGTCATTTAGCTTTCCCAACTATGAAATTAGTTGGATTAGTTTCAATATCGATGCCTATCTTGCACCCTGCCCTTGGGGGCCGGTTTGGTACGGTTATGGGCCTATATACCCTAACTGGCATGGGATGGGATATCTAAGCATTTCATCTGATCTTTCCAGCGGCGGCGAACTGCTTTGTTACTTTGGCTCGGAAGGCGGTACCTACTACAGCGCTCTCGGGGATGGCGCATCTATTGCTGGGAACTCCTTCACCGTCAGTGTCATATCATTGGGCTTTCCTTGTGCCCCAACAATCAACCTTACAGCATTAAAAGTTTATGGGACACTCATTAATGATCCAAACGACCCTCCCGAAGAACCCCCAGTCGAGCCACAACCCACAGAAGAAATTGGTATCCAAACTTGGCTTGATATCAAAGGGAATATTCTCCCCTTATTTCCAGAGCCAAAGCCCCAAGAATGCCCACCAGCAGAGTGGGAGATGATGACATTGCGGAAGAAGGGCATCCTTGCCCCTTTTGCCGTTGCCGACCCTGTCAACGTCATGTCTGGGAACTTTGCTCTGCCCGAAGTCGACCTCAAACTCAAAGCCCGCGACCCCATTGTTCTTGCCCGCATATACAACTCTCTCGATCCGCGAGTAACCCCCTTCGGAAAAGGTTGGAGCAGCCCCTTCTTTACCAGACTTACCATTGCCACGACATCCGTGACCTTTATCAACGCCGATGGTTCAGGTTTAACCTTTCCAAAAGTTAATGGCGTATACCAAGCCCCCGAGAACTCCGATCTGAAACTGATAACCCCTGATGCCAACGGCTTCTGGTCCATTCAACATGCGAGCGGCAAAGAGTGGTTCTACAACACTGACGGCCAAATTGTTCGGATGGCAAAAAGCTGCTGTGGCCAAGGCGCAAGCAATGCCTTGTCATTTGAATATGACCAAGCGAAGCGCCTGATAAAAGTTGAAAATTCCTCTGGCCAAGCCATGAACTTTCAATATTCTGCAGAGAACCTGATTGAGCAAGTCACCGATTCAACCGGCAGAATTATTGCATACACATTTGACGCCCAAAAACAGCTCACCTCAATGACAAACCCCATCGGGCAAACGACCACCTATGTATACGGCCCAGAAAACATGCTGACCGAGATTCGTAAACCAGGTCAGGAAAACACGCTCATCACTTATGCTGACAACCGTGTTACCAGCGTCGCTGATCCTCAAGGTCGGACCTCTACCTTTGCCTGGGACCCCACAACAAAGGTGGCCACTGTCATCACACCAGAGGGCACGAGCTATGCGTATAAACTCGCTGACAACGGTGGTTTAGACAACCTTTCTATTGCCGGTGACAACCAGCAAATAGAAAAGTCTTTGCAAGCCTCCGGCTCAAAAATCATTGGGTATACCGATGCGAATGGACAACAGCGAACTTGTACTTACAATGATTTCGGCTATGTCACTTCTATCACAGACGCTCTCGGCAATACCAAGCATTATGAGTGGGATGAAGCCACCAAGAAATTGCTGGCTGAAACTAATGAACTTGGCCACCGAAAAACCTACACATGGTGTGCCCGCGGCAATCTCATGTCCGAAACGGACTTTGCCGGCAACGCCACCAGCTATACCTATGATTCTTATAACAATCGAACCACCAAAACCGACGCACGCGGAAGCACTACCAGATATGTTTACACCGACAATGGGGGTCATTTAACCCAAGTTATCAGCCCCGACGGCGGCGTCTCCAGCTTCACCTACGATGTTCGAGGAAATCTCACAAGTTCAGCCAACCCTCTAGGCTTTGTCACAAGCTTTGAATACGATGCTTTGGATCGTCTGACTAAAACCACTTACCCCGATGGCCGGTGGGTCCAAATGGTCTATGATGTCCGTGGGAACATCGTTCGCCGCATCGACAACCTCAATCGGGAAACAGCTTACACCTATGATTTATCCGGAAAGCTGCTTTCAACCACCCGGCCGGACGGCACTGTTTCCCAAAACGAATTTGATATAGCCGGACGAAAAGTGAAAACCGTTGATGCCCTACAACGAGAAACACATTTCTCTTACGATGCGTTTGACCAGCTTACATGCATAACCTATCCCGACCAGGCCACGGAACGATTCTCCTATGATCTGGCTGGCAACCTGATCTCCAAGACCGACGAGCGTGGTTTCGTCACAAACTTTGAATACGACCCTGTTGGTCGCATGTTAGCAACCATTGATCCTCTCAGCAGCCGGTGGGCAGCGGAGTTTGACGCGGCTGGTCGAAAAGTAGCCGACATCGACCCCTTGGGTCACCGCACGGAGTATGTTCACAGCCCGGCGAATCAGGTCGTCAAAGTCATTGCCCCAGATGGCACAGCTACCAACAACGAGTATGATCTGGTAGGCAATCTCCTCAAAACGATCACCCCTTCTGGTGCACAGTGGTCATGGCAATATGACGCACTCAACCGCCAGACACAAGCGATTGCACCAAATGGTGCCGTCTCAAAAGTCATGTATGACAAGCTTGGCCAAGTCGTCACGGAAATAGATCCATTAGGCCGAAAGATGCTTTACACCTATGATTCGGCGGGTCACAAGCTCACAACCACGGAGCCCGCATCCGGCACCTGGACCAACGTATATGACAGTGCAGGTCGTTTGATAGCGACAAAGAATCCACTTGGCGCACAAACCACCTTTGCTTACGACCTCATTAATCGGCTCATTTCGGAAACGGATCCATTGGGCCAAAAAACAGTTTTTGAATATGACAATGCAGACCGAAAGATTGCTAAAGTAGATCCTCTCGAACGCCGAACAATAACCAACTTCGATGTGCGGGACCGCGTGGTTTCCGTGATCGATCCTGCCGACCGAGAAGTCTCTTTTGGCTATGACGAGGGCGGCAACCGCGTGCGTTTGACCGACGGCGAAGGACGTATTTGGCGCTGGGACTACGATCCAGTAGCCCGAGTCGTTGTTGAAACGGATCCTCTGGCCCACAAAGTTCAGTTCAGCTACGACGCTGTGGGAAACAAGATTACCAAGACCAATGCTCGAAATCAGACCATTGCCTACGATTTCGACACCATGAATCGCCTCAAGAAGGTTACCTATTCGGATGGCGCTGTTGCGACTTTTGCGTATGACCTTGAGGGTCGGGAGATCTCCCGCTTTGCCCCGAACTGCGGCGTCACCAAAACCTGGGATGCTCTTGGCAACATGACCTCCGAAAAGTTCCACCCCTGGAACAAGGGTTGGCAGCTCACCTATGACATCAAAGGCAACCGAATTAAGGCTATCAGCCCTCAGAACAAGACTTTTCGCTACTCTTACGATGCTCTTGATCGGCTGACTGTCCTGAACCCACCCGGCAGCTATGACACCGTGAAATACAAGTTTGACAAAGCCGGGCGCCTGAAACGAGTGAAGCGTCAAAATGTCGTCACCAACTATCAAGTTGATGCAGCGAACCAACTCTTGCGAATCCGCCATGAGAAATGGCAAAAAATTCATAAGAAAACCAAGAAAACCCTTCTTGCCTTGCGAAAATACAAATATGATGCCGCTGGAAACCGCATCCTAAGCAAAGATGAAAGCGGCAAGCCCACTCGCTACACGTTCGATGCCAGTGATTGGCTAACGAATGTTATCTATCCGGATGGCTTACAGGTTTCCTACACATACAACGGGGCCGGAGATCGCCTTACCGAGATGGTTGGCAGTAAAACAACCTCTTATCAATACGATCAAGCAGGCCGCATGATCGCACAAGGCCCGGAATCCTTCATATACGATGCCGACGGCAACCTGACCGAACAGTCAGCAGGCCTTCAAAAGACCACCTACACCTGGACCCCCGACAATCGCTTGGCGGAAACAATGAGCTATATTCGCCAGCGTATTGGCCATGGTCGCAAAGCTCGTTGGTTGCCGTTCCGTCGCACAACCCAAGAAACCTATAGCTACTTGCCCGAAGACTGGCGCCGCGTAAAGCGCGTAACCAACGGCATCAGTCGCGTCTCTCTCTACGATGGCGCTGACGAAAGTCATGAATTCCTGGAAGTTCCCAAGTTCTTCCGCAGAACCTGGCGCTTTGGCAAGTTCTGCTGGAAGCCAAAGCTTCCAGAACTCAAGCTCGAACGAGAGTTTTACTCAGGCCCCAGCACGGACGACATGGTCTCCACCGTCTTCTTCGGCCGTGAACTCCAAATGCTAGATGACGCCCTGGGCAGCACCATTGCCCTGACAAATCACTCTGGCAACGTCTTAGCTCGCATGAACTACGACCCCTGGGGCAACCTCTGGTGGCCTAGAAAGCAAGCCTACCACACACCTCCCTGCCAGAAAAACAAACTCGCTAACTTCCTCGACCGCTTCCGTGGCCACATCTTAGGGAAGTCCCAACACGACCCGTGGAGACTTGGCTATCACTTTGCCAAAGTCTTAACACCATACCTCTTCACAGGTCGCAAATTCGACACAACAACACAAACCTATTTCAACCGCTGGCGCCAATATAACCCCAAAGCAGGGCGGTTCCTTAGCTCGGATCCTATCGGCTTCAACGGAGGAAATAATCTCTATGGATATGCCAACCAGAATCCGCTCACTTTTACTGATCCGTTTGGGTTCGACTCAGTAGAGCGAGGAAATGATGGTAAAGTTTATCTTGTGGTGAATGGGCAACGCATCCCCCTTGAAAGTGAGGCAGAGATTGAACAAGCTCAGATTGCTGTTCGAATTCAAGAAAAGCAAGATGCTCGTGTTGCTTTATCGCAAGATGAAAGTCAATTTTTGTTTGTTTCGGCTGAGCTTGCTAAGCTATGGGTGATGCAAAAGTTTATCGCTTTTGCAACGGGAAAGTGTTTTGCCCTCCCAGCCCCAAATGTTACGGTCATGCGAGTTGAGGGGCTTCCCAACACAAGGATCATAATCGGCAAAAATGGCTTGGTTACAATTCGCGGTGATCAAACCCTTTTCTTGAATTTCGGAAGCTCAACAAGGGCTCAAGAATTCTTTGCAAAAAGAATATCTCAAGGCCTGCCTGGGGCTCAACTTAAGTCATTTGACGTTCCAGCCTCGTTCCTCAATGAGTTGAAAGGAGCTGCTGTTCCAGAAAGTATGGCACGACAGTTTCCAGGCGCACCAATCTTGGTGGATGTTACGAAGTCTGCTAATCAGTTTGGCCTTCGGCCCGGACAAATTGATTCGCTCTTGGAGTCCATCATTCAAGGGACTGGAAGGGCCAAATAAGAATTGGTAAATTCATTACAGCAAATTCAAGCTGAATTCAAGTATCTTTGTGGGGAGACTGCTATTGACAGTCACCCAAGTGGTCTTGGCTCTTTTTCTTTTCACGTCACTACTGTTTGCCAATCTTCCGTGGCCCTTATAGAGGCAAAAAATGTCCTTGCAATAATTGACCAGAGGAGTTTTGGAAAGTGGCCATCAATTAGCGAATGGAAGAAATTGTTACCAGCTGAGTTTGTTTCGACATTTCGGTTGCCTCTTTCTAAAGAGCAAGCCGAAGAGTGGTTGACTTGGTGGCGTCGATTAAACCCTGAGGAGCAAATGGACGCAGAAAATAAAAGAGTCTGGTCTCTAGAAGATTGGCTCTATTGGATGCAACCGGATAATCGGTGCTGGTTTTGGCAAGCATCTAAGCTGATTGATGAGTGCCAAATTCGATTTTATTTAAATGCATTTGAGTGGCCTTTTCCTTGGGGTTCCTTTCGCTGCCTATTACTAGGAGTTGGTGCCAAGGAGGTTACCTCAGAAACTGTTTAACACTAGGGCCTGTTTCTTCCCTCCCCCCAGTGCAGCGAGTTCCGCTCTAACTTGTTGAGCGGACGAGCGGTGCCGGAGCCGATGGGGACATTCTAAAGGGCGCAAAGCCTTCTGGTCAGCTGCCAGAAGAGCGGTGCCTAGGCGGCCCCGCGATGTCCGTTTAAGAGGCCTCTTAGACGGCAAGGGGCCGGGCGCAAGCAGCGTGACAGATGCCGTCCATGGATGGCGGCGGCTGGCGGGATGCTTGTCCTTCTCCCGGCCCCGGTCGCACCGCGGCTAACCACGCAAAAACATCCACTAAAATGAAAGAGCACCAGGTCATCTTCCCGGTGCTTTTTGCGTTTTCGATACTCTTTAGGTTTTGGCTAATTTCTTCTTGTGGCGGGCAATCAGCTCCCTAACCTGGGAGACTAACTTTTTTGGGATCTCCATCATTGTGTTTTGCCCTTCTGCAAACGGGGCTTCATCTTCAGCCACGGCCTCATCTTCGGTCTGAGCCTCATAGTGAGAAATAAGGCCTTCTACCCGCTTCTCATCCCAACCTTCTGGAAATCTGTTTTTCTTTTTCATTTTCGTCGCCTCCTCCGGCGGAAAGCCAATAAAGGTTTTCGCTGCAACTCCATGGCAGTAACAACGAACGCGCCCCCTGGTTCTACCAAGGAAATAATCTTCAAAAACCTTCCTGTGCTTGTTTGTCCCAGGGTTACACGAGAGCCATCTCGCCCCTTGCGATCCTCTAGTGGTGCCCTCAGGACTTCCAGCACTTCTTCTTCGGTCACATCATGGTTAAAAATATGCGGGAGATCAGTCTCAGGATCAATGTAGAAACGGATCTTTCTGTTTTTGTGCATCAGCGTTACGCGCTTTCTGTAGAAAGAATCTGTGTTAAAAGCTTAGCAATGAATTCCTGCTTTGGGCGCGGCAACTTCTGTATTCGCTCAAACTGTCGTTCCAGTTTGGATTTCGGCCCTCGTTTCTTTCCGCCACTCGCTTCAATTCCAAGAAGCGTTTCGGCGGAAATGCCTAGAAGCTCTGATAGAGGCTCTATAAGATTCGAAGGCAAATAACTTGCTTCTCGCTCGTAGAAAGAAACGGTCCTTTGGGGAATTCCCAAAGCCCTTGCTACTTCGACCTGAGTAAGTCCAGCTTCTTTACGCAACGTAGCAAGATGCTTCCCTAAAATGCTGGGCGATTTCGGTGGGTTTTTAACTGCTTGTCTGGGCATACTAGTATTATAAGGGCAAATTAGGGCCATAAAAATCGTCCTCCTTTTCTTCTTGCATTTTAGCATTAAACTGCTATAATTCCAAAAGAATCTTTTTTCCCTTTTCTCCAAAAAAGTGCTTGACACCATTTCCAGGAGGTTTCCCATGCCCCGTATCCCTGAAGCCGAGCTTGAGCGGCTGAAAAGCGAGATTTCCATTCAACGTCTGGCCGAAGCGCGGGGCATTGAACTGAAGGCCCACGGCAAAGACCTGATCGGTCTAT
>Ga0100389_1003354_pt1 | contig 12572 bp, 14 predicted proteins | sample CryGeymeta201513_FD_81537 | JGI IMG/M metagenome (GOLD analysis project Ga0100389, IMG submission 81537) | Groundwater microbial communities from Crystal Geyser aquifers in Utah, USA - Crystal Geyser metaG 2015-13 | ecosystem: Environmental > Aquatic > Deep subsurface > Groundwater | place: USA... | reverse complement strand
TTTGTCTTAAATGTTTGTAAATTTTACAACTTGCTCGTCTCATAATCAAATTTGGAAAATCCAAAGAAGTTTTTGTATTGTCTAAATTTGGTTGTTGGATTTGTATTTTGTAATTCAAGGTAACCGAGTAAAAAGGCAGTAAGAACAAAAGCTATAGAGGAGAAAAGCCTATGTTAGCGATCCTGATGGTTGTGCTCTTTTTTGCCGGTATCATTTGTCTGCTCTGCAGGTTTCCGCGGGCGTAAACGGCTGGCGGTGGGGTAATGGCTTTTGCGGCGACAATGTTTCTGTTTGCCTGTATGACCATAGCGCCCGCCGGCCATGTTGGCGTATTGAGTCTTTTCGGCAAAGTCTATGGCCAGGTGCCCGAAGGTTTGCATCTCGTTAATCCATTGGCGAGTGTGACCAAGATGAGCGTGCGGACGCAAGAAGTATTGGAGCATGCCGCCGTGCCTTCAAAAGAGGGGTTGAATGTTGAATTGGAGGTATCATTGCTTGGTCATTTAGACGGCGAAAAAGCGAGTTTTGTCTATCAAAAAATAGGCCCTGATTATTCGACAGTCGTTGTGAAACCGCAGTTCCGGTCGGCTATTCGTGATGTTACCGCTAATTACGAGGCCAAAGATCTTTATACGTCGACCCGCGATAAGGTTCAGCTCGAGATCCAGGAAGGGTTGGCAAAAAGTTTGGGCACCCGCGGCTGGGTAGTGGAGCAGGTTTTATTGCGGAGAATTACTCTCCCCAAAATGGTGTCTGACGCGATTGACGCCAAACTGGCTGCCGATCAACAAGCCCAGCAGATGAAGTTTGTTTTGGATAAGGAGCGTCAGGAAGCCGAGCGTAAGCGTATCGAGGCCCAAGGTATTCAGGACTTCCAGAAAATCGTGTCTCAGGGCATTAATGAGCAATTGCTCCGCTGGAAGGGCATTGAGGCTACCAAGGGTTTGGCCGAATCGCATAACACAAAAATTATAATCATCGGCGGCAAAGACGGCCTGCCGCTCATTCTTAACTCCGGCCAGTAAAAATCTGGCAAAAAACTAAAAAATATTTAGCCTCGCTTTGACGAGGCTTTTTTATTGGAAATAGATCCTTCACTTCGTTCAGGATGACTATTTTTTTAGCCAAACTAAACTTTGGACAAAATGGTCAGTTATCCACAGCCCAAATAGTTGACAAAATTTTATGGGTATGATAAACTACCGGCAGAGTGGGAAACTCAATTCTCATATGTCGGCGAAAAACCCTGTGGCTTAGTTACGGGGTTTTTTGCTTTTTAGTGCTATCTTCCACCATCTTCCACTATATTCATTTGCTCTATTCTATTTTGTGTTATACAATATAAATTGGCCGACGGACAGCACCCACTTAAGACATGAGAATTGGGGTTTACTTCCGTCGGTCTTTTAGAATCAAGATTTTAGAATTATCCATAAATCGTAAATCATTATTCGTAAATCTTTTTGTTGAATGAATATTTTAGAGAGATTGCCCGGTATTGAAAAAGATGTTTTATTATCCGGACATACCACTTTCAAAATCGGCGGACCGGCCAAGTATTTTTTTGTTGCTGAAAATCGGGAAGATGTTGTCAATGCCGTTACGGCGGCCCGCGAATCGGGCTTGTCTCTTTTTATCTTGGGTGGCGGAAGCAATCTTTTGGTTAGCGATAGGGGATTTGGCGGATTAGTCATCAGGCCTCAGATATCCAGTTTAAAATTCCAAGACAATACGATTATCGCTGGCGCCGGAGTTTCTCTGTCGAAATTAGTCACCGAGTCTGTGAACAATAATTTGACCGGTTTTGAGTGGGCGGCCGGAATACCGGGAACTGTCGGCGGGGCGGTTGTTGTTAATGCCGGCGCTTACGGGCGTAGCATGTCTGATTCGGTTAAAACCGTTATAGCGGTTTCAGCGAACGATGGTTCTTGCAAAGAATACAAAAATAGTGATTGCGGTTTTGTTTATCGCGGCAGTAGGTTTGGGGGTGGGAGCGAAATCATTGTTGAGATAGTTCTAAATTTGGAGAAAGGAAATAAGGAGCAAATTTTACAAAAAATAAAAGGAATTATTTTAGAGCGGGGAGGGAAGAATCCGCCCCAGCCGTCGGCCGGAAGTGTTTTTAAAAATTATCGGCTGAAAGATGGTGATCCTTTGATTGAACAATTTCCGGATTGGGCTGAAAAAATCAGGAGCGGAAAAATCGCGGCCGGATATTTAATTGAGCAGTGTGGTTTGAAAGGCAAGCAGATCGGCGGCGCGAAGATCCCCGAAGAACATGCCAATTTTATCGTTAATCTGGGCGGCGCCCGAGCGGAAGATGTTGTCGCCCTAATTAGACTCTGTCAGGATGGAGTGAAAAAGAGGTATAATATAGTATTAGAGGAAGAGGTAAGATATTTAGGATTTTAGTTTTTAATTCTTTTAATTTGCCGAGAACCGTTCTCGAACTGAGCTCGAGAACGGTTCTCGCTAATCGATTTAATTTAAAAATATGCGCATCATCATCAAAACTAATAATTTTGCCCTTACCAATGCCGTTCGGGATTACTGCGAGGAGAAAATTCAAAACTTGGAAAAATTTTTAGCGGGTTTTAATCCAGATTCGATTTTAGCTGAAGCGGAGCTGAGCCGGACCACGCGGCATCATAAGAGCGGCGACATTTTTCGGTTCGAAGTTAATTTAACGGTCAACGGAAAGCTTTTGCGGTCGGAGTCGGAGCGGGAAAACATTTATACCGCCATCGACGATGTTCATGAAGAGCTGGCCAGAGAAATCAGGGGAGATAAAACTAAGCAGGACACGATATTCAGAAGAATTGCCCGAAGCGTGAAAAAGAAACTGAATTTATCACCTTTGGCGCGGTTTAGAAAAAAATAGGATTTGGTTGTATTTCGCGCCGTCGTTTGACAGCGCGCCTCCCGTTTGATATAAGGTAAAGTAGTTTTTTGAAAAATGCATAAAAAAATGCATAAAAAACAGGAAAAGTGGGATTTGCGGAAACAATATCCGGAGATGCTCTTAGTGACGCCGGGTATCCGTTCCGAGGGAGTTGACGCGCACGACCAAAAACGCATTGCCACGCCTAAAGCCGCCATAGAAAATGGAGCAAATCACCTAGTTATGGGAAGACAGATTATGCAAGCCGCCGACCCATTTCAGGAAGTGATGAGGGTTTTGAAGGAGGAATTAGAAGTTATATAACGCTACCTATAACGGCCCTGCCGATATATCAGCTTCGCTGTTATAAATTACCTTTAATAATTCAAAGTAATTAACAGTTAGTCGCCGTCCTGTAATACCATGGGCGGCTTTTTTGTACTTGTATATTCTTTCTTTGGACTTCAAGTATTTAGAAAACCACGCAAAATTACGCTATAGCGTAATTTTGCGTGGTGGTATAATATAAAACGAGTTATAATGGAAGCAACAATTTAAGGGAACAAAAAAATGAAAACAATAATTTCAAAAAGATGCCCATAAAAATGCCGAAAATCAATATTTCAAAAAAAGAAATCCTTGAATTTTTGGCGATAGGAGGGGTTTTGGTGGCCGCTGTTGTGGCGCCCAATGCCATTCAAGCTTTCAGTTTTTTACTGAAAGGCAAAGAACATATATCGTGGAAAAAGTTCAACCAGTATAGGGTTAGACAATATGTCGGGCGCTTACGGGAAGAAAATCTTATTAAACGTTCCGTAAGGGATAACCAAAGGTGCTATGTTTTGACTGACAAGGGGAAACGTTTTGTCTTGAAGTATAATATTGATAGTCTCGAGCTATCTAAACAACAAAAATGGGACGGTAGATGGAGATTTATTATTTTTGATATCCCCGAAAAGAAAAAGGCTGCTCGTGATGCCTTGCGGCGTAAATTTAATAAACTGGGCATGCTTCAACTGCAAAAAAGCGTTTTCGTTTATCCCTTTGATTGCAAGAAAGAAATTGATTTTGTGTCCGATTTCTTTGGGGTGGCCAATGACATTCTTTATTTGGAATCCAAGGTTTATGAAGTAGAAGAGGATTTAAAAAGTTTTTTTAATCTTTGATCGGCAGTATTGTTTTATGAATTTTTATGCGGGCAATTGGGGCTGGTGTAGTTTTCCCTGAATTAATTGTAGATTTACGAATTAATTGTGGGTTCACGCAAAATTACGCTATAGCGTAATTTTGCGTGGAGAGGTTGCGCAAAATTAAAATTTTGCAATAGCGTAATTTGGCGTGAAGAGGTTGAGAGAGGTTGAGATTTGTCTGTCGGACAGAGTTAATTTTACAGGGGCGGGGCGAGGTGTTATATTTTATTTGTAACTTTAAGGCAAATTTTTAGATTAAAATTGTTATGTCTTTTATTTCACAGATTTTTGGCGATTCAAATCAGCAATGTTTGGATGAAATCCAGCCCTTGGTAGAGCGGGTCAACGAACTCGAAAAAGAATTCGAGGTTTTTTCCGATGAGCAATTAAAAGATAAAACGAAAGAATTCCGCAAAAGGTTATCTAAGGACGAGACATTAGACGATTTATTGCCAGAAGCTTTCGCGGCGGTTCGTGAGGCCTCGAGGCGCGCCATCGGACTGCGCCATTTTGACGCACAAATATTGGGAGGGATCGTTCTTTATCGGGGAAAGATTGCCGAGATGAAAACGGGGGAAGGCAAAACTTTGGCGGCAACGCTGGCCGCCTATTTGAACGCTCTGGGGGGCGGAGGCGTTCATATTGTGACAGTTAATGATTATCTGGCCAAACGCGACACCAACTGGATGGGTGCGGTCTATCACGCTCTCGGTTTGAAAGTCGGCTGTATTGTCCATGACCGAGCGTATTTATATGAACCGGCTGTCGTGGATAAAAATGAGGTGACGGTTGAGATGCAAAATTTAAAAGAGGTGCCGCGAAAAGCTGCCTATGAGGCGGATATTACCCACGGGACAAACAACGAGTTCGGCTTCGATTATCTTCGCGACAATATGGTTTATGATTTATCGCAGATGGCCCAACGTGGACATAGTTTCGCGATCGTCGATGAAGTCGATTCTATTTTGATTGATGAGGCGCGAACTCCTTTGATCATTTCCACGCCCGACGCTGAATCAACAAAATTATATGAAACTTTTACCAAGGTTATTCCTAGGTTGCAGGAAAATACCGATTATAATATTGATGAGAAAATGAAGGCGGCAACCTTAACCGACGACGGTATCGAGAAAGTTGAGAAAATTATGGGAATTGATATCTATGGCGAGGGGAGTGTTCGCTATGCTCATCAGCTGGAAGAGGCTCTGCGCGCTCATGTTTTATTCAAGCGGGACCGCGATTACATCGTTAAAGACGGAGAAGTCATTATTGTTGATGAATTTACCGGACGTTTGATGTTCGGTCGGCGTTATTCCGGCGGCCTGCACCAGGCGATCGAAGCCAAAGAAGGCGTTAGGGTCCAACAGGAAAGCCGGACTTTGGCGACGATCACTTTCCAGAATTATTTCAGAATGTATAAAAAACTGGCGGGGATGACGGGAACTGCCTATACCAACGCCGAAGAATTTAGCCAGGTTTATAAGCTGGAGGTGGTGGTTGTGCCGACTAATAAACCGATGATAAGAACGGACTCGCCGGACAGGATTTATCGCACTGAGCATGGTAAATTTATGGCGGTGGCACAAGATATCAAGGAGCGGCACGAAAAGGGCCAGCCGGTTTTAGTGGGCACGGTTTCTATCGAGAGAAATGAATTATTGAGCGCGTTGCTGAAAAAAGAGGGCGTATCGCACCAAGTTTTAAACGCGAAAAATCACGAGAAAGAGGCGCAGATTATTTCTCAAGCCGGAAGCCTCGGGGCGGTTACGGTCGCGACCAACATGGCTGGCCGAGGAGTTGATATTATCTTGGGGGGGCGTGTTGATGATGACGCGGGCGATAAATTATCCGACTGGCGGAAAACGCACGATAAGATAGTTGAACTTGGGGGTTTGTGCGTAATGGGTACCGAACGCCACGAGGCGCGGCGAATCGATAACCAGCTAAGGGGCCGTTCCGGCCGGCAGGGAGATCCCGGCTCTTCGCAGTTTTTTGTTTCAATGGAGGATGATTTGATGCGGATATTCGGTTCGGATAAAATAAAAAGAATGATGGAAGCTTTAAATGTGCCGGAAGATCAGCCAATTGAAAATAAAATGATTTCCAAAGCCATTGAATCCGCTCAAGGGAAAATCGAGGGTTATAATTTTGATATTAGAAAACATGTTTTGGAGTATGACGACGTGATGAATAAACAGAGAGAGACGATTTATCGCAAGCGGAAAGAAATTTTGCTCAGTAGCGACAGTAGCCGCCAGCAGGCGGACCCACCCACCCCCCATGTCGTCGACCGTCTGTCGGCGGCTGATGGAGTTACAGGCGATTCGGCCGCTGATGGGTCTTTTGAAGAGAATAAAAAAAACCTTTCTTTAAAAGCTCAAATCTTAGGGATGGTGAAAAATGAGATAAAAAGGATAGTTGATTTTCACGCACCAGAAGATTATTACGATAACTGGAATTTAAAAGAGGTCAGCGAGATTGCCAACGCGATTTTCGGGGTTTCCGATGAGGGTAAAAACAAGATAAAAGAATTTAAAGATAAAAATGAATTAGTTGCTCATCTCAACGAATTGGCCGAGGCGAAATATTCTGAAAAGGAAAATCAGCTGGGTGCGGAAAATATGCGAGGCGCTGAAAAGGCGATTTTGTTGAGAACGATTGATATGCTCTGGATGGACCATCTGGATAATATGGACCATTTGCGCGATTCTGTGCGGTTGCGCGCTTACGGTCAAAGAGACCCGTTGGTTGAATATAAAAACGAGGGGCATAAGATGTTTCAGCAGTTGCTCCAGGCGATTCAGGGGCAGGTAACGGCGATGATTTATAAAGTAGAAATACAGCAGTCCATGGCTACCGCGGCCAATCAGCCGATGAGGCTAAATAGAGGCGAAACAGTGGGTGGTGGTTTGTCGGGAGGCAACCAGACGGGAAGAAATGATCCGTGCCCATGCGGAGCGAAAAAACCCGACGGAACTCCGGTTAAGTACAAACATCGCTGCGTAAAGTGACATTGATTAACTAAGCAATTACGCGGAGTCCGTTCGTAGTTCCGAGTTTGCCGCGGGACGAAGGGGGATGGGTCGGGGAAGAAATTTTAAAAGTGCTATGGGAAATAATATGAAGATAAGATTAAATAACCACGATCAAAAACTTGTTGATGGTGTAAGGTCGGTCATCAAAGATGCTTACGAATCGGCAAATTTTTCACCTTCCGTTGCAAGGAGTATCGCAAGTTATGCAACGAAGTATCGAAATCGCGGTCGTGAACAGGCAAAACGTAGGTATCCCTTCAAAGGAATCTGTGAGAGAAGTGGATTACCTCTTAAAAAAGAAGACGCACATTTAGACGAACTTGATTCCGAAAAAGGATACGCTGGTAAGCTTCAATGGGTGTGCCCTAAAGCGAACAATAGTGGCAGAAGGTCTTGCGGGAAGTGTTAGAAATACAAAAAATGCCACGGGAAATAAAACAATGAAATACGCATTTATTAGCGGAATACCGGCATCGGGTAAGAGCTATCTGGCGGAAAAAATTGCCAAGGCTTTGAAGATGAAGCATTTCGAGACCGATGACTGGCGGGAAGAATTTCGGAGAGATGAACACGCCGATTGGGTGGATTTTTTTTGGAATAAAAACGAAGCGGAATATTGGGCCAAGACCGATTGCGAAGAACATTGGAGAAATATGGTTCGGCAATCGGAGGCGTTGTGGCCGGAAATTTTTAAGAAAATCGGAAAAGTTGTAAAATCGGGCAAGCCGGCGATTTTTGAAGGGGTGAATATATTGCCGCATCTGGCGCATAAGGATTTGGATTTTCCGGGGATATTCCTTCTTGGCGAATCGCTTGAGACGATTTTAAGGCGAAACAAGCAGGATCCTCGCTGGGGGCAGACGGAAGAATTGCAAAAGAAAGAAGCCGAAATATTATTTAACTGTGAGGGGCCGAAATACAAACAAGAAGCAGAGAAACACGGATTCAAAACTTTTCCTGACCCGATGCTGGCGGAAAAAGAATTGCTAAAAATATTGCGGATACAAAAATAATTTAAAATTATATTTATGAACAATCCTATTCCAACTGTCGGAGTTCTTATATTTAACGGCGATAAAGTTCTTTTGGTGTGCCACAAAAAAGAGGCGGAACATATAAGCGATACTTTCGGCTTGCCGGCTGGCCGGGTGCAGGAAGGGGAGACGGAAAAAGGCGCGGCTAGGCGCGAGTTGGAGGAGGAAGCGGGACTAACGGTTTTAGAAAAAGATCTGATTGAACTGCCGACAGTATATACCGGACCTATTGAGCGGAAAAACGGGGTGCAGGTTTTTTCATACAAAATTTTTCTTGGTAGTTTTTATTCGGGAATATTGCGGGAGTCCGAAGAGTCTAAACCGGAATGGGTCGCGCTCTCAGATCTAAACAAATATAATTTATTACCCAATATTGAGAAAATTGTTGAGGAGGGATTAGCGATACAGAAAAAGACGGTTAAATAAAAATGGGTATGAGAAACAGGAATATGAAAATAAGAACCAGCTCACTTTGTTCGCAGAACCTTGATTTCCCTCGGAAATTAATTCTTGGCTCGCAATCGCCGGGGCGGAAGAGGGTTTTGGAAAAGATGGGGTATGTTTTTGAGGTTATACGGGCTGATATCGACGAGAAAGCGATTCGTTTTGATGACCCCGTACGGCTGACGCTGGCTTTGGTCAACGCCAAGGCTGACGCGTTGGTCGCGAAGATTAAAGAGCCGGCGATTTTGATCGCCCTGGATCAGGTTGTGATTTGTAATAATAAAATCTTGGAGAAACCGGCAGACGAAAAAGAGGCTAGAGAGTATTTTGCGATGTACGCGATTTATCCGGCCGAAACCGTAACGTCGGTGGTGGTGGTTAATATCGCCAATGGAAAGAGGGTTGAGGGCACTGATATCGCTAAGATATGGATTGACAAGGTGCCGGAAGATGTTGTTTGTCGATACATCGCGGAGGGCAATTCGTTTTTGTGTTCGGGCGGATTCGACCATGAGCATCCTTTGCTGTTGCCATATATTAAAAAAATCGAGGGTGAGCCGGAAAGCGTTACCGGTTTGCCTGTGGCGTTGACCGAATCGTTGATAAAATTGGTTCTGGAATAAAAAATAAAAGCCCGTCTTTTGTGAAACGGGGTAAAGCATAACCCTGAACGAGTGGCTTGGATTTATTTCAGCCAGTGATTCAAGGAGGAATTGCAATACGTAGCGTTGTGGTCCCGCCGCCATGCCTTCGCAAGGCTGTGGCGGGCAAGCCGATTTACGTCGCAAGCAAAGCCGCTGGCTCGGTGGTCTCGCGATTTCATCGGGCAACGCTACGGGGGAACAATAACCCTGGGTTGGTGACCGACATCAGCAGCCAGTCAGTTCGGGCAACCTGCAGGGGAGGAATCATTGCTAGCAGCGTAACAAATACTTATTTGATTGTCAAACGTCGCGGCATTAGTTGGTGAAAAAATATCATTTTTTGTCATTTCTGCCCCGTGTGTCATTCCCGCAAAAGCGGGAATCTACGACTCTATTATATTTACTGGATTCCCGCTTTTCGCCCTTCGGGTGACCACCCGTAGGTGTGGCGCGGGAATGACAATGTATGAATATTATTATTCGGGACAACCACGAGCCGTTGGTTGATATTAAGAAATATTGTCCAGGAGTTGTAGTGGCGCTGGGTAGAAAACGGATGGCAGTTGAGAAAACGGCTTATTTAAGAATGGGTGTCGCAAAAATGCTGAAAAAAGCGCAGGGCTATTTGCCGAAGGGAGTTAATTTCGTAATCAACGATGCCTGGCGGCCAGCTTATATCCAGACAGAAATTTATTTTAATTTTATCAGACGTTTTGAGAAAAGATATCCGAAGTGGACGCGAAAAAAAATAATTCTTGAAGTTGAGAAATACGTGGCGCCGTGGAGGGGGAGTGGGGCGTCGGGGCATATGAGCGGCGGGGCGATTGACCTTCGTTTGGTCGACAAAAATGGCCACAAAATTCCCATGAAAAGCAAGCGATTAAGCTATCAGAAAAACGCGCTTTCGGTTCAGGAAAAGCTGCCCGGCTATATCAAAAAAAATCGTGAGATTTTATTCGAGGCGATGCGGAAAGCCGGATTTTCCAATTATCCAAAGGAATACTGGCATTGGTCGTATGGCGATTATTATTGGGCCAGGCGGAACAAAAAACCATTAGCAATTTACGGCGCCGTTTGCGACCATCGCAATTTTTACGATAGTAAGCCTTGTCCTTGTGGCTCGGGAAATAAGTATAAAAAGTGCCATGGGACGCGAGGGGAATAATATGACCAAAATAGAGCAACTATTGCAAATTTTAGAAAAAAATAAGAGTGTTCAGTCAATCTTGGAACGGGCTAACGAATTAAGTATGCCAAACTGGTATCTTGGTGCCGGCGGTATCGTTCAAACAGTATGGAATGTAAAACATGGTTTCGATTTAGAACACGGTATAAAGGATTACGATTTGGTTTATTACGATGCCGATGATATTTCCTACGAAGCCGAAGATGTTTTCATTCAGAAAGGAAAAGAATTATTTAAAGACATTCCTATTCTGGTGGAAATTCGCAATCAGGCGAGAGTGCATCTTTGGTATGAAAAGCATTTTGGAAAGCCAGTCGGTCAGTATAAGTCTGTTGAAGAAGCTATCAATACCTGGCCGACAACGGCAACGTCTGTCGGAGTGAGGAAAACGGATGGACAAATTCGGATATGCGCGCCATTCGGCCTAGACGATCTTCTCGACATGGTCGTGAGGGCGAATAAAGCGCTTATTACTGGAAAAATTTATCAGGATAAGATTGATAGATGGATAAAAATTTGGCCGAATTTGAAAATAGTTCCGTGGGAGCAGGAATAAAAAAGCTTTCGTTAAGTTTTGCTTCTGTGTAAAAAAATACCCCGCGCAAAATGGCGCAAGGGCTTTCCGTTTTTAGCTCCAGATCCGGAAACTGGACTATGAGCAGTATTATTTTATCTCATCTCCGATTTTAGCCCTGGGTTCGGGAACCAGTCTGCAAAACCATGTGTTATGGTGAGTATAACAGGTTGATAAAATTTGTCAAGCTAGGGAGTAGTTTTGTCCTTGCGGAGGCGACAAAAAATATGTAGAATTAAAGCATATGGAAAACGAAAACATCAAAAAAGAAGAATTCAGGGTTTCGGGCGAAGACGTAGTCGCGAAAGTTAAGGAGATAGTAAGGGAAGGACATGCCCGAAGAATAATTATCGAAAATGAGAAGGGTGAAGAATTGCTTGTTATTCCTTTAACTATCGCGGTGGTTGGGACTGTTTTGGCGCCGGTTTTGGCCGCGGTTGGAGTTTTGGCGGCATTTTTGACCAAGTGTACTATCGTCGTAGAAAAGAAATAGTTAATAATTATGCTATATAATTTATGCTACACACCTTTAGTTACAATTTGCCGTTTCCTTCATGGGTTCTTTTGTTAATTGTCTTGTGGACATTGCCGTGGAAGGGGTATGCTTTATGGAAAGCGGCCAAGAACGGCCAGAAAGAATGGTTTATAGTTTTATTCGTAGTTAACACCTTGGCGATTCTGGAAATCCTTTATCTGAAATTTTGGCAGAAGAAAACAGAGCCGTGCTGTGAGCATGAAACATGTTGTGGGCACGAAAAAGGAGAAGTAAAAAAATAGTATTTAGAGTTGATGGTTGAAGGTCATGGCGGCGGGTTTGGTCGAAAGTCATAGTCGTTGGTTTTGAACACCATAGACTAAGACCAGGAACTTGGCTTGCGGCTAGGACCCCAAACCTAAAACTAATATAACATGGCTACCAACGACGAGAAAAAATTAAGTGTTAAAATAATTCCTCCACACGAATACCTTCCTTATATATTCGTTCTTTTGGCGCTGGCGCTAATCGTCTTTTTGGGGGTTGTTGCCGCTAAGGTTTTTAAAGAAAGCCAATATATCGGCCGGAGCGTTGAGTTTCAAAATACCATTACTGTTTCTGGCCAAGGGAAAGTTCTGGCTAAGCCGGATATCGGACGGGTTGATCTTTCGGTGTTGGCCGAGGCGAAAACGGTTGCCGATGCCGTGTCGGAAAATAATCAAAAAATGAATAAAATTGTGCAGGCGATGAAGAAGGCGGGGATTAGCGAGGACGACTTAAAAACAACCGTTTATAACATTAATCCTAAATACCAATATACTTCGGGAAAGAGTTCTATCACTGGCTACGAGGTGCTTCAAACGTTGGCGGTCAAGATCAGGGATTTGGATAAATCCAGCGAGATTCTAGACGCGGCTGCCACTGCCGGAGCGAATCAAATCGGCTCTCGAAGTTTCACCATTGATGATCCTGAGAAAGTAAAGGAAGAGGCGACGCAGAAAGCGATTGCCAATGCCAAAGAGAAAGCGGGGACTATGGCGCAGTCACTGGGCATAAATTTGGGCAGGTTAGTCGGTTTTAATGAGAGCGATGCGTCGGATTCATCTTCT
>Ga0100389_1003342_pt1 | contig 12591 bp, 14 predicted proteins | sample CryGeymeta201513_FD_81537 | JGI IMG/M metagenome (GOLD analysis project Ga0100389, IMG submission 81537) | Groundwater microbial communities from Crystal Geyser aquifers in Utah, USA - Crystal Geyser metaG 2015-13 | ecosystem: Environmental > Aquatic > Deep subsurface > Groundwater | place: USA... | reverse complement strand
TTATTATAAAGAATGCGAGGAGGTCTTTTTTAATAAGCCGCTAATCTTTTTTCAAGACGAAAAACATTCATTAAAAGAAAAAAGATACGGTGTTTTCGGCCAAACCAATAATAAAAGACTATTAACAATTATTTTTACAATCAGAAATAATAAAGTTAGGGCGATTTCTGCCAGAGATCAAAATAAAAAAGAAAGGAAACAATATGAGCAAAATTAAAAATATTAAACCAATACCTAAGTTTAAAAACGAGGATGAGGAGCGAAATTTTTGGGCGACTCACAGCGCCACGGACTATTTTGATATGTCTAAGGCGATTAAAAATCCGGTTTTCCCAAATTTGAAACCAACAACCGAGTCCATTTCTTTGCGCTTGCCGCAATATTTGCTGGCCAGGATTAAGCAGTTAGCCAATGCTAAAGACGTGCCCTACCAGTCATTAATGAAAGTGTTTTTGTCAGATCGGGTGGATCGGGAGTTGGCCACTAACTAAACTATGACCCATTATCTAGTTTTCGGCGATTCGGTTACCCAGGGGTTTAATGATTTGACTGGCGGCTGGGTGCAGCGCTTGCGGGAGTCATTAACGTTGGACGATTATGTTTATAATCTAAGGTTGACCCGATTCCCTGGGAGCCGAATTTATCGTACCGGAGTGAATTGGTGCGGCAGTACAACCAGGCTATGAAAGCCGTGGCTGAAGCGGAAAAACTCAAATTCGTGGATTTATTTAATTTATTGCCGCCGGAATATATCAGGACCTTGGCGGACGGGGTCCACCCGGACGCGGCCGGCCACGCCATGATTTTCAACTTGGTCAAAGATGTGCTAAAATAAAGGGTTGGAGATTAATAATGAATTAGGAGAGGTGGAGAGATCCGCCTTTTTTATTAAAAAAGAATATGCCGGTTGATTTAACTAAAATGGCGCGGACGGAATTTACCGCCGCGCTCAACCAGATCTGTTCCGAACGGAGAATTACTCCGGAATCGGTGATTGCCTCAATTGAAGAGGCGTTGGTGGCTGCCTACCGTAAAGATTTTGGTGACGATGAAACCCTGGATTTTTTTGCCGAACTCGATCCGGTGGTGGGTTCAGCCAAGATTTTCAAAGCCCCCAAAGATAAATCGGAAGCCAAGAAAGACATCACTCCGCCGGGTTTCGGCCGGATTGCCGCCCAGACGGCCAAACAGGTAATTTTGCAAAAAATCCGCGAGGCGGAAAAAGACGCCATCATCGGTGAATACCAGGATAAAATCGGTTCGTTAGTTAACGGGATGGTGCTGCGGTTTGACGGCCAATTTATTATCTGTGACATCGGCCGCGGCCACGCCCTGATGCCGCCGGAAGAGCAGGGTAAAGACGAGCGTTATCACTTGAACCAGCGTTTAACCTTATACATTAAAGACATTCAGGAGACGATTAAAGGTAAGCAGATTATAATTTCCCGGGCCGATCCGGCTTTGGTTAAGGCTTTATTTAAGCGTGAAGTGCCCGAAGTCAATTCCGGCGCCGTGGAAATTAAAGTCATCGCCCGCGAGGCGGGCAGTCGGTCGAAAGTGGTCGTTGCCTCAACCCAATCAGGTGTCGATCCGGTCGGCAGTTGCGTCGGCCAAAAAGGGGTTCGGGTCCAGTCGGTCATCAATGAATTAGGCGGCGAGAAAATTGACATTATTGAATACTCGACAGACCCGGTGAAATTTATCAGCGCCGCCCTGCAGCCGGCGGATAACTTGGAAATTAAAATCAACGAAAAAACCCGGACGGCCGAAATTACCGTGCCGGAAGACCAGTTGTCACTAGCGATCGGCCGTGAGGGGCAGAACGCCCGGCTGGCGGCGAAATTAACCGGCTATAAGATTAACTTAAAAGGCCCGAAAGGGACTAAGCACACGGCTAAAAAAGATGATTTGGAACACGAAATTGACAAACTGGAACTGTCCAGCCGTACCCGAAACAGCTTGGTAGAAGTGGGCATTACTACAGTAGCCGATTTAAAGAAAAGAACCGCTGCAGAATTGACAGAGATTCGGGGTTTGGGACCGAAAGCTTTAGAAGAAATTACCGCGAAACTAGGATGAGATATGATGCTCCGACCGCCAATCATTACGGTCATGGGTCATATCGATCATGGCAAGACGACGCTTTTGGATGCTTTAAGACAAACTAGTGTTGCGGCCAAAGAAAGCGGCGGAATTACCCAGCACATCGGCGCCTACCAGGTCGACCACCAAGGCAAAAAACTGACCTTTATTGACACTCCCGGCCACGCGGCTTTTTCCAAGATGCGCTCGCGCGGGGCGGCGGTGACCGATTTGGTGATTTTGGTCGTGGATGCGGTTGAGAGCGTTAAACCCCAGACTAAAGAGTGTTTAGAACACATTAAGGCCGCCGGGGTGCCGTTTTTGGTGGCGATCAATAAAATGGATTTGCCCAATGCCGTGCCGGAAATTGTCAAAAAAGACTTGGCCGATAGCGGCGTGATGGTGGAAGGCTACGGCGGTGATATTGTTTGCGTGCCGATCTCCGCTAAAACCAAAAAGGGTTTACCCGAACTGCTGGAAATGGTACTGCTGATGGCGGAAATGCAGAAGCTAACCGGCGATCCGCAGGCCCCTTTAAATGCCGTGGTGATTGAATCGACTTTGGACCCGAAACGGGGTTCGACCGCAACCGTGATTGTTAAAGCCGGCACCTTGCGGGTGGGCCAAGATATTTATACTCCGGAAACCAGCGGCCGGGTGCGCCAACTTTTGGATTGGCGTCATCAGCCGTTAAGGCAAGCCCAGCCCGGTGATCCGGCGCTGATTTTGGGTTTAAAACAAGTTCCGGTTGTTGGCAGCGTAGTCAGCGATCAGCCGGTGCTTCAAAAATCAATCGAGAAACAGGCCAAGACTGTCTCTGCAGATAAAAAACTGAAACTTTTAATTAAAGCCGATGTCACCGGTACCCTGGAAGCGATTGTGGGTAATTTGGGCGGCGAAGTGGAATTGGTCGGCCAAGGCGTCGGCACCATTTATGAGTCGGACGTGTTATTGGCCCAATCTACCGGCGCCCGGATTATTGCTTTTCGAGTTAAGGTTTCCAGCCAGGCCGAATTTTTGGCGGAAAAAGAAGCGGTGCTGATTAAATCGTATCAACTGATTCATGAACTTTTGGACGATATCCAGCAGCAGATTTTAAAACTACTGGAACCGACAATTGACGAACAGGTTTTGGGCGAGGCGTCGGTTTTGCAGGCATTTACGGTTAAGAATGGTCAGATTGCCGGTTGTCAGGTGAACTCGGGTAAATTGACGGTTGGCGACCAGGTTAATTTAATGCGCGGCGAACAGTTGATCGGCAGTTCCCGGATCAAGTCGATTTACCAGGGAAAAGAAAAGGTGGATAAAGCCAAACGCGGCGAGCAGTACGGCATCGGCCTGACCAACAATTTAGAGTTTCAAACCAAAGATAAGCTAGTGGCCTATAAAACACTCTAAAGTGATATAATACGGCCGATGTCAAAAACCTATAATATCGAGCCGGTGAAAACCGCGCTGGCGAGTGCCAAACAGATTTTAATTTTGCTGCCCCAAAATCCCAACGTCGATTCGGCGGCGGCGGCTTTGACCTTGCATTTGGCTTTGATTAAAGGGGGTTTGAGTGTGACCATCGGCTGTTCAACGCCGATGACGGTGCAGTTTAACCGCTTGTTCGGCGTCGATAAAATCAAACCGCGGATCGGCAACCAGAACCTGGTGATTTCGTTTAACTACCCGGAAGATTCTTTGGAAAAAGTCGCTTACGATAAAGACCCGGCCAATCAAAAATTCCATTTAACAATTGAACCGAAAGCCGGGATGCAGCCACTTGATAGCTCCCAGGTGGAATACTCCTATACCGGTTCCAGCGCCGACGTGATTTTTGTGATCGGCACCAAGGCTTTGGAAGATTTAGGCGAACTTTATAAACAGGAAAAAGCGTTGCTGGATAATAAGCAAAAGACGCTGGTGAATGTGTCCAATTTGGATAAAAATTCCCAGTTTGGCACGGTCAATCTTTACGATCCGACCGCCTCGGGTGCCAGCGAAATTATGGTGAGTGTGATTAAGGGTTTGGAACTGTCTTTGGAACCGGATATGGCTACCAATTTGTTGGCCGGGATCGAAGCGGCGACACAAAACTTGGCCCAAGCCCGGTCGGCCGATACTTTTGAAGCGGTGACCGAATTGATGCGTTTGGGTGGCCAGAGAAATCATTTATCCGCTATGCCTTTTGGACAAGCGGCCCCGGCTTGGTCGCGGCCAAATCCATTTGTTTCCCCGGCTCCTCAACCTCAAAATGTGCCGTTTCAAACTACTCAGCCCGACTGGCTTAAACCCAAGGTAATGACCGGCACCGGTAGCCAGACTTAAAGATTTCTGCTACAATTCCCTTTATGTTGAAAAAAGACGAAAAATTAAAAGTGATCAAAAAATTTGCCCAGGATAAGGCTGATACCGGTTCGCCCGAAGTCCAGGTGGCTTTACTGACCGAGCGGATTGACCGTTTGGCCAAGCACTTGAAAGGCAACAATAAAGACAACCATTCGCGCCGGGGATTGCTGGCGATGGTCAGCAAAAGACGGCGCTTATTAAATTATTTGAGTACTAAGGACAAGAAACGGTATGCCGCTCTTCTTAAGACTTTGAAACTGAAAAAATGATTTCCCAAACAATTGAATTTAAAGGCCAAAAAATTACTTTAGAAGTCGGCGAGTGGGCCGAACAGGCCTCGGGCGCGGTGGTGGTTAAGTCCGGCGAAACCGTGGTGCTGGTGACCGTAGTCAACGGCCGGGAAAATCCGGCGCTGGGCTATTTTCCGTTAACGGTTGAGTATCAGGAAAAACTGTTTGCCTCGGGGATTATTAAAGGTTCCCGCTGGGTTAAACGCGAAGGCCGACCGACCGATGAAGCGATTTTACGGGCCAGGTTGATTGACCGGTCGATCCGGCCGTTATTTCCGGCAAACTACATTAACGAAGTTCAGGTGGTGGCGACAGTTTTATCTTATGATTTGCAAACCGACCCGGATATCATGGGCTTAATCGGGGCGTCGGCGGCGCTGTCGATTTCCCCGACACCTTGGGCCGGGCCGATTGCGGCGGTGCGGATCGGCTTAGACGAGAAAGACGAATTAATCGTTAATCCGACCCGGACGCAACAGTTGACTTCAAAATTGGATTTGACGGTTTCGGGTTCGAGCGAAGCGATTGTGATGGTGGAAGCCGGGGCTAAAGAAGTCTCGGAAAAAAAGATGGTCGAGGCCTTAAAATTGGCCCAGGAGCAAATCAAATTAATCGTTGACAGTATTAATGAGTTGACCAAAAAAGTCGGCCAGCCAAAAATTGCTGTCGTCGCCTCTAAAACCGACCCGGAAATTAAAAAGCAGACGTTGGCTAAAGCCAAAACCGCCATGGCTGATTTGCTCGCCAATTTGGCGGATAAAGCGGCGACCGAGTCCGGGCCCTTGAAAGCCTTGGATGAAATTGTTAAAGCCGTTCAAAGCGAGCTTCCGGAAATGGACCCGAAAGCGGTGACGGAAGTTTTGCACGAAGAATTTAAAGATAAAGTCCGGGAAAAAGTTTTGACGAAAAAAATCCGGGCCGACGGGAGAAAGCCGGAAGAGATCAGACAACTGACTTCGTCGGTCGGGGTGTTGCCCCGGACCCACGGTTCGGCCGTGTTTAAACGCGGGGCGACCCAGGCATTGACAGTGGCCACTTTGGGTTCGCCCAGTTTGTCCCAGTTAATTGAAGATTTGGAAGGCGAAACCACCAAGAGATACATTCACCATTATGAATTCCCGCCGTTTTCGGTCGGCGAGACCGGCCGGATCGGTTTTCCCTCGCGCCGGGAGATCGGCCACGGGGCGTTAGCCGAGCGGGCGCTGGCGCCGATGATTCCCGACCAAGATAAATTTCCTTATACTATCCGGGTGGTATCGAATATTTTATCGAGCAACGGGTCGACTTCGATGGCCTCGGTTTGCGGCTCGACTTTGTCACTGATGGACGCCGGGGTGCCCTTGATTAAGCCGGTGGCCGGAATTGCCATGGGTTTAATTATTAAAGATAAAAACTACGTGGTGTTAACCGACATTGCCGGCTTGGAAGACCATTTAGGCGATATGGACTTTAAAGTGGCCGGCACCCGCGACGGGATTACCGCCCTGCAAATGGACATTAAAGTGGCCGGAATTAGTTTTGCCATTTTAGAGCAGGCGCTGGATCAGGCTAAAACCGCGCGCTTGGAAATTTTAGCGCACATGCTCAAAACTTTGGCCGGGCCGAGAGAGAAAGTTTCGGAGTATGCTCCTAAGATTATTACGATTCAGATCCCGGTGGCCAAGATCGGCGAACTGATCGGTCCGGGCGGCAAGATGATCAAAAAGATCATTGCCGAGACCGGCTGTGAAGTGGATGTCGATGATGACGGTAAAGTGGTAGTCACCGGCGTTGACGCCATTAAGCTCAAAGAGGCCGCCGACTGGATTACCGGTTTGACGCGTGAGTTTCAGGTGGGCGAGGAGTTTGACGGCAAAGTGGTCCGGGTCGAAGCTTACGGCGCCTTTGTGGAATTACTGCCCGGCCGCGACGGTTTGTGCCATGTTTCCCGGTTAGCCACGAGTTTTGTGGCCGATCCGAATACGTTGGTGAAAATCGGCGATACGCTGCATGTTCGCATCCGCGAAATTGACGACCAGAACCGGGTCAGTCTAACCGCGTTGAACCCGGAACAGGAACAGCAAGCGGCCCAAAACCGGCCTCAAGGCGGCGGTTTTTCTCCGCGACCCGGTGGTTTTTCTCCCCGACCGGGCGGTTTCCGTCCCGGCGGTTCGCGCCCGCCTTTCCGCGGTGGCGGCCAGCGCGGCGGCTTTAACCGCGGCGACCGGGGACGATAAGGTAAAATTTGGAATTACCAAATGAATAAAGAAAATCATTTAATTGATGGAGATAGCTTGGCGTTTCAAGCGGCATTGACTGGTTGTGGTCAAGCCATTGATTTTTTAACTCAATCTAACTCAGCAGATATTGGGGATTTACTTGGGTGTAGGACGGATAATTTTGATCAACTGGATAATTTTGTTGCCTATACTGGAGATATAATTGAGAAAAAGGGTAGGTTAGAACACAGCAAGATTTTAGTTCCTAGAGGTATTGCTAAAGCGATTGGGAAAGTATATCGAGAAATATCCGCGATTGATAAAAGAGTTTTTTTAGGTAATGTAAAGTAAACGGGTTGCTATTTTTAGAAAAACGCCTTTTTCCAGTAAGCCCATAATGTTAACAATTGACGCTTGGTTTTAATCCTCGAAAATGCCAACCGCCACATCATCAAAGCCAACTGTTTTCCTTTACCCATGCCTTCCCGGCGGCGCAGATGACGGTTAACTCCCTCCAAACTATTGTTGGTTTTGGGAACCAGCGGGTTTTCCAGAAAATGGAACAGGGAACCTTGGTCCTTGGTCAGCAGCCGCCAAGCGCGGCGCAGGTTGCCGTGGGTATACCACCACCGCCTTTTGGCAGTTGACCCCGGTTCCGGCCGGCTCCTCTCTTTCAGTAAACTGCCGTAGCGGTGGTGCCAGCGGTTAAGCATAGACAAATAACAGTCTTTATCCGCCGGTGAGTTAATTTCGGTCAACCCCAAGGACACCGCTCTTAACCGGCGGGTGGCCCTGATCGGCGAGTTTTGCGGCAGGTAGTTTTTCAGGTCTCTGACTACATGTACCAAACACCGCTGGCAATCATCCAAATGGAAGATTGACTTAATGACCGAGGCGATTCCCGGCTTGCCGTCGGTGACCGCTCCGGCCGGCGGGATTAATCCCGGACAAGAGTTAATTAAACCAATGAGATCGCTTCGGACTGCCGCCATATTCTCGGAAAAAGCCACCGACCACCACAAGGTTTCTTTATTGATGACGTCACGGTGGATGATTAAGATCGGGCTTCTCCCCAGCCACTTGCCGTCATAACCGTAAACCCAGAGGGTCGTAGAACAACAGGCAGGAGAAGTAACGGCGTTAACCAATCCCGGTAACGGCGGCAGGAGTAAAAACAGGTTGAATTTGGCTGACAGGGTTTGGCGGGAGAATTTAAGGTTGACAGATAAAGTTTCCTGGTCAACCGTTTTGACGGCATACTGTCTAAAGGTTTTAAAATCCCGGAAAGAAACGGGCAGGTGATGTTTTTGACGTTTGAAGACGTAGCCACAGCTTAAGCACCGGTACCGTTGGCGGCCATTCTTTCTGCCGTGTCGTTTGCTCCGGGAACCGCACTTGGGGCAACCGATAGTAATACCAAACCGGCCATAATATTTTTTTGCAGCATAAAACAATCTCCTTTTTTACTTGGTATTACAATCCAAACCGCAGTTTTTAGCAACCCCTTTAGTTTACATTAGCCTCGAACTAATAATAAAAGGAGAAATAAATGAATATTTTTGAACAGGTAAAAAAACATTGGCAGCAATTAAGAAAAGGCACATATCAATTTCTAGATGGAATAAAAGAAACGGATTTAGATTTAAAATTGCCGTTCGCCAAATCGCAAACGATTCGTTATCAACTGCACTGTATGTGTGGCGCGCAGGAAAGCAATATTTCCCTGATTGTTGAAGACAAGTGGAATGGTTATTCCTCCAGTTTAGACAAATTGGGCAAAACCGATTTGGCCACGATTAAAACTCATTTGCAGGCGGCGGATAAGCAAATGCTGGCTGCTTACCAATCCCCAAATCTTGGCAGGAGAAATGGGCACTAAGTAACTAGTTCGATGATTCGAATCATTAGACTATGACACAAGTATCAAAATATCTTTTATCTGACAAAGTTAAACAGGAAATAAACTCAATTTTCTTGGAAACAATTTCATTGCTTTCTAAAAAAGAAGATATCGTCAGTTTTTTGGAAGACTTTTTATCGCCGACCGAAAGAATTGTTTTGTCTAAAAGAATTACCATTGCCTTGATGTTGAGGAAAGGTTATAGCTTTGAAATGATAAAAAAATTAATTAAGGTTAGCCAATCGACCATAGCCGGGGTTAATTTAAAACTAAAATATACAGGCAAAGGTTATCAGCGGATTTTGGATAGGATGTTGCTTGATCAAAAAATAGCGGGCATTTTTAATAGTATTGAGAAATTTATTCTATCGGCGTTGACCATCGGTAAAGGGAAAGGAACGGGTATTTGGTTCGACCGCAAAATAAAAAGACAACGGGAGACTAGTTCGATAATTTAAATCATCGAACTACTATGCTAAATCAGCAGAAGATTAAAAATCATTTTAAGAAAGTTGATCCGGTAATATACCGGGTTATGGAGACGATGGATTTGGGACAGTGGTGGGATCGGCCCAAAGCCGATTATTTTACCGCCTTGTGCGCCGATATCATCGGTCAGCAATTATCCGGTAAAGTGGCCGACGTGATTTTTGCCCGATTCGAAAAACTATTTCCCAAAAAACAAATTACACCGGAGCGGTTGTTAAAACTAACTGATCAGCAGATTCGGGACATTGACACTTCCTGGGCCAAGGTAAAATACCTCAAAGATTTAGCCCGGCAGGTTAACGCTAAAACGGTTAAGCTGGAGCAATTAGACCAGTTGGCTGACGAAGCGGTGATTAAGACGCTGACCAAAATTAAAGGCGTTGGCCCGTGGACCGCCGAAATGTTTTTGATTTTTACCCTGAAACGGGAGAATATTTTTTCGTTCGGCGACTTGGGATTAAATAAGGCTGTGGGGAAACTTTATGGAAAGAAAAAGACAGCCGCGGTCGTTAAACCCTGGACGCCGTATCAATCTTTCGGGGCAATGGCCCTCTGGCACAGCCTGGATAAGGTATAATTTGGCTATGTTTACCAGTCCGACCCAAGGCAAAGTTCTCCAGGATAAAATGATCGATCATATTGCCCGGTTTATGGAACAAAAATCCGAGTTTTCTTATCGGTTGATTATCGGCAGTGACTCGCATTTGCGCGGCAGCAATGGTTTAGCCAAGTTGCGGTTGGTGACGGCGATTATTATTCACCGTGTCGGTGCCGGCGGCCGCTATTTTTGGCAAACCAAGCTTTTGCCGGAAACAAAAACCTTGCGGGATAAGATTTACGCGGAAACCATGGAATCATTGACCATTGCCCAGGATTTTTTGCCCAAATTGAATAAACGCCTGAACGGTCATAATTCTTACCAGCTGGAAATTCATATTGACGTCGGCCGGGTCGGGGAAACCCGGGAAATGATCAAAGAGGTAGTCGGTATTGTTACCGGCAATGGTTATACGGCGATAACCAAGCCTGATTCTTATGGGGCCAGTAAAGTCGCTGATAAACATACTTAAAGAATAATAAATATGTTCAAGTGAAAAGGGTGTGAAAATAATATGTTTGGTAACTAAATCGCAAAATATCGATGGCCAATCTGTTCAAATTTGAGGCCCGCGCTTATATTGGCTAAGCCGGTGGGTTATGTCAATGAGTTGGCGGTGGCGGCTCGTCGGGCAAGTGGTAAAATAGACTGATGAAGCTATTAGTTACCGGCGGATTAGGGTTTATCGGTAGTAATTTTATTTTATATTGGCTAAAGGTTCACCCTGAAGATCAAATTGTTAATCTGGATAAATTAACTTATGCCGGTAATCTTGAAAATTTGAAGACAGCCGAGGGTAATCTCAATTACTCTTTTATTAAAGGCGATATTGGCGACTCAAAAATTGTTGACCAGGCTATGGCCGGAATTGATACTGTGGTTCACTTTGCCGCCGAGTCCCATGTCGACCGGTCCATCACCGGCCCGGCAATTTTTGTTCTGACCAATGTCGTCGGCACCCAGGTTTTACTCGATGCGGCGGTTAAACACCAAGTTAAACACTTTCACCATATCAGTACCGATGAAGTTTTCGGCGCTTTGGCCATAAACACGCCGGATAAATTTTCGGAAACGACGAGATATAATCCCAATAGTCCGTATTCTGCCAGCAAAGCCGGCTCCGATCATTTAGTTCATGCTTACCACGTGACTTATGGTTTAATCACGACGATTACCAATACTTCCAATAATTACGGACCGTACCAGTTTCCGGAAAAGTTGATTCCTTTGGTGGTGACTAATCTGCTTGAAGGTAAAAAGGCGCCGGTCTACGGCGATGGTTTGTACGTGCGCGACTGGCTTTATGTGGCCGATCACTGCCGGGGAATTGATTTAGTTTTACAGAAAGGCAAGAGCGGAGAGACTTATTGTCTTGGCGGCCTGACTCAGGATATTGCCAATATCGAGATTGTTAAAAAAATCTTAAAGCTTATGGGTAAGGATGAAGACCAAATCGAGCTGGTCAAAGACCGGCCCGGTCATGACTGCCGCTATGCCCTGGATTGGTCCAAAGCCAAAACCGAGTTAGGCTATCAGCCGGAGCACGACTTTGACACTTATTTGGAAAAAACGGTTAAATGGTACACCGATAACCAGGATTGGTGGAAAAAGATCAAGTATGCCCGGTAAACCAATAGTTTTCGGCACCGGTTTATCCGGCATGGTTGGTTCACGGTTTGCCGAAATGTTTGGCGGGGAATTTGAGCTGGTAAACTTGGATTTAACTACCGGGGTGGATATTACTCAAGCTGAAGCGGTGGATCGGGCGCTCAATCATCCGGCGGCAACCGTCATTCATTTGGCCGCCTTTACCGATGTCTCCAAAGCCTACAGCGAGACTGATAATAAAGAGGGTCTGGTTTATCAGGTTAATGTTTTGGGGACAAAGAACGTGGCCGTTGCCTGCAAAAAATATAATCACTATTTAATCCATATTTCCACCGATTTTGTGTTTGACGGCGTTAATCCGCCGGCCGGCGGCTACCGTGAATCCGATCAGCCGCACCCGATCGAATGGTATGGCCAAACCAAGCTGTTGGCCGAAGACGAGGTCACCCGGTCCGGCTGCCGCAGTGTTATTATCCGCACTGCCTTTCCCTTTCGGGCCAGATTTGAGTTAAAGCCGGATTTGGTCCGGAAGATTTTAAGCCAACTGCAAACCAATACTCTTCACCCGATGTTTTCCAACCAGATTATTACCCCGACTTTTATCGACGATCTTGGTGAGGTTTTTAAAACTTTTATTATCAAACGGCCTAGCGGCATTTACCACTGCGTTGGCAGCACCTTTTTGTCGCCTTTGGAACTAGCCCAAAAAATTGCCGCGTTGTTTGAGATTAAGGCGGATATTAAACCGATCAGTTTCAAAGAATTTATGAAAATCGGCCCCCGCCCCCGCCAGCAATTCTTAAAAATATCTAACTCCAAACTTAATCACGATTTTGGCATAAAAATGAAAACGATCGATGAAGCCCTGCTTACTTTAAAGGGTCAAATATAAGCTATAATCATATATAGTTTAAACTTATGGATATAAAATACTTTTTTTCTACTTTAAAATCTTTAATAGCCCTAAAAAGCGTTTCATCAGACATTAATTGCAAAGATCAAATATTAAAAAGCGCGGAGTGGTTAAAAAATTATTTTATTACTAATGGTTATTCAAGTAAACTCTATCAACTAGCCGAAGCTAATCCTTTA
>Ga0100389_1003318_pt1 | contig 12643 bp, 18 predicted proteins | sample CryGeymeta201513_FD_81537 | JGI IMG/M metagenome (GOLD analysis project Ga0100389, IMG submission 81537) | Groundwater microbial communities from Crystal Geyser aquifers in Utah, USA - Crystal Geyser metaG 2015-13 | ecosystem: Environmental > Aquatic > Deep subsurface > Groundwater | place: USA... | reverse complement strand
TTGACATTTTGACCACCATGACCACCGGCGCGATAGGCACTAAATTCAATATCTTCGGGTCGAATAGAAGTGAGAGCCTCTTTGTCGATTACCGGAGATACTTCAACCTTGGCAAACGAAGTTTGACGAAGCTGGTCGGCATTAAAGGGTGAGAGGCGCACTAAACGGTGAACGCCGGCCTCACCCCGAAGATAACCATAGGCAAAGGGCTCGGAAATTTTAAGGGAAACGGTCTTGATGCCGGCTTCATCCCCGGCAATTAGGTCTAAAAGTTGATAATGCCAACCTTTTTTATCAAAATAACGGAGGTACATCCGCTGTAAAATTGAGGCCCAGTCCATGGCCTCGGTGCCGCCCTGACCGGAATGGATTGAAAAGATAGCAAAATTGCGGTCATATTTACCCGATAGATAAGTGGTAATTTCCAGTTGTGACAACACTTTATCGATTTTTTTAATCTGGGTTTCCAGGTCTTTAGCATAAGCCTCATCGTCTGCTTCAGCCTCAAGAGCAGTAAATTCGACTAAATTATCAATTTCGCTTTTAAGACCGGCAAATATTTTGATTGTCTTTTCCAAAGTAGAAAGCTCCTGCATAATTTCGCCGGCAAGTTGCGGATCCTGCCAAAGGGAAGGATCGACTGATTTGGACCTTAATTCAGCGATTTTATATTGATATTCAGCGAAATTCAGTTTTGTTTGAATTTCTGTTAATCTTTTTTGAAGGTCTTGGGGTGTCATTTGGAGCGGAGAGTAGCATCTAAACGTGTTAACAGTTCATCAATAAGTTGATTTTTGAATTTATCATATTCCTGTTGGGGTAATTTTTTAATTTCCTCAATCTTGGGGGTATATCTGGCGCTTAATTCTCTAAAAGCCGAAGATGAAGCAATAGAATCGACAAGTAAATTAATAATCGGAGGAAGATTGACCGGGGTGTCGGGGGTAGGGATTTTGTCAGGACGGGAAGAATTAATGTACAAAATGGCGAGGTAAACTATGAAACCAAATATTACTAAACGAACCAAAGAATCAAATGTGACCCGCTTTACTTTTTTAGCCATTGGATAATCGGAGTATCACCCAAAAGGCAGAGTTTATTTTTGACATCAAAAGCCAAAGGAACGCTAATACCTTTAGTGGAGTCTATTTCCGGGCAGAGTTTGACGGTATCCTCTAGCTGTTTTTGATTGGCTTTGTTGTAGTAAACTTCTTTTTGGGAAATTTTAAATTTAGAATCACTTTTGTTGTCAGTAATGAAATTTTTAACAACTTCACAGTGGAGACAATCATTACCCCAAAAGAGAATTAGGTCGGCTTCAGAGTCAGGGATGATTGGAGGTGCCGGCTTGAAAATCTGATAACCGACATAACCAACAAATAGAAGAATAAAAGCGACGATTATTTTTCTCATTTAGTGGTGGTGGTAATACTGACTATTTTGTCTCCCTGAACAATTTTGTCAAGAACCTCAAGGCCAGAGACAACTTCACCGAAATTGACGTAGTCGCCGGTTAAATGTTGACAACCTTCGGTGGTAAAACAGATAAAGAATTGGGAGTCGTTACTAAAAGCCTTATCGCCACCACGGGCTAAACCAATGGTACCTCGGACAAAGGGGCGGGTATTGATCTCCGAGGCTTGAGTACCACCACCGGTACCGGTACCGAGGGGGTCACCTCCCTGAGCCATGAAACCAGTAATAACACGGTGGAATGAAAGACCGTTGTAAAAACCGGAATTGGTTTTCTTGAGAAAATTAGCTACAGTATTTGGAGCCACATCGGCATAAAGCTTGAGCACTATTTGGCCGTTTTTAGTATTAAGCGCGACGACGGTATCAGTGGTATTAGTCATAGTAGAAGAAGGTTTGGGAGTAACTGATAATAAAGGGATAGAGCTGGGGGCGGGAGGGAGAACATTAGATTTATCTTTCAGGCCACAGGCGGACAACATAAAAGAGACCAACAGGAGGATAATTATTTTCATAGTCTATTTTAGCAAAACTAAAACCCGTTTTTGACCATTATCGATTTCCTCTTTGATTTTGGACTCAGGAAAGTCATGAATACTGTCCATTAAAGTAGTGTAGGAATAACGAAAATAGGCACCAAATTGGGTGCCGACATCGTGGACGGTAAATTGCGACTTCCCGTCATCATAACCTAAAATGACGAGATTGTGATACCAGGGGCCGCCACTTTTAAAATGTTTGTTTTCCTTATATAGGGTTTTACCATTGGCGGGAATGATGACCGGAATGTCTTTGGTTAAATAAGCCTTAATATCTTTAATGGTCGGATCTTCAACAATTTTGGTTTGATAACCATATAAATCAGTAGCAATTTTACCCATATCTTTAACATTAATATCGTGAGTGGTAGATGAGGCCAATAAATCCTTATAATCTTTTAACATGGTGTCTAAGTCGGGATTTTCTTTTTCTAAATAATAATGAACTGTTAATATGGCCGCTTCTTCACAGGCATCCTGCCAGGGCTGGTCCCATAATTTCTGGGGGGCCTGAGGGACAAAGGCTGTAGAGATAAGGTGTTTATCGGGTAAACCGTCGGATTTTATCGTGGTCGGTTGAGGCGCCACCGTCTCCACCACGTTTTCAATTTGGCGGGGAAGATCTTGGGTGTTACACGCCGAAAGCAGGCAAGAAGCTAAAAGAAGGAATATAATTTTGGCTGATATCATCGTCTTATTTAATCATAAAAGGTGATTTCATGCTAGAATCAAACCTATGTCTGCCGATATCAGAAATATTGCGGTAATTGCCCACGTGGATCATGGCAAAACGACTCTGGTCGATGCCATGCTCAAACAGACTCACACCTTCCGAGAAAATGAAAATGAAATGCAGCAGGAACGGATTATGGATAGCAACGATCTGGAACGGGAAAAAGGAATCACGATTTTATCCAAAAATACCTCCGTTTTTTATAAAGGCGTCAAAATCAACATTATCGACACTCCGGGACACGCCGATTTTGGCGGAGAAGTCGAACGGGTGCTAAACATGGCTGACGGGGCGCTGCTGATCGTTGATGCGGCCGAGGGACCTCTATCTCAAACTAAATTTGTACTTAAAAAAGCCTTGGAATTTGGATTAAAAATAATTTTGGTGATTAATAAAATTGACCGGAAAGATGCGCGGGTAGCGGAAGTCATTCGCGATACTGAAAACTTATTTCTGACCGTAGTTGCCGATGATGATTTATTGGATTTTCCGGTAATTTACGCTATCGGACGTGACGGTAAAACATTTGACAAAATGCCCGAATCAATGGAAGAAAAAGGTGACACCACTCCCCTCTTTGAAAAAATTCTTAGCTATATTCCCTCAGCCAGAGTTAAGGTTGACAAACCTTTTCAAATGCAGATCTCGGCTTTTGATAAGAATGAATATTTGGGGAATTTAGCGTTAGGGCGAATTTCTCAGGGCAAAGTCAGAAAAAATGATTTTGTGTCGCTAATTACACCGGCGCAAAAATTGGTCGGTAATTATCGGATTGAAAAAATGTATGTCAATGAAGGCATCAAAAAGGTGGAAGCGACGGAGGCCGAAAGCGGGGAGATAGTTTACCTAGCCGGTATTTCGGATATAAAAATCGGTGAGACTATTACCGACACTCATTTTCAGGTGGCCCTACCCACGATTAACATCTCCGAACCGACAATTAAGGCCAGTTTTGGCCCGAATACGTCGGTGTTCGCCTGCGATGAGGCAAAATTTCTAACCAGCCGGGAATTGAAACAAAGACTGCTGGAAGAAGTGGAAACTAATTTGGGAATGAAAGTCGAGGATGATAAAACCGACTCGATTCGAACGATAGTAGCCGGCCGGGGAGAACTGCATTTGGCTATTTTAATTGAAAAACTACGGCGGGAAGGCTATGCCATGGAAGTGGGCAAACCCGAGGTAATTTATAAAATAGTGGAGGGTAAAACTCTGGAGCCCTTTTCCGAAGTAATCATAATTGTGCCGGATAATTTTGTGGGAGTGGTTACTACCGAAATGGGTAAAAGAAAATCCCAAATGCTGGATATGGTCAGTGATGAAAAAATGGGAACCAAAGCCACTTACCGGATTTCGGAAAGAAATGCCCTGGGATTGCGGAGTAAATTGATGACCGATACCCGCGGATCAGTGGCTATCACCTTTTTGTCGCTCGGGTACGAGCTCAAGGGTGATGATTTGAAACGGGAGCGAAACGGAGTGCTGATTGCCGATAAGAGTGGTAAAGCCCTGTCCTTTGGTCTGGATATTGCCCAAAAGCGGGGGATAACTTTTGTCGAGCCGACGGAGGGAGTCTATGAGGGACAGATAGTGGGACTACGGCCGGTGATCGGCGATTTGGAAATTAATGTCTGTAAAGGAAAGCAGCTGACCAACATGCGCTCGTCGGGCAACGACGACGCTATCATTTTGGCTCCGGCAGTGAAATACAGTATCGAAGAGGCTCTGGATTTTATCGAAAGCGACGAATTAATCGACGTCACCTCCAAATCTGTCCGGCTGCGCAAAAAGTTTTTGACAAGAATTGACAGGACCAGGGCGGGGAGAAAAGGATAAAGACTATTTTGTCAGTTCGCTTAAATAGGCCTTTATTCTACTTCGATCTTCATTTTCTTTTTGGCCTTTAAAATATATCTCTAAAAAACAGATCAAATTTTCGTTCTGATGATAAGCATAAACTATTCTTAGGGTTGAACCACGCAAATACCGACAAAATAACCGTGATTTGATAATTTTGACGTTACCGGAATCATTTACTATTTGACTGTTATTACTTTGGCCACAGGGAAAGAGTTCCAGCGCATCTTTAAAGACTGTTAAATCCTCGTTAAGCGAGCGATACTTTTTGAAAAGTTTTTTAAACTCTTTGTCGAAAGTTGATAATCTCTCATAACTGATCATGGCTGTTGTCCCGAACCGAATGGAGGGCATCCCGATAAAAAACTGATTCGTAATCTAGAATTTCACCTGATTTTTTGGTCATCCAGGGGTTGTCGGTGTGGGAGTATTCGGTTAGTTCTTTAGCGCTTTTACCAGATAGTCGGGCCAGGACATCGTCAATGTGGGCTATTTCCTGACCGGATAATTTAGATAGGTCTGCCGATATTTTCGGTAGATATTTTTTCTGAGGATATTGAAAATATTTACTGGATACCGCCTCCAGTTCACCATTCTTAATCATTTTATCAACCACTTTTTTAAAATGGACCGGTGTTGGGCCATAATTATTACGAATGTATTTAGCACCAATTAACTGATCTTCGTATTTTTCGTAATAGTCAAAGTCAATAAAATAGAGTAGTTTATAAATGGCTGTTTCCCCGATGTTGGGGCGCGAACCAACCTTGCTCAAAAGGTAAAGTAGCACCTGTTTAAATTTTTCGATGTTGTTTTGAGGAATATACACCCGGCGAAGGTTTGATATTTTCTTGGATTGTTTAGATCCTGTTATACCCACTTTAATATCCTGTTCTCCCAGTAAAGCCTCGAGAGTCAGACCGTAGAGGTCGGCTAGTTTTTGAGCCTCACTGACCATTAGCTCTCGTTCTCTCTTTTCTATCTGCAAATAGGTGGGTCGAGAAATGCAGAGATGGGAAGCAACAAAGGATTGGCTAAAGTTGTTTTTTAGCCGTAGTTGTTTGAAAAAAGTGTTAGCCATGATTTATGGTAGCTGGTGTAAATATATTTGTCAATGGGATTGTAAAATATATTTACAATAATTGTGTAGGCGAGGGCGGGATCACGGTTTTGAGCAATTTGATTAAATATTATTCGTAAAACCAATCCCATTCGGGATCAACGATTTCTTTGATATTGCTTTTAAGCATTTTGTATTTACCATCCTCGAAAATCGTCTGCCAAGTCCCCTCATAATAATGAAATTCGGTTTCCCCATTGACCCAGTTTTTGGTCTCAAATTTTACTAAGGCCGTGTCTTTGGTTTTTTCAAATCTGACTGACTTGATAATATCGACATTAAGAATATCCGTAAACCGATTGGTCCACTCTTCATAATTGGTTTTCCATAAATATTCCCGGCTCAACAGTTCAAAACCATCTTTCATCCTTCTGGCTTTGAGATAGGTATAAAAAAGCCAGCACTGCATCTTCGGGTGATTTGGTGGGGGTAATAAAACTGCCGTCGGGAAAAATAATCTTGGGACTGGGTTCATCGGCAATGACATGAAAATTGGTTAAGACCTGATTATCGGATATAAAAAAGTCGGTACCCTCGGAATAGCCACCGACAATCCGGACTACCGACTTTTTCAGATTCTCCTGAGTGCCAAAGGAGCAAAGAAACTTGCCGTAATAGCCGTAATGAGTGCGAAGATAATCAACGATGACAAAGAGTGAGGCGGCTACATAAATAATCAGGGAAAACAGCAAAAAAGATTTAATGAAATTCCGGTAACTTTTGAATGAAAATTTAACGGTATCAATAATCATTTTGATTAATTCAAGTCCGGTCCTGATGGACAAACGGAGAAAATAATAGGCCGAGTAAGTAAGCAGTTTTAGGGGAAACAAATAGAGAGGCGACAGCAGACGATCAATATAAGTTACAAACCTTTTGGTGATCTTCCATTTGAGTTTTTTGATTAGTCTATAAATTGCCCTGAAAGGCAGAAGCAACAAATAAACAAAAAAAGAAGCCAGGGATAACAAAAAAAACAGGACGGCTTAAAATCTTTTTCCACACTAAGCAATAGTAGCATTTAATAAAATTAGAACTATTTTAGGTTCTTAAACTCTTCATAATTTGAAGCTACTTTGTTTTTCCATTTAACGGTTTCATTTGGTGATCCAATGTCATTTTTGGAATAAACCAAAAGAATTTTGATTATTTTATTCTCCGTGTCGACGGCAGCCACAACTCTATTGCCTGAGGATTTAGGGAAAGTTTGGGTGCCGGCTATGGCAAAATCCAGTTTGACAACCATGTATTGACCACAGGGACAAATAACGTCTAATTTTGAGTCGAGGGGTTTATGATTGGGAGCAATATTATCGTAGCGAGCTAAAATAGACTTGATAGCAGTCAGGGTTACTTCCCAATGTTTACTCTTATGTTTTTTGACAAAACCTTTGATAAAATGTCTTTGAGCAAAGCCTTCAATAAACTGCGGGAAACTGGAGGATGGGTTTTGTTCAATGAACTTTTTTAAAGCATCTGTGATTTTAGATTCGCGATTTCTGTTAAATTCGTCGATAACTTGCGTGGTAAATAATAGTTTTATTTTGCCGCTTCTTATCGCAACTACAAGTTTTTTTAGTTGCTCAAGATCATCACTCGAAAAGTGATAGAACGAGAGATAAACACTTGAATCAATGAACAAGTTCATGTCATATTTTACTTCAACCTAGGTACAAAATTTATTTTTACAGAAGAGCAGGATATTTTTAATATTATGGGATTTTTGGCCTTGTTATCTTTAATTTAACTCTAGAAAGAGTTAAATATTCTTTTTGACTATTCAATTTTATCTGATTTTGCCAAATTACATTTCATACAAAGTAATCTAACGTTTTTTGCTGTTAAACTAGTACCACCTTTTGAAAAAGGCAAATCGTGATCGAAATGTAGGTTTTTAATTGATCTACATAAAACACATTTTCCACCATCTCTTACCCAAACTTCTTTTTTTTATTTCTGATGAAATTAAACGGTTATGTTTTAATTCAACTTTAAAATTATTACCCAGCACCGCCATGTTATTAAGTTTTAAAGAAAAAACAAAAATGTTTCTTTTACCATCATCTTCATATTTATATTTATAGTCTAATAAATCAAAATAACCCTTCATGGACCATAAACCGGGTAAGACTTTTTCGTATACCTTTACAAGTTCCAGATTTCTTTTTCCTTGTTTATATTGATCGACAGCGTCAACAAATAAACCGTTTTGGGTTAACTTACCGTACTTAGTAATTCGTGGTTGACTAACTGATTTTGGATTAAAATCAAATGACCGAATAATTAGGCTTCATCCTGTAATTCATGCCTCTTTGGAGAATCTGGACCCCCCCTGATCACACATTTCACGATATGAAAATACTTGATCGTTCATTTTTTATATTATTTTCGTTGTTTTTTCGTAAAGCATCGAAAGATTATTTTGTCTCATTCTAAATTTAGTCCCATGGTTATGTCCAGTACGAGCGTCAAAATCAATCAATATCTTGGCCTCTTTTATTGCTTTCAAAAATCCATTAAAATTAAATTTTTGAAACATAGTTACTTTTGAATATTTATAAAATTCTTTACCCCTCTCCTTTTTTACTTCGGCCTGAACATAAAAACAATTTAATAGTTTTGTACCTGCTTTATATTCCAAATCGTCAAATCCCCAATATGGCTGTGGATCTAATTCCCCTAGTCCAATTTTCTCTTTGACTGACTGTAACCAGTTTAGATGGCGAGAATCAACCGATCTTGAATCGAATGTGATGAGTATTTTCTTCTCATTACTATCAATATTCACCATAAAACCCCTATCGCTTCTTGTCAACACATGAATGGTTTGACGAAAACTTTTTTCGAAAACAGAGTATTTCTTACCTGCTTTTTCATGTCCCACCCATATTTTGGCAATAAGATTTTTGAAACAAAACCAATCGCTCTTGGTGATGGGTCCATATGGAATAAGGTTATTAACGATGAAGAATTTAATCTTTGTGCTTTTAATTCCCACTCGGCCGCATTTGGGATTGGTAGATTATTTTCCTTTATTCCTAATAAATCCTCTAGAGTATTACCTATCCCTCCTTTATTTCTTTTTCTTGCATTGGGAATCCATCCTGTTTCTGATATATTTTTTAATTTTTCAATCAAGTCTTGCTTTGAAAAATATATCGGTTTTGTCTTATTTACCATAGTTTTCCTTGCAATAAATGTTGTTTTATTCTATCTTCTGCCATCTTACAATAAGTGGGTGAAATATCAATCCCTATATATTTTCTATCATATTTTAAGGCTGATATAGCTGTAGTGCCTGATCCCATAAAAGGATCTAAAATGATTTTTGTATTTGTAGAGGAAATAATTCGGTCAATTAATTTAATTGGAAAAGCCGCAGGGTGAGAATTATTCATTTCTTGAGTAAATTCCCAAATGTCGCCGTATGCGTTTGCTTTTGGTGCTAATTTAAATTTTGGTTTAGCGATAAGGTATATGACCTCGTAAGTTGGAAGAAAATAACCAGCATTAAAATTTAATCCGCCCTTTCTCCTCCAAATAATTATTTGACGTACAGGAAAATCTTTGACAATATCTTGTCTATCTTGGAGTAAACCAGCTTGGACTCGCCATTTATGATTATAGAATATGGCCCCATCTTCAGGGATTATTCTTATCATTTCTTTCAAACATTCTTTTTGCCACATTGCATATTTTTCGTGAGGCATATTGTCGTCATAGTGACTATATCCATTTTGAAGTGCTGCATTAGCCCACTTACCACCTCTACCATCCTTCATCCCATTACCGGTAGAATTTTTTAAGTTATACGGAGGTGAAGTTACTATTAAGTCAACTTTCCCGTTAGGGATCTCCTTCATTACTGATATAGCATCTCCGCAAATAATCTTGTTTATAAAATCTTCAGGGTACCTCATTCATTTTTATTATACCTTGAACAATTTGGTTATTTTGGGCAATGGGCGGAGGGGGAGAAGCCGGCACTGATTGCTTCGGCTTCGGTGCAAAACCATTGATCACCTTGGTCAAGCTCGAGAGCGACATTATTATAGTCCCAACAGGCTGGTAAAAAGTAGGTTTTCTTGGCATCGTTGATATTTCCCTTGATATTACATTTGGGATTTTTGGGGTTGGTGACCTGAAGACATTGTGAGCTATAAATTCCTAATTTATTTTGACGGGCATAAGTATTGGCTTCTTGAAGTAACTTTGACTGGGAACTGACTTGACCGACATAACGAGTGTAGCCATTCTTAATTAAATCCAGATTAACTAATTTGTCACCAACATAGACCAGTGCCATTACCCGGCCATAGGCGTCACCCCGCGGCTCAAGTAAAGTCACCTTTTTATTTAGGATAAGAGAGGATAAATATTTTTTGGATTCGGGACCGTAGCAGTTGGTAAGTTCGGGAGAATTGGCGGCATAGAGACGGATGCGGGCACCATTGGCGGTAATAAAGGTATCGCCATCAATGACGTCGATGACCTTGAGACGGGTGTCGATGGGGGTGTGGGGTAGTTTGTCTTGGGCGACGAGAGCACCGGTGAGAAGAATGACGAGAGTGGAGAGGGCGACGAGACGTTTGGACATGGAATGATTATAGAATATTTGCTTTTGTTCTTTGGTATTTGTATAATTTTCCTTGTAGGCGATAAGGTTTACTTGACTTAACAATTTTGGCTCTCTATAAATGAAAGCAGGCTTCATGCCTTGCGCGGGGAAACTCGCCTAGTTTATAGAGGGCCAATTTTTTTAATATCAAACGGATTTTTTTTACTATAATAATTGTCCGAATAATTGGAAGTGTCATATAGGTCGACTAAATATTTTATCTTTGATTCGATAGTTTTATAAAAACGAATTTCTTGATTCGTATAAGCTCGTTGGATGGCCCAGTTTATGTAGTCGATTATTTGGAGACATGGTTCACCTGATGGTGTTTGAGCTTGAACTTTAATAGAAGATTTATTTTTGTGATAATGTTTTTTTTCAAATAATTTAACTGATTGTTGAATAGCATTTTCTAAAGGTTGCTGACGAGTACTACTTCCCCGGACAGCAAAATATATTTTGTTATCCTTTGCCAAATGAAGTTTGTTTTCAAATAATTTAGTAATTAAATAATCGTAAAACGCTGATTCTTTGCGGTGAAAACGTTTTTCAAAGGTAGTTTCATTTTTCCTGGCAAAATAAATTTCGGCAGTAAAATCAAGAGTGCCTATTAACTTAAAAACTTTTTCCCGAACTTCAGGACAGTCGTCTTTGGCATGAAAAGAAATTAGTGATTTTTTTAAAGAAGGGATACCGTGTAAATACGGATCGTGTTTTATTTCTTCACGAAGAATTGATAAGTTCTTTCTTAGAGATGAAGGATCATCAGTCTTAATAAACCCAATCATTAAAAACCTGGAAACTCCCAAAGATCCAAGAATTAGTTTTCCTCTTTTATTATAAAAAGTCGTATCACCGGACTCATCTACAAAATAATAGTTTGTTTGATTTTTTGTCGTTTGCACAGGTTTATATTACTGCTTGAATTATTGTTTACATCAATCACTTTAATTCCAAAATGCTCAAACATCTTTTTCAATATGTCTCCTTTCCTCAGTTTTGATTTTATTGTTTTATTCTGTATCTTTTTCATTTTTGTCATATGTTAAGCATACCTACCTAATAGGATGATACGCGGGGGAAATAGATCAAGTCAAGAAGCAAAACCGAAGAAAAGGCGAAGCGATAATTTGACAAGGCGATGACGATAAAATACAATCAGCCAACCATGGGGAGAGTGAGAAGAGCGATATTGAAACTTAGCGGGGAGCTGTTTGGAAATAAGGAAAACCACATTTCATTTGAAAAATATAATGAAGTAGCCAGGCAATTGGTGGAAATTCAAAAGAAAACCAAAATTCAGCTGGCGGTGGTGGTGGGCGGAGGGAATATTTTCAGGGGACGGAAAGCCAATCATGGTGTGGATCGAACTCAAGCCGATTATATGGGAATGATGGCGACGATTATGAATGGCATCGGACTAAGAGAGGCATTGGTCAGAAACGGAGCGGACGATACCAGATTAATGACTTCAATTAACATCCCCCAGGTAGCTGAACCTTTTATTTTGATTAAAGGTCGACATCATTTAACCAATGGCCGGATGGTAGTAATCGCTGGCGGATTAGGGATTCCATATTTCTCGACTGATTCGGCAGTAGCTCAATATGCGGCCAGTTTGGATTGTGACATCATATTTAAGGCAAGCACGGTAGACGGGGTTTATGATAGTGATCCAAGAATAAATGCAAAGGCTAAGAAATATCCTGAACTTTCTTACCGGACAGCTCTTGATCAAAGACTGGGGGTAATGGATATTACCGCTTTTGCTATGTGTGAAAGTTCAGGAATTCCAATATTTGTGTTTGATATAAAAGATTTGGCCAGATTGCCGGAGGCAATCCGGGGTAATTATTCTTTTGGTACTATAATTAGAGGCGGTCAATAATTTGTATTTTATTATCTTATAAGATATAATTAGCCATGTTAGACGGAGTTTTAGTGAATTTAGCCGTAATGAGCTACATTGGTTTTCCGAGGGGTGATCTTCCGGAACTTGTTTATCACGATATTGTCACCATGGACTTTTTTACCAACCAGATTGAGGAAGGTATAGTGTTAAGAAAAATCCTGACTGATTAAAAAGGACTGACGACGTTGATTTGGGGTTTGGGAATCAGACTTTGAACGTATTTGTTGATAACATCGCCCAGATTTAGTTGAGAAAATACATAGACAAGAATGGCTGCGATAACGACAGTACCAAACAAGGAACCAAGGGACCTAAAAACTCCACCCAGAAAGTTTTGACGGGCGTATTTGAAAGGATGGGTGAGAATATCCAGTTTTTGATTAATCTTTTT
>Ga0100389_1003312_pt1 | contig 12655 bp, 12 predicted proteins | sample CryGeymeta201513_FD_81537 | JGI IMG/M metagenome (GOLD analysis project Ga0100389, IMG submission 81537) | Groundwater microbial communities from Crystal Geyser aquifers in Utah, USA - Crystal Geyser metaG 2015-13 | ecosystem: Environmental > Aquatic > Deep subsurface > Groundwater | place: USA... | reverse complement strand
AGCACTGTTGCCAACACTTTCCACCGCGTCGAGATGCACGTTGGCGAGGCTGCGGAATTCCTGGTTGAGCTGGGTCAGCTCGAAATAATGGGTGGCGAACAGCGTGTAGGCACGGGTTTTCTCGGCCAGGTGGCGGGCCACCGCCCAGGCGATGCTGATGCCGTCGAAGGTGGAAGTGCCGCGGCCGATCTCGTCCATCAGGATCAGGCTGTGTTGCGTGGCGCCGTGCAGGATGCCGGCGGTTTCGGTCATTTCCACCATGAAGGTGGAGCGGCCGCCGGCGAGGTCGTCCGACGAGCCGACTCGGGTGAATATCTGGTCCACCGGGCCGATCACCGCGCGCGCGGCCGGCACATAGAGGCCGCAACAGGCGAGCAGGACGATGTGGGCGATTTGCCGCATGTAAGTGGATTTGCCGCCCATGTTGGGGCCGGTAATCAACAACATGCGGCGGTTCGGATTGAGGTTGAGGTCGTTGGGAATGAAGGCATCCACCCGGGTTTCCACCACCGGGTGGCGGCCAGCCTCGATGCGGATGCCCCATTCCTCGCTGAATTCCGGCGCGCAATAGCGGCGCTCCCCGGCCAGTTCGGTGTGTCCCGACAACACATCCGCCTCGGCCACGGCGCCGGCGACCTGCTGCAAGGGGCGCAGCGCGCCGGCGAGCAGCTCCAACAGTTGTTCGTAGAGCAGCTTCTCGCGGGCCAGCGCACGGTCGGCGGCGGACAGGTATTTGTCCTCGAACGCTTTCAACTCCGGCGTCAGGTAACGCTCGACGTTTTTCAGGGTCTGGCGGCGATGGTAGTCGGCCGGCACCTTCTCCGCCTGGGCGCGGCTTACCTCGATGTAGAAGCCGCTGACCCGGTTGTATTCAACGCGCAGGTTATTGATGCCGGTGCGTTCCCGCTCGCGCGCCTCCATCTCGATCAGGAAGCTGCCGCAGTCGGATTGCAGGGCGCGCAGTTCGTCGAGTTCGGTGTCGTATCCATCATTGATGACGCCGCCCTCGCGCAGCACCACGCCGGGTTCCGGTTTCATGGCCCGCACCAGGTGATCGAGTGTCGCATCCGGGAAGGCCAGGCGTTCGCACAGTGGCGCCAGCGCCGGCCCGGCATCGGTCAACGCGGCTTGCAGCGCGGGCAGGCGCAGCAGGCTGCACGCCAAGCCGGAGAGGTCGCGCGGGCGGGCGCTTCTGAGCGCGATGCGGGCGGCAATGCGTTCCAGGTCGGCCATGCCCTTGAGCGTCGCGCGCGTGTTTTTCGCGGCACCCGGCGCATTCAGCAAGGCTTCAATGGCGGCCAGGCGCTGGCGCAGCACGGCGCGGTCGCGCAACGGGTGGTGCAGCCAGTGGCGCAGCAATCGGCCACCCAGGGCGGTGAGGCAGCGATCCAGTTCCGAAAGCAGGGTCGGCGCCGGCTCGCCGCGTAGCGTCTCGCTGATTTCCAGGGTGCGGCGTGCGGCAGCGTCGAGCAGCACGTAAGCGCTGTCCTGTTCCAGGCTGAGGCCGTTGATGTGGGGCAGGGCGGCTTGCTGGGTGTGTTTCGCGTAATCCAGCAACAGCCCGGCGGCGGCCTGGATCGCCGGCTGGCCTTCGATGCCGAAGGCGCTGAGTTCGCTCACCCCGAACTGCTCCAGCAGCAGGTGGCGGCCGCGCTCGGCGTCGAATTGCCAGTCCGGACGGCGGCAAAAGGCCACTTTCAGGTTGGCCAGGTCTGGATGCGTGTAGCCCTCCGGCAGCAGGATTTCCGAGGGGTTGAGGCGAACCAGCTCGGCGCCGAGGCGCTCATTGGCAATGGCCTTGGCGGCAAAATGGCCGCTGGAGAGGGTCAACCAGGCCAGCGCCAGCATTTGCCGCGCTGGCACGATGGTCAGCATCACCGCATCGCGCCGATCATCCAGCAGCGCCTCGTCGGTCACCGTCCCCGGCGTGACGATGCGCACCACGCGACGCTCCACCGGCCCCTTTGAAGTCTTCGGATCGCCGATCTGTTCGCAGATCGCCACCGATTCTCCCAACCGCGCCAGCTTCGCCAGGTATTGCTCGGCCGCGTGATACGGCACCCCCGCCATCCGGATCGGCTGCCCCGCCGACGCCCCGCGCGTAGTCAGGGTGATGTCGAGCAGGCGCGCGGCCCGCTCGGCGTCGTCATGGAACAGCTCGTAGAAATCTCCCATGCGGTAGAACAGCAGCATGTCGGGGTGCAGGGCCTTGATGCGCCAGTACTGCTGCATCATGGGGGTGTGTTTTTCCAGGGCCGAGCCTTTTTCCAGGGCCGAATGGGTCATGGTAGGGGTGGGTGAACGAGGGGGGTGTGAAACGTTTGTTTACCCGCAAACCGGCGTGAAGGCGCTGGATGGACGAATTCTTCGGGAAGAGAAAGGGAGGACGTCTCCCAGTGTGCTGATGAACTACAGGTACCGCTGACACCCGCTCCTCCGTTGCGGAAGAGCGGGAATGGGGTTGGAATTACTTTTTCTTGGCGGCTTTTTTGACCGGATTGGCGGCGGCCGTCAAAGCGGCGCCGGCTTTGAAGCGCACCACTTTCTTGGCGGCGATCTTCATTTCCTTGCCGGTCTGGGGGTTGCGGCCGGTGCGTGCGGCACGGTCCTGGACACTGAAAGTGCCGAAGCCGATGAACTGCACGCTTTCGCCTTTGGCGACAGCTTCGGTAATGGCTTCAAGTGCCGCACCGATGATGTCGCCTGCGGCGCCTTTGGATGCGTTGGCTTTTTCGGCGACGGCGTTGATGAGTTCGGTCTTGTTCATGCATGTCTCCTGGTGATGGGGAAGGGGCCACAAGCGGGCGGGCGTAGTCTAGTGCAAGCTTGGCCGTTGCGGGCCATGACTTCTGCACTTCCTGGAACATTTTGCCCATTCTTCTGGCATTGGTATGCGGGAGAAGGCCTGTTTAATCTACCAGGGCGATTGATTCTCGTTAAGCGTCATATCTTTTAGATCAAATGGCCGGCGGTGATGGGTTGGAAAGGCGCTGTATGCGTTAGCTATTGAGAGCAAGTGTAGCGCTACCAGGTGCACTCCCCCCTTGACCCCGTTTTTACGAAGGGGGGACTTGTTTCCCGACTTCCGCAGGCCGTTCAATAGCTAACGCTTACAGGGTAGGCGTTGACGCCGGCAAGGCACTGCCACGCGTCTATCCGCGCAAAATGCGGCTTAATGCTGGGCCGCCGCGTCCTGCCGGGTGGCCGCGTCGACCTCGGCGCGCACGATGTCCAGGGCTTCCTTGAGGGTTTCTTCGGAAAGTTCGTTGAGGCTTTCCGCCAGCACTTCGGCCGCGTCGATGGTGTCCTGATCCGCCGGCAGATTGTCGGAGTCCAGGTTGGCCACCAGCACGGCGGCGGCGCCAGCGACCTGCAACAATCTCTGCCGTTCGGCCATCAACAGTTCGATTTCATCTCTCAACAGGCGGACTTCTTGGTTGTTCAAAGCGTGGATGGTCATGGCGAGCCTCGTCGAGTTGTCGGGAATGGGTGCGTGGGATAATACCTCGCCCTTCTTCCCGATACCCATGCCATGCTTCGACCCGCCCATCTTGACTCCACCCTGATCGGCCCGCCCTTGTCCATGTTCTCCGATCCCAGTGTTCAGATTGTCGGCGCCGGCCTGGCGCTGGCCGATGGACCGCTACGGTCGGGTTATTCCACGCCGCGCAATCACGCACTCATCGGCACGGCCGAGTGCCGGCCAGGTTGGCTGGCGATCAACTCGATGGTGGTCGGGAGAGACGGATGACGCCTTACGTTTTTGCTGCCAGCCGCGAGAATTTCGATCAACTGGTGCTCGGCAATTCCGCGCGTGGCTTGGTTCTGGCGTATTTCTGGAATCCCAAAGCCGCTCCCTGCGGGGTCCTGATGCCGCGTCTGGTGCGGCTGGCAGCCGAATATGGCGGCCGCTTTCTGCTGGTGATGGTGAATACCGATGTGCTCGGCCGGCGTGTCCACGATCTCGGCGTCAGTAGCGTGCCGACGGTGAGGTTTTTCCTGCGCGGCGAGGTGGTGGATACCCTCTATGGGGCCGAGCCGGATAGCACGTTCCGTGCGGCGTTGGGCCGTTTCCTGGCCGGTGATCAAGATCGGCGGCGCATGGCGGCTCTGCGCGCGCACCAGGAAGGGCGCACGGCGGAGGCCATCGCCATGCTGGCGGAGGCCGCCGTGGAGGTGCCGGAAGACCTGGCGGTGGCGCTCGATCTAGCCAAGCTGCTGACCCTGGATGGACGCCCGGACGAAGCCTTGTCGCTGCTCGCGGCTTTGCCCATCGAGGCGCGGCGACGGGCGGATATCGCGCCTTTGCTGATCCATCTGGAATTGATCGTCGCGGCCGCTTCAGACACCCTCACGGTAGCCGCGTTGGATACACCGGAAGCAAGGTTGTCGCGGGCCGCGCGCGCCCTCCTGAACGATGAGATGGAGGCCGCGCTGGAACAGTTGCTGGAACTGGCGCGAACGGCCCCCGGTTTTCGTGATGACATTGGCCGCCGTGCCCTGATCTCCCTGTTCGCCCTGTTTGGTGGCGAACACGAATTGACCCGCCGTTACCGTCCGCGCTTGGCTGAGCTGGCGACATGAATGTAGCGCCAACCTGTTTCGGCCGCTTTTGCGTGCTGCCGCGTATTCGTATTGCGAATGAGCGCCCCCGAAAACGCCGCTGCGCGGTGTTCTCCCCTCAAGGGGGCCAAGAAACACTTGGGGCGGCCCGGCGTGTTTCTTGAGAGGTTGCCGTGCCGGCCTAGAATGGCGCCTTCCCTATTCCGGAAAAGCATCTGACCCATGTCCGCTAGTTCTCCTGACCCCGGCCAAGACCATGGCATCCTCGCGCACAGGGTTTCGGCCAAGCTGGCGATCGCCGCCCTGGCCCTGCTTCTGGCCTTCGCGGTTTTGGTGGTGACGCATTTCTGGCAACTGCACGAGGCTTTTCAGGAGAGCTTGACGGCCAAGGTGCAGATCACCGCGATCCGCATGGGGGATGCCCTGACGCAGCGGGATCGGCCGGCGGCCACGGCCATTCTCCAGTCTCTGCGCGGGGCGCCGGAGATCGTCGCCGCCAGCCTATTTACACCGGATGGCGCCCGCCTGGCCGAGTACCGCCGCGACCAGCGGGCCAGCGCGCCACAACTCGATGCCCAGGGTAAAGGGTGGACCACGATTCAGCGCCAACCCCTGCTGGAAAATGGGGTGATCATCGGCCATCTCGTAGTCAATGCCAGCCTCGACGCGATGTCGCGGCGCCTGGCCTGGTTCTTCGGCATTGGCCTGGCAACCGTGTCGATCGCCCTGGGAGTGGCCTGGAGCGTGTTCGCGGGGCTGCGCCGCAAGGTCAACGAGGCCGTATCGGACTTGCGCCGCATGGCCTGGTATGACCCGGTCACCCAGCTCCCCAACCGCAATCTGTTCATGCAGCGCTTGCGCGATGCGGTCAGCGCCGCGCGCGAGGGTCGGCGTGGCGTGGCGGTGCTGTTTATCGACCTGGACAATTTCAAGCTGGTCAACGACAGCCTCGGCCACGAGGCTGGCGACGTTTTGCTGGCGGCCGTGGCGGAACGGCTGCGCGGTCTGCCGCGGGTCGGCGATTCAGTGTGCCGCTTGGGTGGCGACGAGTTCGCCATCCTGTTGCACCCGTGCGGGCGAGGCGAGGCGCGGGCTATGGCGGAACGCGCGCTGAAAGCCATTAGCCTGCCGCTGCTGGTCTATGAGCAGGAGCTCTATGTAGGCGGCAGTATCGGCATCGCCCGCTTCCCCGAGGATGGCATGGATGCCACCGCCTTGCTGCGTTGTGCCGATACGGCGATGTACCAGGCCAAGGACAATGGCCGCAACAATTTCCAGTTCTACGCCGCGGACATGAATCTCAAAGCCTTGCAGCAATTCGCCATCGAAACCAGCCTGCGCCGCGCGCTGGAACGTGAGGAAATGCTGCTTTATTACCAGCCCCTGGTGGACGTGGGAACCCGCGCCATCGTCGGTGTGGAAGCGTTGTTGCGCTGGAAGTCGGAAGAATTTGGCACCTTCGCCTCCAGCGATTTCATCGCCGTCGCCGAGGAATCCGGCTTGATCGACCAGATCGGCCATTGGGCGCTCACCGCCGCCTGCCGCCAGATGCGCGAGTGGCGCGATGCGGGGCTGTCCGGCCTGACCGTGTCGGTGAATCTGTCGCCGCGCCAGTTCCATAACGGCGATCTGGTGCAACAGGTGCGCAATGCCCTCACAGAAAGCGGCCTGGAGCCCGGCGCGCTGGAACTGGAAATCACCGAAAGCGTACTGATCAAGCACAACATGGAAGCCATCGAAAAACTCACCGAGTTGGCCGATCTGGGGGTGAAGCTGGCCATCGACGACTTCGGCACCGGCTATTCCTCCCTCTCCTATCTCAAACGTCTACCCATTCACCGCCTCAAGATCGACCGGAGTTTCGTGCGGGAAAGCCATATCGACCCGGACGATGCCGCTATCGCCGCCGCCATCATCGGTATGGCGGCCGGCCTGGGCATCGAGGTGACGGCGGAGGGGGTGGAAAACGAGGAGCAGCTTGCCTTCCTGAAGCAGGCCGGCTGCCAGATCGTGCAGGGCTATTACTTTGGTTCGCCACTCCCGGCGGAGGAATTGGCCAAGCTGGTCAAGCAAGTGCGAGCGTAGGGCGAATGCCCGCAGGGCGATCCGCCGGAAGGTGGCAGGCTCGATCTGGTGTCCACCTTCCGGTGGAACCGCTGCGCGTTCCGCCCTACACCTCACCCCTCATGTACCGTCGCCGGCGGCGTGTTGCACGCTTCACCCGGTGCCGTCGGTACTTCCCGAATCTCGAATTGCAAGGTTTCCAAGTCCGCCAAAATGTAAGTGGGTCGGGTGCCGACGCCGCCGACCGTGCCCGGGTTGAGCAGGTGGGTGATGCCGCCTTTGACGTTGCTCACCTGCTTGATGCTGGCGCGATGATCGTGGCCGCAGCAGACCAGATCGTAATCGCCCGTGAGCGCCAGGGCGGCGGCATAGTGCGGGTAATGCACCAGAAACACGCTGCGCCCGGCCAGATGCACCACGGCGTCCTGGCCGTGGTAGCGCACCACGCTGTCCGGCTCATGGGTGAGCTGGCTCATGGCGTAGAGATCGCCGGTGTTGTTGCCGTGGATGACGTGTACCGGCAACTCGAATTTGCGCAGCACGCGCAAGGTGGTGGGCGCCACCACATCGCCGCAATGCAGCACCGCCTTGGCGCCGCGCGCCTTGGCGTCTTCGACGGCCTCTCCGAGCAGGCGGCGGTTGTCGTGGCTGTCGGAGAGGATGCAGACCTTCATCAGAACATCGGCTTTTCCGGTGCGGCCTTGTAGCGATCCACGCCCGCGATGATCTCGGCGCGGGCAGCGTCAAGCCCGGCCCAACCTTCCACCTTCACCCACTTGCCCGGCTCCAGGTCCTTGTAGTGCTCGAAGAAGTGGGAAACCTGCCGCAACAGCAGTTCAGGCAGGTCTGCCGGCTGCTTTACGTGGCTGTACAGGCTGCTGAGCTTGTCCACCGGGACCGCGATGACTTTGGCATCGACGCCGGCTTCGTCGGTCATTTTCAATACGCCAATCGGGCGGCAGCGCACCACCACACCGGTCAGCAGCGGGATCGGGGTGACCACCAGCACATCCACCGGGTCGCCGTCTTCGGACAGGGTGTGTGGCACATAACCGTAATTGCATGGGTAGTGCATCGCCGTGGACATGAACCGATCGACAAACATGGCCCCGGTCTCCTTGTCCACTTCGTACTTGATGGGTTCGCCGTGTGCCGGAATCTCGATGATGACGTTGATGTCGTCAGGCACATTGTGGCCGGAGGAGACGTTATTGAGGCTCATGGTTGGGTTTCCTTTTACGAAAATGGGCACGGAAAGGCGCGCGGGGAGAACCGATTAGCTATGCCTCGGTTCGGGAAAATCGCCCCAGCAGCCCTCCCGAGAGTTGGTAAATGCGGGGCCAAGTCGATCTTGGCGCGGCCTGGCGATCGATTTGAGAGGGCCGCAAAAAAATTCGCCCGGCTAGCCGGGCGAATTTTTTTGCCAAATAAGGAATGGCTCAGGCCATCGCCTTGATGGCGGCGGACAGGCGGCTTTTTTGCCGGGAAGCCTTGTTCTTGTGCACGATGTTTTTGTCGGCGAGGCTGTCCATGACGCTCATGTTGGCTTGCAGGGCCGCCTGGGCGACGCCCTTGTCACCGGCTTCAATCGCCTTGCGAACCTTTTTCACAGCGGTCCGGTAAGCCGAGCGCTGGGCTGTGTTGTGCAAACGTAGCACCGTGTTCTGACGGGCGCGCTTCTTAGCCTGTGCGCTATTGGCCATACGAGACTCCTTGAATTCTGCTGGAAAAATGAAACGCGCATGATACTGGCTTGGCCTTGCTCAGGCAAGCCGGAATTGCGTTTCCGGAGGTGTCAAGCCCAGGCACGGATGCTGCTCTCGATTCCGGCGGCATCGAGACCGCAACGGGCGATCAGGACAGCGGGGTCGCCGTGCGCGACAAAACGATCGGGCAGCCCTAAGTGCAGCAGCGGGATCGTGATTCCCATTTCCGCCAGGGCTTCGCCAACCGCACTGCCGGCTCCACCCATCACGGTGTTTTCCTCGACTGTGACCAGGCGCGTGTGGTTTTCCGCGAGTTGCCGCAGGAGTTCCCGATCCAGCGGTTTGACGAAACGCATGTCGGCCACGCTGGCATCCAATACTTCCGCCGCTTGCAGGGCCGCGCTGAGCGGGGCGCCGAAGGCGAGGAGGGCAAGGCCGCGGCCGCTACGGCGCAACACGCCGCGACCGATGGGGAATGCTTCGAGCTCTGTTGTGATTTCCGCGCCCGGCCCGATCCCCCGTGGATAACGCACGGCGCTGGGGCCGTCGTAGTGATACGCCGTAGTCAACAGGCGGCGGCATTCCTGCTCGTCCGAGGGCGTGGCGATCAGCAGGTTGGGGATGCAGCGCAGGAACGAGAGGTCGAAGGCGCCCGCGTGGGTGGGGCCGTCGGCGCCGACCAGGCCGGCGCGGTCGATGGCCAGCAACACTGGCAGGTTTTGTAGTGCGATGTCGTGGATCAACTGGTCGTAGGCGCGTTGCAGGAAGGTGGAATAGATCGCCACGACCGGCTTCTTGCCTTCGCAGGCCAGCCCGGCGGCGAAGGTGAGTGCGTGCTGTTCGGCGATGCCGACATCGAAATAGCGTGTCGGGAAGCGTTTGCTGAATTCGGTCAGCCCGGAGCCTTCACACATGGCGGGGGTGATGCCGACCAGGCGGGGGTCGGCTTCGGCCATGTCGCACAGCCAACGGCCAAACACTTCGGTGTAGGTCGGACAAGCGGAAGCCTTGGGTTTGACCCCTTCTTCCACCTTGAATTTGCCTACCCCGTGGTACAGGCAGGGGTTGGCTTCCGCGCGGTCGTAGCCCTTGCCCTTGCGGGTGGCTACATGCAGGAATTGCGGGCCTTTCAGCGCGCGCATGTTGGCCAGGGTAGGAATCAGGACATCGAGATCGTGGCCGTCGATGGGGCCCAGATAATTGAAGCCGAATTCCTCGAACAGGGTGCCCGGGGTGACCATGCCCTTGAGGTGTTCTTCCGCGCGCTTCGCCAGTTCGTGGATGGGCGGCAGAGTGGCGAGGATTTTCTCGCCACGGCTGCGCAGGTTGTTGTAGAAGCGGCCGGAGAGCAGTTTGGTGAGGTAGCTGTTGAGGGCGCCCACGTTGGCACTGATCGACATGTCGTTGTCGTTGAGGATGACCAGCAGGTTGGCATCCATCGCCCCGGCGTTGTTGAGGGCTTCGAAGGCCATGCCGGCGGTCATCGCGCCATCGCCGATCACCGCCACTACACGCCGCTCCTCGCCATTCAAATGGGCGGCGACGGCCATGCCCAGCGCGGCGGAAATCGAGGTGCTGGAGTGGCCGGCGACAAAAGCGTCATAGGGGCTTTCTTCCCGTTTCGGGAACCCCGAAAGGCCATCGGTCTGGCGCAGCGTGTGCATCCGGCCGCGGCGGCCGGTGAGGATTTTATGGGCGTAGGTCTGATGCCCGACGTCCCAGACGATGCGGTCTTCCGGAGTGTCGAACACGCTGTGCAGCGCGATCGTGAGTTCCACCACACCCAGGTTGGAAGCGAGGTGGCCACCGGTTTCCGCCACGCTTTCAATAATGAATTGGCGTAGCTCATCCGCCAGATCCTTGAGTTGCTCACGGCTCAAGGACTTGAGATCGGCGGGGGAGGTGATGCTTTCGAGCAGGGACATTTCAATAGCTGCGTTCGACGATGAAACGGGCGATGTCCGCCAGGCGCTGGCCACCGCTGCCGAAGGGCTGGATCGCCTCCAGGGCGTCATTCAGCAGTTCATGTGCATAAGCGCGTGCATCTTTCACGCTCATCAGAGTGAGATAAGTGGCCTTGCCCTGCGCCGCGTCCTTGCCGGCGGTCTTGCCTAGCGTGGCGGTGTCGGTCTCGGCATCGAGCACATCGTCCATCACCTGGAAAGCCAGGCCGATGCAACGCGCATAGCGTTCCAGGCGTTCCCGCGTGGTGGTTTCCAGCGTCCCATTGGCGAGGGCGCCGAGCAGCACGGCGGCCTGAATCAGGGCGCCGGTCTTGTGGATGTGCATGAATTCCAGTTCGGCCAGATCCAGAGAGCGCCCGGTGGCCGCGAGGTCTACCGCCTGTCCGCCGGCCATGCCGCGCGAACCGCAAGCGCGCGCCAGGAGGCGCAGCATCTCGACCCGCACCTCCGTGGTAAGCGCCGCGGCGGGATGGGCGAGCGCCTCGAAGGCCAGGCTTTGCAGGGCGTCTCCCACCAGCAGGGCGGTGGCTTCATCGTAGGCGACGTGGCAGGTAGGTTTGCCGCGGCGCAGATCGTCGTCATCCATGCACGGCAGGTCGTCGTGGGTGAGCGAATAGACGTGGATCAGCTCGACGGCGGCGGCGGCATAGTCGATACGCGCCACCTCAGCACCCAACGCCTCGCCAGAAGCGTAGGCCAGCATCGGCCGCACCCGCTTGCCGCCACCGAGTGTGGCGTAGCGCATGGCGGCATGGAGCCTTTCCGGCGCGATGCCGGCGTCCGGCAGCAAGGCGGCCAGCACGTTTTCAGCGCGGGCCTGGATGGTGCGCGACCAGGCGGCGAAATCAGTCATCGCCGCCCCCCGGATGCAAGTCTTTGAGCACGCCGTTATCGAGCACCTTCACCTGCTGATCAGCCGCATCCAGGGTTTTCTGACAATAAGCCGCGAGGAGGCTTCCGCGCTGGTACGCAGCCAGCGCCGCCTCAAGGTTGAGGCGGCCGGATTCCATGTCCGCCACCAGGGTTTCCAGCTCCTGAAGTGCGGTTTCGAAATCTTTAGGCGGTGCGTTTTTATCTGTTCTGGCCATAGCGGATGAGGGTTAAGTGGTGGGCCCCCCGAGAGTCGAACTCGGCACCAACGGATTATGAGTCGGGGAATTCGAGAAACTGGGAGCAACCGGAAGGCGGCGATTATAGATGCAGCGCGGGAAGTGCTGTTCCCGGTTGTTCCCTGTTTTTCTCGGTTTTTACCCCTCAGTGTCCCGCCAGTGTCCCACGGGACAAATGATTCCCTTGCTCCAGAGTGGCAGAAAGTGATGGCCAAGATGAAAAAACCCGGCACGCGGCCGGGTTGGGTCTGGGGAGTGCCTGAGCATGGCCCAGGTCGAGGGTGCGCGTTCATTGCGCGTCAGGTTGACCCCCTTCGTGCGGCGGCAAAGGCTGCAAAGGAACCAACGAAATCACGAAGGCGCCGCGTTCCAATGCCTCGGCGCGCTGTTGCTCGAAGTCGGGTGCGAGGCTCGATAACAGCCGGACCTCGCGGGGGGCGGGCTTGGCCAGGATGCTTTCCAGCTTGTCCAGTCGGTTCAACATGGCATTCCTCATTGGTTCGTTCCTCTTTGTTCCAGCGCTCTAAGCCGGACCTCGATCTCGCCGTCCACGATGCATTGGCGAATCAAATTCAGCAGGTAGCCCAGGCGCGCGGCGTCCTGGGTGTCCACCTTGCCGGTGCGCGCATCACGGTACAGGCCGGCCAGGGCAACGCGCACGTCTTTAACGGTCGCCAGGCGTCTATCTGAGGGGGGTAGGGGGATTGGCTTTCCTGTTTCGCCATCAAGGGTTACGGGTGGTTTGCGCGGCATCATTCACACTCCTTTTGGGTTGACGCCAACAACCGGACTGCAACTTTGCGCTGCCAGCCGTTCGGCTTCCTCACGGCTCAGACCGGCGTCGTGCTCCATGATCGCGGCCCGTTCCTCGAAGGCTTCGTCAGCGGCCACCGCGCGCCACCAGCCTGCCGGGTCTGATCGTGCCCCGGCTATCGCGGCCGCCAGGTCATCGCCGGAGTAGTTCCAGCGTTCGGCCATCGCCAGAATGCGCCGCTCAAGATCAGTGGAGAGTGTCGCCAGCCAGGCCGGGCAGTCTTTGCCGCCGTTGTCATGGTATTGAATGACGCCATCCAGATCGGACAGGCCAGCCGCTAACGGCTCGCCACATGCGCCGCGATAGGTTGCACGCGAACAGGTGGAGCAGGCGGTTATCGGTGCGGGTGCATCCTGGTGGAGCGGTTGCGCCGCGATTGCATCCGGTCTGCCCTGCAACACCTCTGCTTGGGTAGCCGGTGGGTCTGTCCAGATT
>Ga0100389_1003285_pt1 | contig 12718 bp, 10 predicted proteins | sample CryGeymeta201513_FD_81537 | JGI IMG/M metagenome (GOLD analysis project Ga0100389, IMG submission 81537) | Groundwater microbial communities from Crystal Geyser aquifers in Utah, USA - Crystal Geyser metaG 2015-13 | ecosystem: Environmental > Aquatic > Deep subsurface > Groundwater | place: USA... | reverse complement strand
TTCCCATTTTTTTCTATTTTATTGCAAAGTTACCAAATCTTGGTAATAAAACCCAGCGAACGAATTAGAGTCTATAATCTATTTCTTAACATACCTTTTAAGGTACTGTCAACTAGCAGGTTGGGTCATGTGCAACATTAAGCACAATGTTCCGCATCTACACGCAGGGCGGGATTTAACCGATGAACTTCCCACTAAGAACTGCTTTCCAATTTACTAATTTCCTGTTAACTAAGCACCGAAACCCGACTTGTGGGTATTTTGCTGTTAGCAGTATGCCGTTCCTTCAACTTTTATAATAAGTATCCTTTTTTTAATCCAAAACTGATTCCGCCTTCCCATTCTGATGTCAAATGCTGTCTAACAGTAACGAATAGATGTTCGACTACATCATCATAAATTGGATTTTTTTTATAAGTTTTAGCGTATCTATATTCTCTGTCTGTATTTTTTTGTTTTCTAAGAATATAAATCTGATCTACTTTAAATTTTTTGAGATTGACTTGCTCAGTAAGTTTTAACCATTCAGATACCACGATGTAAATAGCATTGGGATTTCTATGCTTAAGCTGTTCTGCCGCAGTAGAAGAACCTTCGAGCATGGTCTTATCAAGATACGTTTTGCATTCTATGGCAACAGCAGGAATTTGCCAATTATGTTCCTCAATGACATCACTTCCTTCACAATTCATCTTTGTTACAATATTGACCCCAATAATGAAATCGTGATCTTTCCTTTCGATTTTTGCATTTGGCTTCGAAACCATTTCTTTATATGAAGACGAATTAAAGAATACATCTTTGAATGTATGAGCTTTGCCTAAAACAGCTGATTCTGAGAATTCAAACACCAGATCTCTAAAAATGTAATAGATGAATTCTTCTAAGACTGACGAATGAAGATTGGAACGAGAATCAAACTTTTCAGCATATTTTTGTTGGTCGATAAACTCCTTATAATCAGAAAAGAGTTGTACTCTTTTCTGGATTATTTTTTTGTCTTTTTTGCTTAGAATTGATAATGGATCTTTTAGAGTTTCGTTGGCAAATTTCCATTTATCATACTTTGCTCGAATCTCTTTTAAATATTGCTTAGATTCATTGTCGGTGTATTTTTCTTTATTATTCTCTTTCTGAGTTAAATTGTCGCCGTGTACAAGCATTCCTTTTGTGATTTTATTGTAAGTTGTGAAAATAGATTATTTGCGATTGCTTTAGCTAATAAAGGTGGAACCGCATTTCCTATTTGATTGTATTGGCACAAATGCTTCTCTTCATAACGACCCTCTCTTTGAAGTAATTTATGACTTACAACCGTTGGTTTTCCTTGAAAAACAAACCAATCTGGAAATGTTTGAATTCTTGCACCTTCTCTTGGAGTAAAATTTCTATTTAAGAATGGATGAACAAAGTTTGCATAAAATGATGCAGCAATTGTATGACAAGGCTTATCGGGAAACATTCTTCTATTATTTTGATCATAAAGCTTTTCAGAAAATTCACCATTTCCATTTCTTTTCAACGGTTTTAAATGATCCGGAACATCATTTATAGAATTTCCACAAGACATCGAGGCAAATCGTTCAATCATTCTTTTAGAGTGCCTCATTGCAACATGATTATAAACTTTATCACTATTCCCTCTCATCATTTTCTGAAATTCTGTCTTTGGATTTGAACTATAATCCATAATCTCGGCACCTTGACAAGCGGCTATTTGAGGCAAATCTGATATGGCATCCCAAAGAGTTGGCGTTGTTTTTAAATTATCACCAAATAATGTTGGAAAAGCTTCATTTATAATATGAGTTGGAGTAGGAAAAGGGTCATTTAATGGCTCTTTAGAAGCAACAACAATTAATCTTTTCCTGATTTGAGGAATTCCATAATCTGTTGCATTTAAGATGCTGTGATATACGTAATAACCTAAAACCCTGAGTTCCTTAATGATAATATCAATTACCAGCTCCTTATCATGTGTTCTAGATTTTATCAGATTTGGAACATTCTCCATAATCATAATTTTTGGCTCAAAAATTTGTCCAAGACGGATAAACTCTTTAAATAAAGAATTTCTTGGGTCAGCTGGGTCTCCGGCATTTCTGTTAGCAATTGAAAATCCTTGGCATGGTGGCCCTCCTAAAATAATATCAGGTTTATTGGGAAAAGCATCTAATAAAAAATCCTTGTCGTATTGTTGAATGTCCCCAACCAATACCGTTGAATTTGGATGATTAAATTTAAATGTGTCTGCTGCCCATTTGTCGAATTCAATAGCTCCAATTATCTCATAATGACCAGTCAAATGAAACCCTAGACTGAATCCTCCAGCTCCTGCAAATGTGTCTAATACTCTCATGGTGTAAAAATAGTTAAAATTACGCAGGATGCTGTTTTGATTTTTTACGGTTACCAGAAAGTATCTACTTTTTGGCGGACTACAAAAAACAAATCTTTCTGTTCGCACTGATGTATATTTGGAACTAAAATGTACATACTAAAACCGTAGCCCGCTATAAGGAATAGGCTTTGTTACTTATAAGTTTTTCTTTCTTCAAGGATAGATTTCTCAATTTCACTTTTTGATCTATAATCTAAAGGTATAGGTAAATAGGTCGGATGTTTAAATATTCCAAGTTCAAGTTTATGATTTCGGTCATCAACAAAATCATTAAAATAACTAATATCTGTAAGGTTGTCTATAGTCTCCGTTTCTTCAATGTTTAAAACATAACCAAATGGTCTAAATGCAAATTCACAAATTATTCCATGAGTGTTTGTATAATTCCACCTCAAAGTTCGCATTTGACCTTCATTGTTCAAATAGCAATATAGCCGATATTTATTTGTCAAGAGTTTGTATTCTGGATTTCTGACAAATTCAAGTAATTCTGGATACTGATCAGTGAACCAAGTTTCATTCATACTGATGAACATTGAAACTATTTGTTTTAGTACTCTGATCGGATTTTGTTTTTCTGCAAAAAAATGAATGTAATCGAAGTTATATTCTAAGATTAGGCTCATACCTATATTGGTCCAGTTCGCATATGGACGAACGTAATTTTTATTCAAAAATGAGTTGCATACATCGCATAGACTGTAATATCCGTGTCCACCCTGCTGCACTTTTCCTTTGGGATTATGTTCTAATGGATTTTCACTATTGGCTAACTCTTCAAATGGGATTGAATAGTACCTTGTATGCTTATTAAATGCAACTCTTGGGGGAACATGTTCCAAAGTCAATTTCTTTACTTTCTTGCATATTCTACAAGTTCCAAGTTTAGTTTTGCGTTTACTCATCTTTTTTCAAACTTGTACACAACTTCGAAATATCTTGACCTTTTTCATATATTTCGCCAACATATCCACAAACCCGTTGATTTCATCGAAGCTAAACTTATTTAACCGGTTATAAGCAAGTATAAAGGCAAGAACAAGTTTCTGGTACTGTGCAGGATTTTATAGTGGTAAAGATAGAAAAATAATTTGTTGAATAACGCCGACTAACATTTTAGCGCACTTAAGCCTGGCCTTATTGTTACCCTCCTTTTTCTTTCGGGTTTATCACTGAAAGAAACAACCAATTTGTCGAAAGGTGCATCATCCCCGGCGCAGCGGAGGTATCCTGACATGGAATTTTTGGTGGGCAGGATAGGCTGATTTTTTATTTCAATTTGTAATACAGCCCCAAATTAAAACCCAAAGCAATTTTTCCTGGCGAAATAACGTCGGAAGATTGTCCGTAACCAATGCCTGTGGTTAGTAAAATGAAAATTGTGATGATTTTCTTTGTCATTATTTTCTAAAGTCAGCTTTTTTTATTTGCTCCTTAAATCGTGAGATTTTAAAAGTCAGCCCTATATCAAGTTTATTTTTTATTTCAATCTGTTTATTGTCCATTTTGCAAAGTTACAAATTATGGTTGTGGTGCGATGTGGGTAGGGTTTCTTATTAACTACTCCTTTGTTGTACACTTTTAATGATTGTGTCCATGATGATGTTCATGCTCAATATCCAGCAATACTTTTCCAGAATCCCTCAATAATCCAATCGACCATTTGACAATTACAAAAGAACTTATTATTGCAGCAATGGTATCAATGAAAGGAATATCCCAAATCATTGCAGCTACTAATCCTAAAATTGCAGATACGCTTGTTAATGCATCCGCAATAACATGGAGATAGGCTGCACGTATGTTATGGTCGGAGTGTTCATGGCCGTGATGCAACAAGAACGCACTTACTATATTTACAATTAGCCCGATTATGGCAACCAATATGGCTTCTTTATAAAAAATATCTACCGGATTGTAAAAGCGTTGAACTGCTTCAATCATAATTACTACGGCAAAAATCAACAGCATCAAACCGCTACCGTATCCCGAAAGGGAAAGTATTTTATCTGAATTTCCTTTGAACTTCTCACTTTTAGATACTTTGCGAACAATGATATAGGCTGCCCAGCTTAGCCCAATGGCAAGCACATGGGAACCCATGTGAATGCCATCGGCCAATAAAGCCATTGATTTTGTTGTTAATCCGAAAATGATCTCTACAACCATTGTAATGGCAGTAAGTAGTACTACCCACATGGTTTTGTTCTCAAGTTTATTTTTGTGCTCTGTCATAAGTATTGATTTAATTCCGCAATTGCTTTATTCATGTCACGCTCCAATTCCAGCAGTTTATTTACACTTTCATAGTAAATTGAAAGTTCGAGCATATAGTTAATCAGCGATATTTCACCTTTATCCAATGCCTTTCTTAGAAGTTCTGAGTTATTGAATGCTTCTAATTTTGATTTATAGTCGTTTGCACTTTTTTGCAAAGAAATAGCCTTTGTATGTAGCATTTTCAAATGGCTATAAAGCTGTATTTTATTATCTGCCGCCGTATTTTCAAGTGCAAGCGCATCGGCTTTTGCGTATTTTACGGTGTTCTTGTTCTCCCACAAGGGAATTGACAAGCCCACGGTAATCCCTTTAAAATCCTGACCAATCACTGATTCACTCATATAACCTGCCTGAAATTTAGGCATACTCAGAGCCTTGTTTAGGCTTATTTGTTTTTGAGTTAATTCAACCTCCTTTTTCAACCAATTCAACAGAGGATTGCTTTGTTCGGCTTGCACATACCATTGCTCAAAATCAACCGGCAAAATTATAGCTTGAAAATCACTTTCAGTAAAAGTGATTAAAGCACCGCCATTTAAACGGGTTAACTCAGCTTGCAAAGCTTCTTGTTCAATGGTAAGCGATTCCATCGTTTTACTCAAATTCAGCCAGTTTAATTGTGCCTTATTGTATTCCAACCTATTGGTTTCACCAATATCGAATTTCGATTTGTACGCATCGGCAATGCTTTGAGCATGGTTAAGCCTGTTTGTTAGTTCCAATTTTAATGCATTTGTATAAATCAAATCATAGCAAATTAACCGGGCATTCAGAAGCAATTCCTTTCGTTGCTTTTGATATTCCAGTTCAACTTGTTCGTTTTTAATGTTCGAAATTTGATTTTTATACCTGTACGCTGTTGGAAAATCGAAGGTCTGTTTTGCGCTAAAATCTGTACGGTTACCAGTTACCTCATTACCCCATAAATAATTAAATTCAATTTCAGGGTTCTGGAGGTAGTTCCCTGTTTTGTTGCCAATTTTATCGGCATCGGCTCTTTTTTGTAAAGCAGCCAGCGTGGTGTTATTTCTTTCAATTTGAGCCAAAACTGAATCAATATTGCTTTGGGCAGAAAGGTTTATTTGAAATGCTGTCAAGCTTATCAGAGCTATTATTATTTTTTTCATACTTCTTCAGTTTTAATGATTCCACGATTGTTTAAAATGCTGTAAACTATTGGGATAATGAAAATATTGAGCAGAGTTGATGTCAATAATCCACCCAAAATTACTTTTGCCATAGGGCTTTGGATTTCATTGCCGGGCAAGTCACCTTGTACAGCCAACGGAATTAACGCCAATGCTGCCGTAAGGGCTGTCATTAAAATAGCATTCAAACGGTCGGATGAACCTTGAGTTATTGTTTCAATCAGGGAAACACCCCGACTTTGCAATCGCTGATAATTTGAAATGAGCAATATGCCGTTTCGGGTTGCAATTCCAAATAGTGTAATAAACCCAATAATAGCCGGAATGCTTAATATGCCCGAAGTAAAATAGATTGAAAATACCCCGCCAATCAACGCCAATGGCAAGTTGAGCAATATGATTCCTGCAAGTTTAAAGCTTTTAAATTCCTGAAATAGCAGTAAGAAAATGATAAGTATAGCAAGTATGGATGTTATCATGAGTGTTTTTGAAGCACTTTCTTCGCTTTCGAACTGTCCTCCATATTCAATTCGATACCCTTCGGGCAATTCTATATTTTCGGCTACTGTAGCTTGTATTTCTTCCACCACACTGCGCAAATCTCTACCTGCCACGTTTGCTGCTATAACAATTTTACGCTGCACATTTTCCCGGCTTATGGAACCTGGCCCCGAAACTGAAACTACATCGGCCACTTGTTCCAAAGGCACTTTTTTACCGTCTTCGGTATCAATCAGGGCTGCACGGATACCTTCAATTGTTTCTGTATAATCGCTATTTAACCTCAAAACCAAATCAAAACGACTTTGTCCTTCATAAATATCCGCTCGTTTTTCACTACCAAAGGCAATATCAACAAACTCGTTAAACTGTTCAATTGTAATACCGTATTGCGCCAACATATTGCGATTGGCTATTATTTGAATTTGTGGTATTTCAACTTGTTGGTCAACATTCACATCTACTAAACCTTCGATACCTGTAATCTCACTTTTCACCTGATTTCCAATGACAAACATTTTATTCAGGTCGTTGCCAAAGAGTTTGATGGCAATATTTGCCCTTGTACCTGAAAGCATGTGGTCGATACGATGTCCAAGAGGCTGACCGACCGTTGCGGCTATGCCCGGAATGCGCGCAATGGTTTGTCGTACATCAGCCATGAATTCCTCACGACTTCGGTCTTTGAGTTCAAACGTGGCATCAATTTCGGCACTATTTACTGTTTGCGAATGCTCATCCAATTCTCCACGGCCTGTTCTGCGAGCTGTTCCCTTAATTTCAGGAATTGACAACAATTCGGTTTCAACCAGATTACCCAGTTTGTTACTTTCTTCTAATGAGGCACCCGGTTTTGTAACAACGGATAGGGTTAACGAGCCTTCGTTGAATTCAGGCAAAAAGCTACGCCCCATTGAAGCAATCGCAACAAGTGATAGGACGAACAATCCAAGGGATGAAAAAACAACTATCTTTTTGTGCTTCAATGCCCAGGTAAGCGATTTTTCATACCAAAATGATAGTTTTCGTACCAACCATTTTTCTTTTTCATTCTTAGCCAAATACTTTTCATCGGTAAGCATCAACTTTGTAAGCAATGGCGTTAAGGTCATCGCTACAATCAGAGAAACAAACAAGGAAACGATAAATGAAATACCAAGAGGCTGCAACATACGGCCTTCCATTCCTGATAGAAAGAATAAAGGCAAGAACGCGACAATGATAATGAGTGTTGCATTCAATATAGATGCCCGAATCTCTTTTGATGTTTCAAAAACCACATTAAAAGATGATTGCCTGTCAGCTTTTGGCTTTTGTTGATTTTGCCTTAAGCGTTTATAGACATTCTCCACGTCAATAATGGCATCATCAACCAGTGAACCGATGGCTATGGCCATACCGCCCAAACTCATGGTGTTAATGTTTAAGCCCAAGGCTTTCAGCACCAATATAGCTCCTAACAACGACAAGGGAATAGCTGTTAACGATATAATTGTCGTACGAAAGCTTCCTAAAAACAGAAATAAAATAATGACTACAAATAGGCCTCCCTCGATTAATGCATTTTGTACATTATTTACCGATGTTTCGATAAAGTCAGCCTGACGGAAAATTTTAGTATCAATAACAACATCGGGTGGCAAGGTTTTTTGAAGTCCGTTTAGGTTGGCTTCAACCAATTTAGTAAGCTCCAAGGTATTGGTGTTGGGCTGTTTTGAGATGGCCAGAATAATTGCAGGTTTGGCATTCTGGGAAGCATGTCCCATTTTAATAGCACTGCCAATTTTCACTTCGGCAACATCTCTGATTCTAACTGGTTTTCCGTTGATTGACTTTATAAAGGAGTTGCCCAGTTCTTCGATATCGGCAGTTCGAGCCATTCCGCGCACTGCATATTCATTGCCATACTGTCTGATTGCGCTACCCGATGAATTCTGACTTATTCCTTTGCATATATTGGCCAATTCGGGCATCGAAACATGGTAGTATTTCATTTTATCCGGATTCGCCAATATTTGATATTGCTTGTAATCGCCTCCAATAATGGTTACCTGCGAAACGCCTCCGGTTGCCAATATCAAAGGCTTAACATTCCATTCGGCTATGGTTCTTAAATCCATCATGCTGGTGCTATCGGCTTGAATCCCGATAAGGAATATCTCTCCCATAATGCTCGACTGTGGGGCTAATGTTGGCTGTCCAACACCAATGGGCATTAGCGATGAAATGCTAATGAGTTTTTCGCTTACAATCTGACGGGCTTTGAAAATGTCAGTACCCCAATCAAATTCGACCCATACAAAGGAAAAACCTTGTGAAGAAACGGAACGTACCCTTCGTACATCGGTTGCTCCATTTACAGAAGTTTCAATGGGAAAGGTGACCAATCGTTCTACTTCTTCTGATGCCATACCATGTGCATCTGTCATTACAACAACCGTTGGAGAAGTAAAATCGGGGAATACATCCACATCCATATTTATGGCAGTTCTCGTCCCGATAACCACCAACAACACTGAAGCAAGTAAAATTAGATACTTGTTGTTCAGTGAGAACTTTATAATATTATTTAACATGTCTGTTCGGTTTAATGGTTATGACCTGAATGAGCATCCAACGTTCCTGTTGCCTGGGCCAGTTTAACAAGGATAGCACCTTCGGTTACAACTCGTTCCTGTTGGTTAATGCCTTTTACTATTTCAGTTTTCAAACCATCGGTTACGCCCACTTTCACTTCTCTTTTTTCGAAGAGTTCGGGATGAACCTGTACAAACACAAAATAAGAGCCTTGTTCTTCCAATAAAGCGGCATTTGGCAATGTTAATGCCTGAGTATTCGATATAGTTTTTAGGTATACTTCAACAAAACCGCCCGAAACGAAAGCTCCTTTATTGTCAATTTGAATATTTATTGGAAGCAAGAAATTATCATTATTTGTATTTCTGCCAAAGGAGACTATTTTTCCATTTAACTCTGCCAGCGTATAAGTCTCGTTGTTTTGAAGCAAGCGAATGTTAGCCGAGTTGATTGAAACTAAAACAGGCGCATACTTTTGTTGGACTTCGGCTTTAACAGCAATGTTTTGTTTTGCGAAATGGCAACAATGGCCTGCCCGGCTTCAACATATTGTCCATTTTGAACAAACACCTGTTTGACATATCCATTCATTGAACTTGTCACATTCTGACCGGTAACACTGAAATTTTTAACCAGATTGTCGTAGTATGCCTTTTTGTTGTCGTACTGGGTTTTTGCATTGAGCAGGTCTTTTTCTGAAACAATTTTGTCTTTTGCCAGTTCAGCCAATCGCTCATAGTCGGCTTTTGCTTTTTCATAATTGTTTTTCACCTCTTGAAAATAAACCGTAGAATTGTTGTTGGCTAAACCACTTCCCGATATAGAAATAAGAACTTGTCCATTTGATACCGCTTTTCCCTCCAACACATTTTCAGCAGTAAACAAAACAGTTCCGTTTGTTTTGGCCGTTATTATGGTTTCGTCACCTTGGGCAGATTGTACCTGAGCCGTGGTTTTAATAACCTGTCCAAAGGGTTCAACTTTTGGATATTCAGTCGCAAAATCAATTTTCCACGATTGCTCTTTTGTAAATACGGTTGCATTGGTTGATGACACAACAACTTCCTCTGCTGCATGAATGGCATCGTGTTCATTGGCATATACGCGTACTTCGGGAGCAATTATTTGGAAATTTCCTTCTTCTGTTTTTATATCAAAAACCAACTTGCCAACACCTTCGGTTTCGGGTGTTAATACAAATTTGTAGATGCCTTTTCGGGTTGGTTTTTCAAGAGTATAGCTGGTTTCCTTTCCATTCACTTTTAAGCGAGCGGTCATACTTCCACTCTCCAACGCTTTAAAACCTGGCAAATGGGAGAAATGCGATAATATTTCACCGGATTGCCCAACCACAAAAGGGTCGGCTTCTGCAAAAACTTCAAATTCGTTACTGTAGGCGGTGATTTTTATTGAAACTTCATCGTGATGCGATTCTTCAGCGTTACGGTTGTCATTTGTTTGGCAACTTGCTAAAAATAAGGCAAGTGTCACATATAAAATTCTCTTAATTTTCATTGTTCTATTGTTTAAAATTTAAAATACTTCGAATGGAATGTTCAGTTTTAGTCTACAAGACTTGTAGAGCAAACATTCAAACAGGAAAAATTAAACAATAGAAGGCGGTCCCCGCAAAGCAATTGCTTCGGGGTTACATAATGAGGATATTAAAAATGGAGGTTCTTTGAAGAGCTGTCCTTCAAGATTAGGAGGCTTTAAAAACCTTATTTGGAATAATTCGGTAAAAGCAAGAAAAGTAACCTCACGAATCTGGGTGTTTGATTCTAACAGATTTGTTCTTTCAATAGTGAAATCATTCGTAGCTAAAATATGATGATGAAAAGGAAAAGGGTGGTTATGTTCGGTACTCTTTTCTTCTTTTTGTGAATCATGATTGTGTTGATGCTCACCCTCGTGCAGATGTTTGTGTTCGTGGTCATCATCATGCTCAACTGTACCAGAAAAATTCAAAGCCAAGTCCACATGATGATGATGAACAATCATCTCATGACTCAATACTACCAGGAATGATAGTAATAATGATATGGCATAAAATTTAATTTTCACAAATGCAAAAGTACGAGTTTCTTTATTTGTATTTTGTTTGAAGAAAATCAACCGTTGATTTGATCAGTTTTTTAAGTGCTTCCTGGTTGATGTCCGAGAGTTTCTTAATGTAAATACAGGCTTTCCCCATTTTGAATTTCCCCAAATCCTTCAGCAATTCATCCTGCCCGGCACAGCCTGAATATACATAAAGCGAGATGGCGGCTTTTCGGGGAGAAAACCCCACAAGCGGCCAATCGCCTTCCTGCCGGCTTCTTTCAGACTTGTAGTGGTACTGCCCGAATCCGATAATCGAACCTCCCCACATTTTAGGTTCATAACCTGTAAAATCCTGCATTAGTTTGAGAATTTCAAAGCTGTCATTTCTCTTTTGTTCGGTATCGGCAAACGAGTTAATAAATTCGTGAACACCTGCATCATTCTGTTTAGTCTTTAATTCTGCCATCTCATAAGTCTTAAGCGATTATCATTTTTGTCTTAGTACTATTTCGTTTATCCAACATATAGCCTCAATCAGTTTAGGGATTCGATTTCCATATTTTATCGGAAACCGGCAAATATTCGGGTAGTGCAGCCGAGCCATACCAGTTAAAAATTTCATAATCCAGAAAACTGTTTTTTATAGCGGGGTCGGTTTGCAATAAATCCTGCGCCTCTTCGATTGTGTTGATGTTGTTCAGAATAAAAATTCCCCTGTAGCTGTTTTCATTCTTCCCCAAAGGACCGGCAACAACGAGTTTACCATCCTTAACCAACTTATTAATGTTATCCAGATGCCCTCTGAAACTTTCAGTAATCAATTGTTTTTCGGCAGTAGTGTTTGTTCCTGTTTTGAGGATGACTAAAAAGTATTTTTTCATTCCGTAATCGTCTGCGCCTAATTTTTCGGCCAATGCCATATCGTAATCCGGATTAGAAATCGTTGTGTCTTGTTCAGTCGTTACGACACATTGTTTCGTCATACCGTAACCATATCCTTTTTGCTTTTCATCCAAAACTTGAACGAAAATCCTGGTATCAGAAAGTTTTTGGTAAACAATTTTTTTCGGAAAATCGTGGTATGCGTTTTCAAAGATAAATGTGCTGTCGGTTTGCGTCATTTTAAACTCAACACCTTCCTTTTGATTTTGGTCGAGAACAATGGCGGTATATATTATTTCGTTATTCTTTTGAATGATGTCTAAATATTCAGAAACAAATAGTTGCCCATCATTTATTCTGTACGAAATACCCTTTAACTCTTTGTTGTCAAGTTTATCCCAGTGTTCATAAATTTCTTTGTTCTCCATCTTCCAAGTTCCCTGTAAAAAATCAGGAAAGGTGGCTTGACTAAAAGTCAGGTTGGCTAAAGCTATTATAGTAAATGTTAAAACTAATTTCATTTTACCCTATTTTTTGTTGCCTGATCACTTTTCGCAACCCGCACCCCACTCGGTATTTCAATTGGGGCTGCCCGGACGATTAAAGGCGTTGTTCCTATTTTTTGATACTGCTTTGCGAAAATAGCAATTAAATTCATAACGACACGAATATGAGTTAAATCCGGTATTACATTACCAAACTGTGACACCAATAGCTTGTAAAATAATCCAATCCTTCGATAAGTGCATAATCACGGGACGAAGTTGGGTTCAACACTCCCGATACCGGGACATCGTCGGGCGTGGTGCGGTGCTCAGAGTCCTGTTTATTATGCCGTCGTACCTTATTCTTTATTCTATATTTTCAATCATTTTATTATCGGTTT
>Ga0100389_1003267_pt1 | contig 12749 bp, 9 predicted proteins | sample CryGeymeta201513_FD_81537 | JGI IMG/M metagenome (GOLD analysis project Ga0100389, IMG submission 81537) | Groundwater microbial communities from Crystal Geyser aquifers in Utah, USA - Crystal Geyser metaG 2015-13 | ecosystem: Environmental > Aquatic > Deep subsurface > Groundwater | place: USA... | reverse complement strand
ATGTTGCCGGCGTGCAGCCGGCCAACGAGATCCTTGCTGACAATGGCAAGAAGCGCCACCTTGTCCTCCAGCACGCCGCCCAGGATGGCGGCGCCGCTTCCCAGCTTGTCGCGTACCCGGTCGCCCACCTCGCGCAGGGTCTTGGCGGAATCAAGTGGCACCTGCAGGGTGACGATCCGGATGTTGTCCACGGTCTTGGCGCCGGCCATCTGGGCGTCCAGGTCGGTGGTGGAGAGTTTGGCGGTGAGCCGGCCGACCTCGCGCTCCAGCTCCTTCTGGCGGGCCAGGAGTTTTTCGACCCTAACGGTCAGTTCCTCGGGGCCGCAGCGCAGCCGGTCGGCCAGGGTGCTCAGCAGTTGCTCATGGTCCTGCAGACGCTGGAAGGCGGCGGGGCCGGTAACGGCCTCGATGCGCCGCACCCCGTCCGCGATGCCGGTTTCGGCGATGATCTTCATGAGGCCGATCTCGCCCGTGGCCCCCACGTGGGTGCCGCCACAGAGTTCCTTGGAAAAATCCCCGGCCGACACCACCCGCACCGTGTCCCCGTACTTCTCCCCGAACAGGGCCATGGCGCCGCTCTGCTGGGCCTCGGCCCTGGAGAGCATGGCGGTAGTAACCTGGCGGTTGGCGCGGATCTCCTCGTTAACCATGGTCTCGACGGCCATAATCTCCGGGCCGGTCAGGGGCGAGAAGTGGGTGAAGTCGAAGCGCAGCCGCTCCGGGTCCACCAGGGAGCCCGACTGCTTGACATGCTCGCCCAGCACCTGGCGCAGGGTAGCCTGCAGGAGGTGGGTGGCGGTGTGGTTGTCGGCGATCTTCTGCCGCCGACCTTCGGTAACCTTCAGTTCCACGGCCTCACCAGTGCCGAGGCTGCCTTCGGTGACCCGGGCCTGGTGGGCGGTGCGGCCCTGGGCAATGGGCACGGTGTTCAGCACCTGGGCCCGGCCTTGGGGGCCGACCAGTTCGCCCTGGTCGCCCGCCTGGCCGCCGGCCTCGGCGTAGAAGGGCGTCTCCGGGCAGATGATCATGACCTCGTCGCCGGCCATTGCCCGGCTTACCGGGAGTCCAGCCCCGCTGATCAGGCCGGTGATGGTGGCCTGACCCCGCCTGGTCTCATAGCCCGTGAACACCGTGGGCGGCAAGGATTCCAGCAGATTGCGGATCCCCTCGCCCAGGGAGGCCATGGCCGTGCCCTTCCAGGATTTCTTGGACAGTTGGCGCTGCTTCTCCATGGCCGAAAGGAAACCGGCCTCGTCAACGGTGAGTCCCTTTTCCAGGGCGATGTCGCGGACAATGTCCACTGGGAAACCGTAAGTGTCATAGAGCCTGAAGATGAAGTCGCCAGCCACCTGTCCCTCGCCCGCCCCGGCCATGCGGGCCAGTTCGTCGTGCAGCATGCCCAGGCCGTTGTCAATGGTCTCCAGAAAACGCTCCTCCTCGTTTCTGACCACCTTGGCCAGCAGTTCCCGGGCGTCCAGCAGGTGCGGGAAGACCTCGGCCAGCCCCTGGGCCGCAGCTGCGGTTATTGCCGAGAAAAAAGGCTTGTGCAAACCCAGCACCCGGCCGTAACGGATGGCGCGGCGCATGATGCGGCGCAGTACGTAGCCGCGGCCCTCGTTGGCGGGCAGGACGCCGTCGGCCACCAGGTTGGCGGTGGCCCGGGCGTGGTCGGCGATGACCCGGAAGGCGGTGTCAATCTGCTGGTCAGCCCCGTAACGGTGGCCGGAGATTTCTGCCATGGCCGTCATCAGGCCGGCGAAGAGGTCGGAGTCGTAATTATTGTGTTTACCCTGCAACACGGCGGCGACGCGTTCCAGGCCCATGCCCGTGTCGATGCTGGGCTTGGGCAGGGGGGTGAGGGTGCCGTCGGCATCGCGGTTGAACTGCATGAAGACCAGGTTCCACAGTTCCAGGAAGCGGTCGCAGTCGCAGCCGGCCTTGCATGTCGGGCGGCCGCAGCCCACCTCTGGGCCCTGGTCGATCAGGATCTCCGAGCAGGGGCCGCAGGGGCCGGTGTCACCCATGGACCAGAAATTGTCCTTGTGGCCCAGTCGGATGATGTGGCCGGCGGGCAGATTCTCGATCCTCTTCCACAGGCCGTAGGCCTCGTCGTCCTCCTCAAAGACCGAGACCCAAAGCTTCTCAGGCGGCAGGCCAAGTATCCCGGTCAGAAATTCCCAGGCCAGGCGGATGGCCTCTTCCTTGAAATAGTCGCCGAAGGAGAAGTTGCCGAGCATCTCGAAGAAGGTGTGGTGGCGAGCGGTGTAGCCGACGTTTTCCAGGTCGTTGTGCTTGCCGCCAGCTCGCACGCAACGCTGCGAGGATACGGCCCGCACGTAAGGCCGGCGCTCCGAACCCATGAAGACCTTCTTGAACTGGACCATGCCGGCGTTGGTGAACAGCAGGGTGGGGTCGTCCTTGGGCACCAGGGGCGAACTGGCCACGGTAGTGTGGCCCCGGTCAGCAAAAAACTTGAGGAACTGGGCGCGGATGTCGTTTCCGGTCATGATTGGTTCCTAACTTTATTGAGGTGCGGTTTGCATATCGAATATCGAACACTGAACCGTAGCATTACGAAGTGAAAGCAATCCGTTCGATGTTCGATATTCCGCAGTTTTATTCAGTGAATGGCATTGGCCTTAGGAAGAAAGCGTTTCAGGGGCCACAAGAGGCGGGCGCATCTCCCCCGGTACCGGCATACCGTAACCCAGGCGGACCTTGGCCTCGATCTCGGCGGCCATGGCCGGATGCTCTTTCAGAAAGCGTTTGGCGTTTTCCCGGCCCTGACCGATGCGTTCGCCGCCGTAGGCAAACCAGGCGCCGCTTTTTTCGATGATATCGTGCTCCGCGGCCAGATCCAACATGTCGCCGAGCTTGGAAATGCCCTCGCCATAGATGATGTCGAACTCGGCGGTCTTGAAGGGCGGCGCCACCTTGTTCTTCACCATCTTCACCCTGGTGCGATTACCGATGGCCTCCTGGCCGTCCTTGATGGCGGCGATGCGTCTGATGTCGAAGCGCAGGGAGGAGTAGAATTTCAGGGCGTTGCCGCCGGTGGTCGTCTCCGGGTTGCCGAACATGACACCGATCTTCATGCGGATTTGGTTGATGAAGATGAGCGCCGTGTTGGTGCGGTTCAGGATGGCGGTCAACTTGCGCATGGTCTGGGACATGAGGCGGGCCTGCAAGCCTACGTGGGCGTCGCCGATGTTGCCATCGATCTCGGCTTTGGGCACCAGGGCGGCCACCGAGTCCACCACGATGACGTCCACCGCGCCGCTGCGGATGAGGATCTCGGCAATCTCCAGGGCCTGCTCGCCATAGTCGGGCTGGGAGACCAGCAGGTCATCGACCTGCACCCCCAGGCGGCCCGCGTAATGGATGTCCAGGGCGTGTTCGGCGTCGATGAAGGCCGCCACCCCGCCCAGGTGCTGGGCCTCGGCGATAATGTGCAGGGCCAGGGTGGTCTTGCCCGACGACTCGGGGCCGAAGATTTCGGTGACCCGGCCGCGGGGCACCCCACCCACGCCGGTAGCGATGTCAATGGACAAGGCGCCGGTGGGGATCACCGGGATGTTTTCGATGTCCGACGAGCCCATCCGCATGATGGAGCCTTTGCCGAACTGTTTCTGGATCTGAAAGATGGCGGTGTCGAGGGTCTTGGTCTTGCCTTCGGAAATGGTCATGGCGGTTGCTCCCTGGAGTTGTTTTTTGGTGATTTGTGAAAGCCTCTTCTGAAACGCGAAGGTTAAAAGCCAATGTCGGGCGTGCCGCGTTCACCATACAGCAGACCGGTCACGCGGGCTAGAAAAACCGAGCGGCCGATATGCCCGATCGGGCCAATCCGTCCTATCTATCGGATCATATGGCGTTTATTCAGCCCCCAGCTCCAGACCCAGCAGGCGCCGACGGAGCAGGTCCAGGGCCTGTTGGCTGGCCATGGCCTGGATCTGCCAGCGTTTTCCCTGGAAATGCCTGGTCAGGGCGCGGGTCTGGCCGGCGTCGGCCAGGCCGAAGCACACGGTGCCGACCGGCTTGTCGGGTGAGCCGCCGCCAGGCCCGGCGATGCCGGTGACCGCGACGCTTACCGCGGCCCGGGTCCGTTCCCGGATGCCCGTAGCCATGGCCGTTGCCGTGGCAATACTTACCGCGCCCTGGTCCGTGAGCACCGCGGCCGGCACGCCAAGCAGGCCTTCCTTCAGGACATTGCTGTATGCCACCACGCCGCCCAGGAAAAATTCGGAACTGCCGGCCGCGGCGGTAAGTTCAGCGGCGACCCGGCCGCCGGTACATGATTCGGCCACGGCCAGGGTCAGGCCCTGTTGACGCAGCAGGGCGCCCACCACGGTGGCCAGGCTGTCCGCGGCCGTGCCGTAGAGGAAGGGGCCCAGGGCCTCCCGCACCGCCCGGTCGGCCGTGGCGAGACGGTCGTCGGTCGCGACCCCGCGCAGAGTCAGGCTGACATGCACCTCCGGGTAGACCGGGTAATAACCCACGGTCAGGCCGGTAATGGCGGTTTCCAGAGGAACCAGGCGTCGGTTGATCTCGGTCTCCGGCAGGCCGAAGACCTTGAAGAGGCGTTGCCGCGGCGCGCTGGCGCCGCCCGGGTCCAGGCGGCGCAGCTCCGGCAGGACGCAGTCAGCGAGCAGTTCTTCCATCTCATGGGGCACGCCGGGCAGGAAGAAGACCGGTACCCCCTCGTGGACCAGAAGATGGCCGGCCATGCCGGCCCCGGGTTTCAGAGCCTTGGCGCCGGCGGGCAGCCAGGCAAGTTTTTCGAGCCCGCCCGCTTTTTGGTCAGCGTTGGGCAGAGCGACGCCGTTGCGGACCAAGGCGGCCCTTACCTCATGATTCAGGGTGGTCGGCCGGCTCAGGGCCTGGGCCACCGCCTCGTTGGTGAGGTCATCGCTGGTGGCCCCCAGGCCGCCGGTGACCAGGACGAACTGCGCCCGGTCCAGGGCGGTATGCAGGGCCGTGCCGATCAGGGCCGGCATGTCGCCCACCGTGGTCATGGCGACGATCTCGTGACCGGCCGCGAACAGACAACGGGCCGCCAGGCCGCTGGTGGTGTTCCGCACCCGGCCAGAGGTCAGCTCGTCGCCTATGGCAAGTATTTCGCCGCGCATGCCTGGGTCGTCCGTTGGTTTAAAAAAATGGCCTGGATCATGGTCCGGTTCTACCGGCGAGGCCGGCCATCTCGCCGTAAACGGTCAGGTCGTCCAGTCTGGTGATGCAAACGTCCACGAACTGGTTCGCACAGTGGGCCGGGGCCTGGAAGCAGACCGGGATGTAGTTTTCCGTAAAGCCGCGCAGCAGACCAGACCGGGTCGTCCCCCCCTCGGCCAGCACCCGGTGGGTGGTGTCCAGATTTTGCCCATGGAACGCGGTGCGCTTTTTATGATCCAATTCGCGCAAACGCGCAACCCTTTCTTGCTTGACCTGCTTGGGCAACTGCCGGGGCAGGGCCGCGGCCACGGTGCCCGGGCGCCGGGAGTAAGGGAAGGCGTGCAGGGAGGTGACGGGCAGGGCGGTGAGCAGGTCCATGGTGTTCTGGAAGGCCCGCTCGTTCTCGCCCGGAAAGCCGGCCAGCACGTCGATGCCGATGGCCGCCGATGGCAGGGCCGTGGCGCAGGCCGTCACTATCTCGCCAAAGCGCTCGGCGGTGTAGCGGCGGTTCATGGACTTTAAGATGGTGTTGTCGCCGCTCTGCAGGGGGATGTGGAGATGGGGCGCCAGGGCGGGCGAGGTGGCCATGAGGTCGAGCAGGGCCGGGGAGATCTCCGTGGGCTCCAGCGAGCTCAGCCGGTAGCGCACCGCATGTCCGCAAGCCAGGATGAGGCGCAACAGTTCGACAAAGTCCGTGGCCGGCGTGAGATCGCGGCCATAGGCCCCGGCGTGGATGCCGGTAAGGACGATTTCCTTGTAGCCAAGCTCCACGAAGATGGCGAGCTGGGCCAGCACCCGGTCCAGGGGCAGGCTGCGGCTGCGGCCGCGGGCGTAAGGCACGATGCAGTAAGTGCAGAAGGCGTTGCAGCCGTCCTGGATTTTGAGATAGGCCCGGGTGCGGCCTTGGAAACGGCGGACGGTCAGGGGGCAGATCTCGGTGCGCCGGCCGATGTCGCCGGTATACATCTCCAAGTCGCAGCGGCTGTCGCGCATGGCGATGGCGGCCAGCCGGTGCTTGTTGCCGTTGCCCACGATGCAGACCGGCGTGGTGGTCAGGCTCAGGATCTCCTGGGAGGCCACCTGGGCGTAGCAGCCGGTCACCACCAGCCGGGCCGCCGGGTTGCGCCGCATGGCCTGGCGGATGAGCTGCCGGGACTGGGCCGCGGCCTTGGCAGTCACCGCGCAGGTGTTGATCACGTAGATGTCGGCCGGCTGGGTGAAGGGTGTCAGCTCCAGGTCGGCCGCCGTAAATTCGCTTGAAAAGGCGGCGGACTCGTACTGGTTCACCTTGCAGCCCAGGGTGGTGATCGCCACCCGACGCGGTTGAGTCGGGTTGTTATTGCGTGTTTTTTTGTTCCAATCCATCACAGATGGCCCTCAATCGCGGCTTGCTTGCCGCCGTTGCAGGCCACCACCCCTAAGGCCAGCAACAGCAACGATATCCACGCCAACAAACGATTCGTCATCTTTCCATCCTTCTGAATGAAAGATGCCTCCTACCCACGCACAAGGCGTGCCAGTAAATCAACAAAAGGCGTGATGCTTTGGCCGACGCTGGCCTCTTCCAGCGCGTCGATATAGGGGTGCCGTTTTGCCAATGGCACGATGGTCCAGGGGTAGCCGCCACTCGCCAGCATTACATTCATCAAAAACCGTGCCATGCGCCCATTGCCGTCCATGTAGGGATGGATATAGACAAAGAGAAAATGGCCGAGTACGACGCGGACAGCAGGCTCTTCCTCTTCGCGGAGGAGATCAAGGAAGGCGGGCATGGCATCGCGCACTGCTTCGCGGCTTGGCGGCACGTGCATCGAGCGGCGGATATAGACCGGCCCGTTACGATAACCGGCAAGATCGGCGGGGCGCAGCAGCCCCGCTGTCACACTCGGGGCAAACAGCTCTCGGTACCAGGTGCGGTGATCGTCGGCAACGACCGTGCCGGGATTGTCGCCGCGCATGACTTTCGCAATGCTTTCCCGCACGGCCTGATAGGCCTGCCAGTAGCCGCGCGCGGCCATGGCATTGCGCTGTTCCCGGTCATTTTCATCTTTATCCGGTTGCCAGTTGCCGCTGCGAACCCGCTCGATCAGTGCCGGGCTTACATTATAGCCTTCGATTGATAAGGAATGATAGGCGTCGGTGACATAACCTTCCTCAACACGCTTGAGATATGCCTTGGTGTCTTTCGGCCGGCCGGGGGCCTTGGGGAACCGCTTGATTACCAGGCCCCGCATGTCCTGCCACAGCAAGCGGAGGCGATTGACATAAGGGGATTGCGCCCGCGCGGGCATGACTATCGTAATCCGTGTCTCGAATGGATCGCTCTGCCGAACGTCGTACCCGGCGGCGCGCATGGTGGTGATGATGTCTTCGGCGATACGGTCTTGGCCAATATTGCGGAATGCGCCAGCCAGGCGTCCGGCAATGGTGCTGTGTCCACCTTCCAGGAGGCGGTCCAATACTTCGGAGGCATCGCGCACCATCGACAAGGCGGCGCGCGTATCGGTGGGGTTCTGCCTGAAATATGCCGGCGCACAGCCAACCAGGGCGGCGGGGAGAGAGTAGAGGCGCAGGCCGTCTTTTGCAACGATATCCTTTTTCCCCGGCATTGCGGCACGGATATCGAGCAACGAGGTGTTGTGCGGCAGGGGTGTGATATTGTTGCGTGCCTTGACGGCCCGGATCAGCAATTGCCGCGGTACGGTCCAGTTTTCGGCGTGAAGTGACAGGGATTGTTCCGGCGACAGGCACCAGTCCTCGCCCTTGAGATGCTGGAGATAGGCAGCGCAGAATCGCCAGAAGGCGGCATACCAGGCAGTGCTTTCCCCGGTGGCCTCATCCGGGCGGGCAGCGACGTACCATCCTTTGATCACCTCCTGCAGAAAGCCATTCTGGATCAGGCGCTCCCGATGGGTTCGTGTCAGGTCTGCCGAGCGTATGGCGATCACGCCACGCTCCTGCAACGCGTGCAGCAATTTGAGGGAGTCTGCCAGTTTTTCCGAAGGTTTTACCATGGTCTTTGCCCAACGGTTGTTCGCTTTTCATGCTGTAGCATAATTCGCTTGTTATGTCGAGCAAATATTCGCTTTTGTTGCTGTGCGGTCAGGTCAGGACGGCTCATCATGATACTGATGGTCAGTGAAGGATTTCCGCGCCACCTAGCAAAATTTCACCCTGATAGAAAGCGGCAAACTGCCCTGGAGTCACGGCCCGTTGCTCCTCATCAAAGATCACTCTGCTGGGGCCGTTTTCTTCCTTGTGGACGATGGCGGATGCGCCGTGGTGGCGAGATCGTATTTTGACCTGAAATTGCTCCGGCAGCGATGGCGGTGCACCACTGTTCCAGTTGACCGGCCCCACAAGAACCTCCTTCTGCCAGAGATCCGCCTCCTTGCCGACCACCACGGTGTTGCTGGCCGCCTCCAGGCGGAGCACATAGTAGGGGGTGGCGTCGGGCAGCCCCAGGCCGCGGCGCTGGCCCACGGTATAGTACATGATGCCGGCATGCTGGCCGATCTCGGTGCCTTCCAAGGTCTTAACGGGGCCGGGGGTCGGCGGGCCGCCCGCGCTGGCCAGGAACCGCGGCACGGTCTGGCCTTTAAGGAAACAGACATCCTGACTTTCCGGGCCGTGCAACTTGTGCAGGCCGAGTTCGGCGGCCAGGGCCCGCACCCGGGTCTTATGCAGCTCACCCAAGGGGAAGAGGAGTTTGGCCAGTTGGGCCTGGGTGAGCTGGTTGAGGAAGTAGGACTGATCCTTTTTCGGGTCCACGCCTTGGAACAGCCGGGTATGGCCGTCGGCCGCCTTGGTCAGCCGGGCATAGTGGCCGGTGGCCAACCAATCACTGGTCTGCAGTACCCGGTCAAGCAGCAGGCCGAATTTGATGTGCCGATTGCAGCGCACGCAGGGGTTGGGGGTGCGGCCCGCCGCAAAGGTCTGTCGGAAGTAGGCCATCACGTGCTCGGCAAAAGGGGCTTGCAGGTCGATGACCTCAAGCGGTATGTTCAGGGCGGCCGCCACCCCCTGGACCTGGCGCACCTGCGCTTCCAGGTCGGGCTGGGCCAGGGCCATGAACACCCCCCGGACCCGGGCCCCCTGTTGCCGCAGCAGGGCGGCGGTGACGCTGGAATCCACCCCGCCGCTCATGGCCACGGCAATCTCTATGTTTTTCAGGGTATTCATTATCTTGGCGTGTCAAGCATCCCGCATCCCGGTCTAACGGGACGTTTACGATACCCTCTCCTGGTTGAAAAAACCATGACTAAAACCATTGCTCCCGCCATCCCCGGCCGCCGCTTCCTGCCTGAGCTCCTGGCCCCGGCCGGCAGTTTCGAGAAACTCAAGATCGCGGTGTTTTATGGTGCCGATGCCGTGTACCTGGGCGGCAGCCGCTTCAGCCTGCGGGCCCGGGCCGCCAACTTCTCTGAGGCGGGCATCCGCCAGGCGGTGGCCTATGCCCACGAACATCGGGTAAGGGTCTACTGCACGGTAAACATCTTTGCCCATGAGGCTCACTTTGCCGGGCTGGATGACTACCTGCGCTTCCTGGCCGAGGCCGGGGTGGACGGCCTGATCGTCGCCGACCCCGGCATCCTCATGCGGGCCAGGGAGTTGGCGCCGGGGTTGCCCCTGCATCTGTCCACCCAGGCCAATGTCACCAACGCGGCCAGCGCCCGCTTCTGGGCCAGTCAGGGGGTGCGGCGGCTCAACCTGGCCCGGGAGCTGTCCCTGGCCGAGCTCTCCGCCATCCGGGGCGGCACCGAGGCGGAGATTGAGGTCTTTGTGCACGGCGCCCTGTGCATCTCCTATTCCGGCCGTTGCCTGCTCAGCACCTATCTCACCGGCCGCCACGCCAACCAGGGCGACTGCGCCCAGCCCTGCCGGTACCGCTACCGGTTGATGGAGGAAAAGCGGCCCGGCCAATATTTCCCGGTGGAGGAGGACGGCCGCGGCACCTATATCTTCAATGCCAAGGACCTCTGCCTGCTGCGCCGCCTGCCGGAGTTGCGGGCCGCCGGGGTGGACTGCCTGAAGATCGAGGGCCGCATGAAGAGTATTGCCTATGTGGGCCAGACTGTGCGGCTCTATCGGGCGGCCCTTGATCTTCTGGCCGCCCAGCCCCTGCCAATGCCGTCGGACTGGTGGCCGCCGGCCTTGGCCCGCGAACTGGCCCTGCTTGGTTCCCGAGGATTTACGGAGAATTTTTTGGACGGTCGGCCCGGGCCGGCGGATATGCTTTACGATGCGACCCATCAGGGGGCGCTGGCCGTACCGGTCGGCGTGGTGCGCCAGGGCGGCGCCGCGCCCCGGGTGGAGGCGCGCAACCCCATACTGCTAGGCGACCGGCTCACCTATCTGGGGCCGGGTCTCCGCGATTACGAACTGACGGTGTTGGGTATGCGGCGGGTGGAAACGGGCGAAGAGCTGGCGCGGGCCAATCCAAATGACCTGGTTCTGCTGACCATGGACGGGGGGCCGCCCTGCTGGGAGGAGCACGCCCTGCTCAGAAAGGGCGTGCCCATGGACGGGGTTTCACAACCTGTGAAACTCAGCAGCCCTTGAGGCCTCAGGCGCCGGAGGTCTTGGCGGGCGTTTCCTTGGCGGCGGCCATGGCGGAGATCGTGCCCAGGATATAGGGCCGGGCCACCTTGACGCGCAGGTTGTCGGCGATCTCTAAAGTCACCACCGTGTCGGTAAGGCCGGTGATCTCGCCGTGCAGGCCACCGCTGGTCACCACCTGGTCGCCCTTCTTGAGGTTGGCCAGGAAGATCTGGTGGTCCTTGGCCTTTTTCTGCTGCGGCCGGATGAGCAGGAAGTAGAAGATCACGAAGATCAGGATCAGGGGCAGGAACGACATGAAGCCGTTCTGCGGGCCGGCGGCGGCCCCCGCATCGGCGGCAAAGGCGATATTAACCATGGGTCATTCTCCTTGAGGTTGTGTTTGGTTTTCCAGGCTCTACAATAACGACCCCGGCGCTGGAGTCAAGCCCGTTTCCCATAAAACGTCCCGCGGAACCGGGCAAAGCTGTCCTCCTCGATGGCCCGGCGCATGTCGGCCATAAGATTCGTGAAGAAGTGCAGGTTGTGGATGGTGTTCAGCGTCGAGGAGAGGATCTCCTTGGCCATGTAGAGATGCCGCAGGTAGGCGCGGGAAAAGTTGCAACAGGTGTAGCAGTCGCAATCCTCGTCCACTGGACCCTGGTCGGCGCTGTACTGGGCGTTCTTGATGACCACTCGGCCGCTGGTGGTGAAGAGCATGCCGTTTCTGGCGTTACGGGTCGGCATGACGCAGTCGAACATGTCCACCCCGAGGGCGACGCTCTCCACCAGATCCTCGGGGGTGCCGACCCCCATCAGGTATCTGGGGTAATCCTCGGGCAGCAGGGCGGCGGTGTGGGCGGTGATCTCCCGCATGAGGGCGGTGGGTTCGCCCACGCTCACCCCGCCGATGGCATAGCCGTTGAAGCCGATCTCCATCATTTCTTCGGCTGAACGGGTGCGCAGGTCCGGGTACATGCCGCCCTGGACAATGCCAAAGAGCAACTGGCCGTTGTCCGGCTGGACGGTGCGGCAGCGCTTGGCCCAGCGGCTCGTGAGCGCGGTGGCGGCCTCCGCCTCCGCATAGCTGGCCGGGTAGGGGATGCAGGTGTCCAGGGCCATCATGATGTCCGAGCCCAGGGCCTCCTGCACGGCCACTGCCTCCTCTGGCCCGAGAAAGAGTTTGGAGCCGTCCAGGTGGGACTGGAAGGTGGCGCCCTGCTCCGTGATTTTGGCCAGGTCGCGCAGGCTGAAGATCTGGAAGCCGCCGCTGTCGGTAAGGATGGGGCGGTCCCAGCCCATGAAGCGGTGCAAACCGCCAAACTGGCGGATCAACTCATGGCCCGGCCGGACAAACATATGGTAGGTGTTGGCCAGGACGATCTGCGCCCCCAGCTCGGTAAGCTGCGCCGGGGTGACGCCCTTCACCGTGGCCTGGGTGCCGACCGGCATGAAGACCGGGGTCTGGAAGGTGCCGTGCCGGGTGCTGACTTCACCGCGCCGCGCCCGGGTTTCGGAGGAGCGGCAGAGCAGCCGGAAGGGCGAGATGCTCATGGGGTTTCCCGCCAGTGTTGCAACAGCTCGAAGATGCCCTTGCGGGCCAGCATTGCCAGGGCGTCGAATTCCTCCTGGCTCAGCGGCCTCCCTTCGGCGGTGCACTGCATCTCGACCCAGCGGCCGGCATGGGTCATGACGAAGTTGGCGTCGGCCTCGGCGCTGGAGTCCTCCTCGTAGTCCAAGTCCAGCCGCGGTTCGCCCGCCACCAGGCCTACGCTGATGGCGGCTATGGGGATGATCGGCGGATCGGCCGCGACCAAACCCTCTTGGGCCATGCGGCGCAGGGCCGCCCGCAGGGCCAGGGCCGCGCCGGTGATCGAGGCGGTGCGGGTGCCGCCGTCAGCGGTGAGTACGTCGCAGTCCACCCGCAGGGTATGTTCGCCGAGCTTTTTCAGATCGACCATCATGCGCAGGGAACGGCCGATGAGGCGTTGGATCTCCTGACTGCGGCCGCTCTGGCCCGAGGTCGCCTCGCGCTGGCAGCGGGT
>Ga0100389_1003264_pt1 | contig 12755 bp, 14 predicted proteins | sample CryGeymeta201513_FD_81537 | JGI IMG/M metagenome (GOLD analysis project Ga0100389, IMG submission 81537) | Groundwater microbial communities from Crystal Geyser aquifers in Utah, USA - Crystal Geyser metaG 2015-13 | ecosystem: Environmental > Aquatic > Deep subsurface > Groundwater | place: USA... | reverse complement strand
CTTTATTTACAGGTATCCATCCGCTTTCATCAACAAGATTGGATTTAGTAATTACTTCCGGGGCTTTATGTGACGGAATCAGAGCTAACAAATCATAGTTAACTGAATTGCCTGAAGCAAATTCAATTTTTCTTTCATTGTAATTAATTGAAATCAATTGATTCTGCGGATGGAAGCTGATTCCTTTATTGCTTAAAATTTCTTTAACGGCATTTCCCAGTTCAGGACCAGTGACGGGCAGCGGCTGAGGTTCGGGAGTGTAAAGATTAACCGATACTTTTTTTCTTTTTAAAAAATCTGCTATCAGCATTGCACCTTCATAAGGAGCGCCGGGACATTTATACGGCAGCGATGACACAACGATTGAAACATTTCCGCTATTAAAATTTTGAAGCGCTTCTTTTAGTTTTGCTGCGCCTTCAAAAGTGAAAAAGTTGTGAACACCATATTGCTGTTTATCAAGATGGGTTTTATCTAAGTCAGCACCAAGAGCAATAACCAGGTAATCAAAATTTACCTTTGATTTTTCGGTAGTTATTATTTTGTTATTGGGGTCTATTTGTTTCACTTCTTCAAAAAATATCTTTACACGCTTATTCACAAGTTCACGCATTGGCGCTGTGATTTGTCCGGTTTTTCTTTTATTAACCATTAGCCACAAATAAGATGCGGCGAAAGTGTGTTCTTTATTTTTCTCAATCAAAATTATTTCATTTTTCTTAGGGAGAAGTTCAGCAAGATGATTTGCTATTACAATTCCGCCTACACCGCCTCCGAGAATGACTATATTTTTATTTTGCATATTCTTTATCCTTTCTTTGAAAAGATCAATAGGAAATTTAATTTATTGTTTATCAAAATTAAATTTGATTATTACAGAATCAATTAAGATTTCAAATCGTTTTTCATTTGTTCAAATTGTTCACGGTTGATCTCGCCCCGGGCATAGCGCTTCTTTAAGATTGCTAAAGCATCTTCACCACGTGGAAAATAGTTTTGCTGTTTCCTATTGTTAGTAATGGTGACAACTGCCCATATTATTACTCCAATAATTACCAGCCAAAAAATCCAGCCGAACCACATTCCGCCCCAGCCCATTCCGTTCATCATAGTTATGGTTTCCTTAATTTGTTATTAATGATTACTCCCATCCAGGCACCCCAGATAGTGAAAATGGTAAATGTAATACTGCCGATCGATAATAAGGGAACGCCCGTCAAGCCGTGACCTACGGTGCAACCCCCAGCTAACGAGCCGGATACTCCCATTACAAATCCCCCGGTACTTAATTTCCAGATTGATTTTCCGCTGATATTTAACCTTTTAAAAGATGCTGATCTGACTGACGATAAAAATGCACCGACAGGAATACCTATTACAAAGAACATATCCCAACCTGCGAATTTCAAATCCCCACGGAAGAGAAGATCAAATGATTCTTGACTACCGGGTAATATAGCCATTCCAAAAGAACGATCGTCTAAAGATGATGTTATCCAACTGAGCACACCAATTATACCTACCCACAATCCTGTTTTTCGCCAATACCAACTATGCTCCGGTTTTTTGCTTAATTCTTTTTCCAAAGTTATAGATGGCCGTAAAATGAAATACAACAGTAAAATTGAAATCGGGATACTCAATAATAAAAGAGTTATATTAGTTAATGAGGACAATGAAAGTGAATTAATACTACCAGATTTGCCGACTGATTGAATAAGTAATCTGAACGGTTTTAAAAGTCCGCTTTGTGTTGCACTATATCCGGCTATTAAACCTACAACTGCAACAAAAGCGCCAATATTGCCGTTGCCTAATTTATACCAAATGCCCGCAGCGCAGCCGCCGCCCCAATTCATTGCCATCCCAAATAAAAACCCACCTAATATTGCCCCTAAAGGATAAAACGCCGGTATTGAAAACTTTATAAAACCAAAATAGCTTAAAATGGGTATTACCATCATCTGAATAGAAATTGCAAGCACATATGCTTTAAACAGAGAAGTGTCTTTCAGCTTCCATAGATTGCGGAAACCTGAATTCATACAAAACTTACCACTGTTCGAGGCATAACCGAAGGCAGCGCCTATTGACATAGCCAGCATTAAATTTATTGCAAATATTATCATTTGAATTTCTTTTCTCCTGAAATATTACTCAACAGGCAAACCAACTTCCAGCCATTGGTTAATCTCATCTTTTATAATTGTATCATATACCTGCTAGAACTTAAAATCTTTGCTGCTTCTGCCGCCAATCCTATAACTGTGGCTAATGTTGTTTTCATTGCTTTACTTCCTGTTGATTTTATTTTATTTTTTCCTCATCATCATCGGACACATTTCGCCCATAGTTGGTCTGGAAGGTTCGCCTTTACCTTCAAGTGATTGAAGGAACGAATAAAGGGCTTCTTTCTCGTCTAACGCGAAATGATTAAATGAGGGCATATAACAAACGCCGTTTTCCAAAATCTTAAAAATTCTATCTTTTTTAAAACGTTTTGTTACTCCGGCTAAAGGAGCAGGTTCCATCATCATTACATTCGGTGGTTTCGGATCATTTACTGTTGATCGATGACAGGATGCACAATTGCTTCTGTAAATCTGCTCACCAAGATTTGCGGGTGAAATCTCGACAATCATTTCTTTCTTCCCGAAAAGATATGCAATTACAGCATCTTTCTCATTCTTTGAAAGGTGTGGAAAAGCAGGCATTCGCCCTTTACCATTATTGATTTGTTCCAAGACCTTTTCTTTGGAAAGTCTTTCCTTAATATTAATTAGAGATGGATAAATGTCTTGATAACCGGATCGGCCTTCTCCATGACAGCCTGCACAATTCAATCTATAGACATCCTTGCCAGTTACGGAACCATCTTTTTTGATGGAATTCGATGTTGCGAATGCCAAGAATCCTAAAAAGCTTGGAAGGATAATAAAAAATATTATATTATTTTTTTTCATAACAATCACCTTATTAAATAGTTAGTAATTCAAATCGTTTTTCATCTGTTCAAATTGTTCATTGCTAATTTCACCTGCTGCATATCTTCGTTTGAGTATTTCCAGAGCGGTTTCTTCCTTTCTGTTTATTGCTGTTGAACGATTTGTAAGATTAGAAATCAATCGGAATACGGTGTAAATAATCACTGCCCAAAAAACGAGTCCGATTATCATACCAAAAGGACCACTGAAAAAATAACCGGGACCCCACCACCATGAACAACCTGAGTTCCACATTGTAATTTCTCCTATTTTTAAAATGAATATCTGAATGCCAGCGAAAGCGCCTTGCTTTGCTCATCATATTGTAATGCATAATTTGTGTTGTGCTGCTCTGCAGAATACCCAGCATCAAATGCACTGATTATTTTTACCACTACGTAACCAGCCAGTAAATAATAAAAAGTATTTCGTTCTTCCTTCGTCCAATTAGTGTTACTGTAGGAAGCGTTATAGTAACCATCGTAGCGGTTGTGTCCCCACCAGCCGGAATTGTCAATCACTAAAATCATTCCGGGAATAAATAGGGCTAATTCTGTTGCGGTGTATAAAGTACCCCTTCCCCAATCGCCGGTATAAAAATTTCCTACTGCAATCGGCATTGGTTGAATAGAAAGCAAAGCTGCGACAGCGGGATTTTTATAATCGTGGGAATTCATACCATCGTGTTTTCCCATTTCCCCCCAGGAACACTGTGCATTTAAATTATATGAATACATAAAAAATAATCCTGCGAAAATTAAAAAGGGGATAGAGGTTCCTGAAGCAATGATTTTTTTCATATTTTATTTTTCTCCGTTTCAATCAAAAAATTAGAATTGGCTTTACTGCCAAAATTCTTTATAAATATTGAAAGTGGATAAAACATCTTCATCCGCCCTGCCTGCGCGAAGCCTGACTACGCGAAACGCTTTGTGAAGGTAGTCCGCTTCGGCATAGGCAGGTCTCATTGATTTTGTAAACCACCAACCTCACCGGTCAGACATCATTGGGCACATATCGTACATGCTCATGCCATCTCCCATCATGCCCATCATACCGCTGTCCATATCCCGCCCGCCAAAGTTATCGCCAAAATATGCTCGTTGTTCTTTAGTGAGAACCTTATTGATCTCAGCTCTGGCTTCCAAGCGTAGATCTTCAATCTTGTCACCAAGATTGTTAATATCTTTCCTGTACGATTTGATCTTTCCTATCTCAGCATCAGAACGGGAAGCATAACCTCTTACTTCCATTCTCAGTGAACGAAACTCTCTCTGCAATGGGATGATTTCGTCATCATATTGAGAACGTACCTCTCTAATCCTGCTTATTTGTTCCGTGGATAATTGGTACTTAGCCGGAACGTTGGAATTCGACCACCACGAATCAGAGCCGCTCATACCGCGCCCCATACTCTGTGCTGTGGCTGAACTTGAGAATAACGAAAGCAGCATGATTGTTCCAAGTAACGGAACAATTAGAGCAAGTTTCTTGTGTTTGGTAAACATGATTTTTCTCCTTAATGTTGTTGTGTGATTTTGTTAAATGGATTATAAATTATAATCCTCACACATAAAGACGCACAACAAACTAAAGTGTTATGCAGTTATTATTCTCTGTAAGTTTTATTTCATCCAATCGCATCCCGGTCCCCACTGCCTTCTGTTAGACTTCTGTTTAGAGCGAGGCATTATCTGTGGTGAACCCGTTGAATCCAGTCCCGATGAATCGGGAGAGATCTCATTTTCCTCGTTCATCATTGTTCTCATCCATCGGCTGCGCATATCGCACATATTGATTGCCTCATCAACAATTTGGCGGCTTGATGGATTAACGCGAGGACGAATTTTCTCCAGCACATCTTTTTGATAAGCATTAACGTGACTTAATTTGGCTGCAAAGATAGACGCTTTATCAGTTGGTATTTCGTTTCCCTCTAAAGCTAATTTTGCTTCATCAAGCATCTCCTTTAACAATGTCGTATCAAGCTTACCGGACTGCTGGAAGACCGCGATCATTTCTTGCAGACGCTTGTCAGAGAACGTCAGCCGAAGTTCCGCTTTCTTCTCCGAATCAAAAGTGAGCAGGAACTTTACTTTCTCCGTTACTAACTTCAGAGGATACAGGATATCGCCGGGAACGCTATTTGCTGAGATTGTTGCAACACTGAAGAGGACAACTATCAATATCAAGGCAGCGTTGAATGCCCACATTAACTTCGGTTTCTGGAAAATATTGAAAAAAGAAATTGTTTTCCGTTTCTTCCTACGCACAACGGGTGTTTCTGAAGTTATAGTAAGCTGTGCAATTTCTTTACCGATGTTGATCAATGTTGATGATATCGCTTCGGGTGTAGGCGCTGGTTGAGGCAAAGCCTCAATTTGCTCAACAAGTTGCAACAAAGGTTCTAGTTGACTGGCGTATTGAGAATATTCTGCTAAGCATTCCTCGATACTTTTCCCTTTGTGCATTTCCTCAATACAAATATCTAAAAGAAGTTCAATGTCTTGTTCCATTTAATTTTTCCCTTCATTTCGTCGCTGTCCTTCTTCGTTAAACATAGTTCGCATTGTAGTTAATGCTCTAAATTGAATTGCCCTTATGGCTCCCACAGACTTTCCAATCACATCTGCTATTTCATCTGTTTTGTATCCTTCAATAAATTTAAGCACTATGACTTGCTGCTGTTCTTCTGTCAGTTGGCTTAAGTTTTGTCGTAGTTCTTGCTGTTCGAGCAACTCAATCGCTGTATTACTATGATCATCAATTTCTTCAATTGAATCTCCTATCGACTTAACAGTTGATCGTACCGCACGGCGACGATAGTGATCCGTAATCATGTTAGAAGCGATACGATAAATCCATGCGTGAAATGACCCTTTTTGTTCATGAATCGATTGAAGCACCCTAAGGCATACTTCACTTGTCAAGTCTTCGGCATCTTCGATCTTCTTGACACGGTAGTAAATAAAACGGTACACCTTTGGGAGAAAGTGATCACAAAGTTTACCTATAGCTTTGGTGTCATTAGCTTTAACATCTACTAAAAGTTGAAGAAGTATATCATCATTTAAATCTTTGTTAACTGATTTCATTTTCTAATTCCTATAGACGCATGAGAAAGAAAAGTGTTACGTTCGCCGCGCACGAAGCGCAGTCAATGTTTTTTAGTTGATATTTTTTCATAAACTCCTCTCAAACCAAAATCGTACTCAATGCTAAATTAATAGAAAAAACCAATATGTTATGAAACTTTAGTCAATCACTTTTACCTTTACCGAACGTTCAAAGTAATTTCCCAACATTCCCTTTTTGGGGTCACCCTTAACAGATTCACCTTTTGTCAACATCACTTGAAGCTGCAATATTGCATCCTTCGCATCGTCAAGAGGTTGTACTGTCATTGGAAGAACTGTAACTTTCGCTCCTTCAAATCCTGGCAGATTGTCACCTACAACTCGACAGGACATTTGAAGATTAACTGCCCAGCCCGGTGCAAATTTCGAAAGAGAACTTGTACCGATCGTCGTTGGATCAATATATGTCCATGCGTTCCGGTATGGTGCCGGTGTGTCGTCGTCTTTTATTCTGCCAATTACAGTTAGGACAGTTTTTTGTTGCCCTCGTTTTACATCAAGTTGAAAAGTGCCATCTAACTGACGCAAAGATTTCATTGTCTCCTTGTCAAGAATATCAATGATAGTTTTTGATTCACTTACCCAAGGACCATTGTTAACGTGACAACTCTTGCAAGATTTTGCATTTCCTAAGATGCCAACTGCGGGCGGATATGCAATTGCTTTGTTAGCGACGAGAACAAGTAACGAAAGTGCTGTAATTATGGTTTTCATTTTAATACTCCTTAAATGTGTTTAATAAATATTTCAGATGACAAAGGGAATAAACCGTTTTGTTCGTTTCGCATATACAATGTAATCCTCACCAAATTCTTCAAGAGCTTGTTTCTCCTCTTGCTTTGCCAGCCAGGTGTACATTACGATCAAAATGGGCCACAACACCAGCGTTACAATTGAAGGCCAGTGCACAAGCCAGCCAAAGGTAAAGAGAATAATACCTGTATATTGAGGATGTCGAATATACCTGTAAATTCCCGTTGTCACTAATCCTTTTGCCCGGTGTATCCGCATCCAGCCGATTGCAATAATAGCAAGACCCAGGAAACTAATTGCTGTTCCAACCAGGGCGGGTTTCTGTCCAAAAATTTTAAAACTCTCTTCAAAAATTTCTCCAACCTCAGGAACATTTACAAAAGGCGAAAGGAGAAAAATAAAGAGAGGAAAGCCGAACATTTCAGTCATAAGAGCAATTACGAAGGCTGCAAATGTTCCGCGTGATTTCCAGATATGTTTTGTGGGACGGCGAAATGGAAGCAGCGCAAAAAATCCTAAGACGATGAGAATATTAATAATGATTAATCCCGTTTGTCCAAAGTTTTCCCTAATCCAGCTAATTGTTGCCGGAGGACCTTCTTGATGAGGCAGTAATTCAATTCCATAAATTACAACGAAGAGAACAATCGCCAACCATCCTAAAACCGAGATTATTTTATCCTTCATTGCTGGTTTCCTTTCAAAAGTTTGTTTATTTGTTTGGTTAATTCTTTTTCAGATGTTCCCGGATAGTGTGTTGCGAAGGTAATTTTTCCAGCTTTACTTATCAGAAAAATATTCGTCAGCGGGCAAGTGCCGGGATTGTATCCCCCGGTGTATAGTGTCGTTGCTTCGCCGGAAGGATCATACAAAAATCTAACAGATAAATTGTTCGTGCGGATAACGTCTTCAACTGTTTTCCGGTCATTCCCTAATTGACTTACAGCTAAGACCTCCATCTCCTTATTCTTAAACTTTTTATTCAACTCTTCTATGAACGGGAGCTTTGATTGACAGCCGGAACAAAGATTTGTGAACCAGAGAAGGACGGCTTTATTTTTTGCAATTTTGGAAAGCGTGAACGGTTTTCCATTGAAATACTGCAAGGAAAAATCCGGCGCTTTATCACCAACCTTTGGAAGTGCTGCTTTATCATTTTCCTGAGCCGATACGTTTTGAGGAAAAGCAAAACTTAAAACAGAAACGAGAAGAAAAAAGAAAGTTAATTTTTTTCTCATACAACAGTTCGACTGTGGTGAATTCGTTTCAATTAACATTTTTAATACTCCTTTTAAGATTTAATGTCTTTTTCATTTAATAATAGAAACCTTTGAAGTGACAAAGCTGTTCCCGTGTAAATGTCCCATCAACTCAACAACTTCGGCATTAACTATTTCTTCCGGCGCCGGTTCGTGAAGCGTAATTTTTATTTCAACATTATTTTTATCGTGGGCATAAAAAGAAACTATTCCGCCGTTTGCATCTCTTTCAAAATCTTTCGATCGAACGACACCAACATTTATCTGTTGATTAATTTCGCTTCCACCATCGAATTTATCGAAAGATCCTAATTTTTGGGTTGGGGCAAAATAGTTAAAATAAATTACGGCTATAACTACGATTAAAATTGTTGGTAAAATTAATTTTGATGACTTCATATTGCACTCTCCCCTCTTTCATTCGTTCTAATCTTTACCATTTGTTCAACGTTGAGAACAATTATTTTCCCATCGCCGGTATTTCCGGTGTGTGAATATTTCTGTATCACATTCACAACTTCATCTGCCATTTCATCAGTAACGACGACCTCTAATTTTACTCTGGGAATAAATTCCACCAGCTCATAAGTAACTTTATCTTTTGCATGCTTAGCTCTGCTTTTCCCAAATCCTTTTATTTCAGATACAGTTACACCCGGAAGTCCTTCAATATTCTGAAGCGCTTCTGTTACTTCCAATAATTTGAACGGTTTTATTATTGCTTTAATCTCTTTCATTTTATTTTCCTTTTAATATTTGAAGGGAACAGAGTACTGTTCCCTTTTTAGTTTATAATTCTCTCTCCACTTCTTTTTTCTCAAACCATTTATACAGCATAGGCAGAACAAACAAGGTTAATATTGTCGAAGTTATTATTCCACCGATCACAACTGTTGCAAGAGGTCTTTGCACTTCGGCACCGGCTCCGTACGATAGCGCCATCGGGAAAAAACCGAGACTTGCAACAAGTGCGGTCATTAATACCGGTCTTAACCTGGTGATAGCTCCTTCAATTACGGCATCGCTCAAATTTTTTCCTTCCTGCCGAAGTTGATTGATATAAGAAACCATCACAACTCCGTTCAACACAGCAACGCCGAACAGCGCGATGAATCCAACACCTGCAGAAATACTGAAAGGCATTCCACGCAGTAGTAATGCAAATACACCGCCTACAATCGCAAATGGAATTCCGGTATAAATCAACAATGCATTTCTGAGTGAACCAAACGAAATAAACAAAAGAATGAAAATGAGGAATAAAGCCAATGGAACTACAATCATCAATCTTTCACGTGCGCTTTTAAGGTTTTCAAATGTTCCGCCCCATTCTAAGTAATAACCTGTAGGTAGTTTAACTTGTTCATAGATTTTTTTTTCAGCTTCTGCAACAAAACTTCCAATGTCTCTTTCTCTAACATTGGTTTCAACAACAATTCTTCTTTGGCTGTGTTCTCTGCTTATCTGTGCCGGACCTTCTTCAACAAATACATCGGCTATTTGGCTTAGAGGAATAGTAGAGCGGTTGGATGAAGGAACAAGAATGTTTTTAATTGCTTGAATATCGCTTCTCGCTTCCGGTGCAAATCTCACAACCAGATCAAATCGTTTATCGCCTTCAAATACTTTACCGGCTACACTGCCACCGATTGCCGTTTCAATTATTTGGTTCACATCAGATACATTTATTCCATAGCGTGCAATTTTTTGTCTGTCTATTTTTATTTGAAGTTGCGGCAACCCGGTTATCTGTTCTGCCGTTATATCTTCCGCACCATCTATTTTACTAACCACCTTTACTATTTCATCTGCCTTCACTTTTAAAATATCTAAATCTTCTCCAAAGAGCTTTATAGCAATATCCGATTTAACACCGGAGACAAGCTCTGCAACCTTCATTTGAATAGGCTGTGAGAAGCTGTAAGCAATTCCCGGTAATTTTTTCAGATCTTTTTGCATTGCTTCAACTAAATCTGCTTTTGTTCTACCTGTAGTCCATTCTTCTTTAGGCTTAAGATTGATAAGAATATCGCTCATCTCAACGCCCATCGGATCTGTTCCTATTTCCGCTCTTCCGGTTTTTGAAACAACGCTTTCTACTTCCGGGAATTTCCTAATTTCTTTTTCAATCATTGTAGATGTCTCAACTGCGGTTGTTAACGAAGCGCTCGGCAATCTGAAAGCACCTATGGCAATAGAACCTTCATCAAGCTGCGGAATGAACTCACTTCCTAAAAATGGAAAGATTATGAGACTGATAACAACAAATGCCACAGCTATTGTTAGAACGATAATTCTTTTGTCTAATACTTTTCTCAGCATCGGTTCATAATATTTTTTTGCGAATGCAATAATGGGACTTTCTTTTTCCTTTACGCCTTTCTTAAACAGTATTGCAGACATCACGGGAACATAAGTTAAACTCAATATTAGCGAACCTATAAGTGCATAAGTTACTGTATATGCCATCGGCTTAAACATTTTTCCTTCTATTCCGGTTAATGTCATAATCGGCAGATAAACAATGATGATTATTCCGACTGCAAAGACAACCGGTCTTCCAACTTCAATAGCAGACTCAAGTATGGTTTTGCTTGTGTTAATACCGTTCTTTTTTTCGTGAAGTTTTCGGATAGCATTTTCAACCATTACCACAGCGCCGTCAACAATTAATCCAAAATCAATTGCACCAAGACTCATTAAGTTGCCTGATACTCCGGTTGCTACCATCATTATCACTGCAAATAGCATAGAGAGAGGAATTACAGAAGCAACAATAAAACCTCCGCGCAGATTGAATAAAAGCAAAACAAGTATCATTATAACTAATATTCCGCCTTCGAGAAGATTCTTTTCAACTGTCCAAATAGTTTTATTGACAAGTTCGGTTCTATCATAAAAGGGAATCATCTCCACATTTTCCGGTAATGCTTTTCGAATATTCTCGACTTTATTTTTTACCTCCTCAACTACAGTTCTGCTGTTAGCGCCTTTCAGCATCATCACAATTCCCGTTGCAACTTCACCTTCTCCGTTCATCGTAACAGCGCCTTGCCGTAATGCCGGTCCAAATTTTACATCTGCTAAATTGTGAATGTAGATTGGCGTCCCGCTTTTTTCAGTCTTAACTATTATGTTTTTTATATCATCAATACCTTGAACCAAACCGTTTCCGCGAATCAAATATTGTTCGTTGCCGTGTTCAATATAAGCGCCTCCTGCATTGGAATTATTTTCTGATACGGCATCGTAAACATCACGCAAGCTGATTCTATAACTGATCAACTTTTGAGGATCAACCAAAACTTGATACTGCTTTTCGTAGCCGCCGAATGAATTAACTTCATTCACTCCCGGTACGGTCAACAACTGTCTTTTGGCAACCCAATCTTGAAGCGTTCTCATTTCCATCAACTCAGTCGAATCGTGTTCTGTTTTACCTTTCGATTTTATAACATACTGGTAAATTTCACCCAAGCCCGTACTGGTTGGTCCTAAAACCGGTTTGCCAAGTTCTTGCGGTATTTCATTCGCAGCATTTTGTAGTCTCTCAAATACTAACTGCCTGGCAAAATAGATGTTTACGTTCTCCTTAAATACAACAGTTACCAACGACAAGCCGAATTTTGACACGGAGCGAATCTCTTCAATATCAGGCAAACCATTCATTGCAACTTCAATCGGGAAAGTGATGGTCCGTTCAACCTCAACCGGCGCAAGGGTGGGCGATGATGTAAGAATTTGTACTTGTATGTTTGTTACATCCGGTACAGCATCAATAGGTAACTGCCTGAATGCAGCAATACCGGCAGCTATAAGAATTATAACTGCAAAAATTACAAGCAGTCTTTGTTTTAGTGAGAAGTGGATTATTCTTTCAATCATTTTATTCCACCTCCCCTAAAGATTCTTTCATCAGTTCTGATTTTAGAAAGAAAACTCCTTTCGTTACTACTTTTTCTCCTTCTTTTGCCCCTACTTTAATTTCGATCCGGTTATCAACGGAGGTTCCGGTAATTACAATTCTCTTTTCAAAGGTTGTATCGGTTGTTTGCACAAAGAGATATTCTTGCCCGGATTCTTTAACCACAGATTCCTCCGGAACCAACATAGCTTTTGCATTTGTACCCACCGGAATCTTTAGTTCACCAAACATCTGCGGTTTCAATTTACTATTCGAGTTATTAAACTCACCGCGCACTGTAATCGTTCTTGACTGTTCATCCACAGTTTGACCGATATATATTATTCTTCCGTTAAATTTCTCATTCTGATAAGTCGCTGATGTGAACACAGCATTTGTTTTCTGATTTATCTTTGTTAAATCCTTTTCATAAATCTGCCCGTCAACCCAAACCGTATTTGTATTAATCACTTTAAAAGCGTTTGTTGTTGCGTCAACTGACTGCCCTATAACAACATTTCTTTCGACTACAACACCGTTAATTGATGATTTAATTGGCAGTGTGCCGGATGTATGTTCTTCACTCATTTTACTGTCGGTTACATCTTCATCACTCAAACCAACGGAATGTATTTTTTTATCTTCCGCATTAAATTCGGCGAGAGCTTTCTCATATTCGGCTTGACTTTCCAATAACGCCTTTTGCGATCCTATTTTT
>Ga0100389_1003261_pt1 | contig 12763 bp, 13 predicted proteins | sample CryGeymeta201513_FD_81537 | JGI IMG/M metagenome (GOLD analysis project Ga0100389, IMG submission 81537) | Groundwater microbial communities from Crystal Geyser aquifers in Utah, USA - Crystal Geyser metaG 2015-13 | ecosystem: Environmental > Aquatic > Deep subsurface > Groundwater | place: USA... | reverse complement strand
CGGAGGTACCCTTTTCCCCTAATTACGCTCCCTTTCCCTCCGTCGCCTGCGTAGCCCTAAAACCCCTCAAATGGCTCCCATGCGCAATCGGCGTAAAAGATACCACCCCCGCCATTACATGACCTCCAGCTCAGCACTCAAGGCTCCGGCTGCCTTTATGGCCTGAAAGATGATAATAAGATCCCTCGGAGACACCCCCAAGGCATTGAGGCCTTTAACTAGATCGCCTATGGTCGTTCCGGATTTGACCAGTAAGAGCTGACTCTTCCCCTCAGAAACCGCAAGATCCGTGCTGGGAGTTACAGCGGTCTGTCCTCCTGAGAAGGGCAGCGGCTGCGATACGTCCTTAGTCTCCTTTATCTCTATGCTGAGATTCCCGTGGGCCACAGCAACTGTTGAAATCCTGACACTTTCCCCTACCACCACAGTACCGGTCCTTTCGTTGATTACAACCCTTGCAATCACATCAGGCCTAATCTCAAGGTTTTCAAGGGCTGTCACAAAAGAGACGGTTTCTCCATGATACTGAGCCGGAATTTCAATATTGATCGCGCCTGAGTTGGAAGCGGCAGCTATTGAGCTTTTAAAGGCCCCGTTAATAGCCTCAACCATGCGTGCCGCAGTTGTAAAATCAGGCTCATGAAGTCCCAGGACGAGAGATTTTGTCTGCTCAAAATTGTTTGGGACCTCCCTTTCTATAAGGGCTCCCCTTGCGACTCTTCCAACGGTGGGAAAGTTCTTCTGAACGCTTCCCCCTTCTCCGCCCGCGCTGAAGCCCCCAATGCTGACCGGGCCCTGCGCCACCGCATAGATATTTCCGTCCGCACCCTTGAGAGGAGCAAATAAGAGGGTCCCCCCGTAGAGGGTCTTTGCATCGCCTATGGAGCTTACAACAGCATCTATCCTGTTTCCCGATTTGGCAAATGGAGGAAGATCAGCCGTCACCATTACGGCCGCCACGTTTCCCATTGTGATATCCTTGGGATTGATGGTCATGCCCAGTCTCTCGAGCATGCTTCCCATTGATTGTGTTGTGAATCGGGACTTTTTACCGTCTCCGCTGCCTTCAAGCCCTACCACCAATCCGTAACCGACCAGCTGGTTCGTTCTTACACCGCTGAGGCTGGCGATATCTTTTATTCTGGCAGCATCAGACTGGGCGACGCTCAGAGCAAAGACAAAAGTCACCGAAACCAGTGCCGCTTTGAGTCTCTTGCAAGTTATAGTATTCATAATCCTTTCCACCGAACCAGATCAAAAAGACCACGCATGAATCTCAAAACGGCCACACCACATCGAAAATCCTGGCAAGCCAGCCCGGCCTCTGTTTTTCGTTGACAATTCCGTCACCCGTGTATGAAATCTGGGCGTCGGCAATATATGTAGAAAGTATGACATTATCCGGTGAGATATCTCTAGGCCTTATGATACCCGAGAGGGTTATGAGCTGGGTTTCGTTGTTTACCGTAACCGCACGAGTCCCAATTATCTTCAGATTCCCGTTAGGCAATATCCCTACAACCCTGGCCGTCATGGACGCGGCCATTTTCCCGCTTCTCTTCGTGGTTCCGCTTCCGTCAAAATCATTCTGCATGCCCGCCTTGATTGATCCAAAGGGATTCCAGTTTGGATTGCCTCCAGTCGGATAACCCTTTTCTATGCCCAGAAAACTCTCTACCCTGGCTGCAATCGAAGACTCCCGCTCCGTCTTGGTATCGGCATCATTAGTTGCGGCTGAAGATTCAACTATGCTTACCGTGACTATATCTCCAACTCTTCGGGCCTTTGGATCCATGAAGAGGCCGCCTAAAAGACCGTTTTCCTGCCAGATGGAACCCTCAGCGGGTCTTTCGGCAGGTGGAGTCCATACCTCCTGATGGTTGTTTTCCATCTGAGTGGCAATATTCTTCTGCCCTCCTGCGCATCCGGCAACTGAAAGGGCCGCAAAAACCGCTATCCCGTAAATCCAGCCCATCTGCTCCATATTTCTATCGGATCTCATATAAGGCCCCCACATCAAAACTCCACCGCCACTATACCGTTGTCAACTACCCTGGCGGATATCTCTTTGCCTGAGTCAACATTGGCGACCTTTATGACATCCCCTATCCTTCCGGACTCCCTGGCAGTAGCCAGAGACCTGAGGCTGATTGCAGCGGACTGCGCCAGGATGGTGACAAGCTCACCCTTCTTCACGGACTCAGGAATCTCAATGTCACCAATTCTGAAAGGCGCGTTGGCCCGTATCATCCTTATGGCCCTCCGGCCTATTGCCTCATCAGGATCGGTAATGCAGCCGTAAGGAAGGTCCAGGAGATTGACATCCACAACAGCCACATCTTCCCTCGTAATTAACTGGTTCCTCCTTACTGGCCTGGCCGCAACAACCGCCTCGCCGGCGACTTCAAGATGGATCACGGCGCTCGCCCTTTTTTCAAAGGCCGCGTCCACGCGAAAGATGATTCCAACCGATATGGTACCCCCTAAACTCCTCTTCCTCGGAAGATCAAATTGCGCCTCAACCTCCCCTTTGGGCAGCAGCACCTTTCGATCTATCCTGATAGACTTGACCCTTACATTGCTCTTATCCCAGGGAAGCATCGGCAGAAGATAAGGCATAACCAGGTCTTCGAGATAACCGGGTGTAACCTCAAAGAACGTCCGCTTGACTGTGATTTTTTGTGGTATGTCGAAAAATCCATCGGCATCTCCGACCCCGGCCTGTCTCAGCTTCATCAGGATATAGTCTCTATCCAGAACCCTGGTCTCGCCCGGCAGAGGGGAACGGCCCAATGATATCGAAGCAATCATTTCCCACTGAGACCCTTTTGCGCATTCGCCTGATGCGGTATCCCTTATGGCTATCTGGTCCCCGGCTACTTCAATTTCACCGGCAAAACCTAACCTGCACGGAGGATTCTCGCTTTCCGCCCGTAGGGGCCGCACCAGGCAGGAGAGCACCAGGCAGATAAAAATGGGGATGATGCGAACCTTCATTTCCCGCTACCTCTTTAGATTGTTGGCTAACTGGAGCATCTCATCCGCCGCCTGTACGGCCTTGCTGTTGAGTTCATAAGCCCTCTGGGCGGTTATCATATTTACCATTTCCTCAACCACGTTAACGTTGGACATCTCAAGATATCCCTGAGAGATCGTGCCGAACCCATCCTCTCCCCCTGTCCCGACGACGGCGTCTCCTGAAGTGGCGCTTGGCTGAAAGAGGTTCCTACCTATGCTCTTGAGCCCTGCCGGGTTAGCAAATTTTGCGAGCTGGATGGTTCCTATCTCATCCGGCTCAATCTGCCCCGCCCTCAGGATGGAGACCGTTCCGTCTGTTCCGATCGTTATCATCGTAGCATCGGATGGGACAGCGATTTCGGGCTCCATTGAAAAGCCGTCTGAAGTGACGACCCTGCCTTCACTGTCGAGCTTGAAGGCTCCCGAGCGGGTATATGCGTTTTCACCGTTAGGCAGCACGATCTGGAAAAACCCGTTTCCCTCAATTGCCATATCAAGTTCATTCTGGGTCAACTGGTAGTCTCCCTGAAGGAATATCTTCTGCACCGCTACAGGTCTTGTCCCGTGACCTACCTGGATTCCTGTCGGTATCTGATTTCCCTCCGAAGACGGCGAACCGGCGGGCCGCAGTGTCTCGTAGAGAAGATCCTGAAAGTCCGCTCGGCTTCTCTTGAATCCGGATGAACTGACATTGGCCAGATTGTTTGCAATAACGTCAATGTTAAGAGTCTGGGCCTGCATTCCGGAGGCCGCAGTCCAAAGTGTCCTCATCATTTCCTTTTCCTCCTCTGACCGGCTATGAAACCCTGCCGACCTCGTTTACGCTTTTCGAGGCGGCATCATCAATGGTCTGCATCATCTTCTGATAGGCCTCATAGCCTCTCAAGGTCTCTATCATCTCCGTCATGGCCCGGATGACCGTCACATTCGATCCTTCGAGATATCCCTGGGCCACATAGGTAGCCTCGGCATCAATAGCGGCGCCGCCCTCTTTGAGCCTGAACATTGTATCCCCGGCCTTTTCAAGTTTGTCCTTATCCGGGATTTCAACGATCCTGAGCCTGGCCGCCTGCTCTTCTCCCTGGAAAAGATTCCCCTCCCTGTCGGCCTGCAGGTTTTCACCCTCTATCTGAATAGGACCGCCATCGCCCAGTACCGGCCATCCTTCTTGCGTAACAAGGGCTCCTGCGCTGTTTACGGCGAAATTACCTTTTCTTGTATACTGGACCCCAGATGGGGTCTCCACTGCAAAAAAGCCTTCACCTTCAAGCGCGAAATCAAGGGGAGAATCGGTCTTTCTGAACTCACCGGCGCTGAAATCCGTGTATTGCCTGACAATGGGGCCCGGATCACCCTGTGAAACCTGAGCGGCTTCTTCTCCCTTTTGAATAAGATTCAAGGACAGGTAGTCGGCCTTAAACCCGGTCGTATCGGTATTTGCAAGGTTGTTGGAGAGGATGTCCATCCTTGCAGATTGTATCAGTGCCCTTGTTCCAAGTGCGCAGAGCGCATTCATCTTTAAAACTCCTTTGTTGAAAATAACGGATGGTAAATCAAATATGCCGAATGAGTTAGAGCCCTCGCAGCAGCAGACGGTTTAAAAAGCTAAGGTCCATCCCCCTGATTCCCATGTAACAAGAAGCATGCACTAAACATACCACAAAGTATTCTCCAGGCTTTCCGCATCACATGCGGAGATGAAGGCGGCTTTCCCGTTCTTTCTCCATGTTACCCTTTATTCCGGGTGAAGCCGGCCTCCGGACTAACCCCCATGCCCGGGCAGGGCACAACGAAGCATGAAAATCACCCCCACCCCTCCCTCCCCCGTCGAGGGGGAGGGAATAATGCCGCAGCATCCCGACGCTTCGACCGTAAAGGGCAAGAGGGGTAAGGTGAAGGAGGCATTTTCATATAAATCCGATGGAAAACCGTGCAGGTCTCATCAGGCGCGCTCAGATATCTCCGGTGCTCCCGGCAGATTTTTCCTCCCTGCCATATCTGTGGCGAAGCCAGGGAGGCATGATTTCCAGGATACGCTCCGGTCCATGGACTTTCTGAAATTAACTGCCAGCACTATTTCCCCTCGAGGTATCTCAATTCTTCTGGTTATCTCCTCTATCGGGATGCCCTTTGCGGCCATCTCTACCGCAACCTGATAGGGATCTGCGCCCCAGAGAGCAGTTTCAAAACCTTGAGTAACTCCATCAGAACTCCTGCCCTCTTCGGAAATATCAGACACACAGCCTGAGTCCACCCCAGGCAAGGAGCCCCGCAGACCTTTATCGTGAAAGCGTAAAGGCATCCCTGTCCTTGATCCCTTTTTTACCACCCTGCTTCTGATGAAAGAGTTTCCAAATGCCTTTCTTTTTCTAATCGCATAAAAGAGAACCAGCGCGGATAAGATAAGAGCCGATACGTCCTTGACCGTATTCCAAAATTGAACCGAACCCAAATCCATAAAGACAAACCTCCAGTAAAATCTATACAATTATGTCCACAACCAGCCCGAGGCCTCCGTCCTCCAAGTCCTTTTGACGGCCAGAGTTGGGCACCTCAACTTCGCCCTTCGACTGCATGGCTCTCTCATCAGAGGGCTTTCTTTCCTGTCCTTCCCTGCCCATCTCTTCCTCGAACCTTCTCCTTTCCCTTCCCCCGTCCTTGTCTCCTGTTTTCTGGATCCTGGCCGAATTGGAAAGGGGCTTAAGCATGGAGTTGAGCTTCAGGTTGTCAATCATCTCTCCCCTCCAAATGGCCCATGACTGCCAGTTTGCTTCTGAGCCTCATTACCGCCCTTGAATGAATCTGAGAAACGCGGGATTCAGTGATCCCCAGCACCTCGCCTATTTCCTTCATGTTGAGTTCATCCCAGTAATAAAGGGATACAACCAGCCTATCCTTTTCAGGCAGCTCATCTATGGCCTTACCCAATGCCTCCTGCATCTCTTTTACGGCAATCATCTTAAGTGTGTTGGAGGAAGGGTCTTCAACCTGCATCCCCTCACCGGCATCCCAGCCCTCACCCTCGCTGCATGAAATCTCATCAAGGCTTATGACACAAAGGCCGGCCTCTCTTCTGACGCGGTTATATTCATCAAGAGAGATACCCATCTCGGAGGCTATTTCCGGATCGGTAGCCTCCCTTCCCAACCTCTGCTCAAGCATCTCACAGGTTTTTTCCATCTCCCTTCTTTGCCGGCGTGTTCCTCTGGAGAGAAAATCCCTTGATCTCAGTTCGCTTAGAACGGCCCCCTTGATCCTGAAAACTGCGTATGAGAGAAAGGGCGTTCCCCTGCAGGGTTCAAAGCTCTTGACAGCGGAGAGAAGTCCCAGAATCCCTGCGTTCAAAAGGTCATCGCTGTCCACATAGCTTGGCACATGTGCCGCAATCCTGTGGACTATCCTTTTTACATGCGGCAGGTATTCCCGAAGAAGGCGTTCATCTTCGCCCGCGCATACCGAGATCTCCTCGGGAAACTCCTGATTCATTGATGCCCTTACCGGATACAAAGCCCTATAACCTCTACTGACAATTCGCCATCCAACATCTCTCAGCCGATCCCCAACCCGAGGTGCAAAAACGAAGTGTTCATTCTGCGCGCTGAATACCCTCCATCCCTTGAGGGATAGAAAACAAGGTTCCCGCATGAACACAAAAGAGGCAAAATGCCCGTCATCTTTCATCACCCGGGCCTTCACGGCCGATACCTGGAAGGAAGAAATGGGTCCCCTCGGAGGGAGGCGCCTCGCGAGCAAAATCACATACCCTGCGGGACACGGTCGCAAAACACTGGCTTGCAACCGAGGTCGGAAAATGCTGACTTATAACCTTCTGCTTTCGTACGCACTTGGTAACATTGTCATCTCGAAGGATATGCCCAAGGTAAATCATATCTATATCCAGAAACCTATCTGAAACCACCCTCAACTGTCTGTAGATCTCCATTCCCTCCTGCTCATCAACAGCCATATTGACAAGGAGGTTGAACTTTTTCTTTCCGTATCTGAGCGACATTATCTTCATAAGCGCATAGGCGTCGGTGAGTGAAGTAGGCTCGGGAGATACAACCACTATTACCTCCCGGGCCGCGGAGTTGAAATACATGACATTGGTTGATATGCCGGCAGCCGTATCAATGAGGAGTACGTCCTTTTCAAGGAGCAGCCTGTCAAGCTCGTCAAGTATTTGTTTTTTTTGGGCGTCCGTAAGCTTGGTCATCTCCTCTATCCCCGAAGATGCCGGAAGTATCGTCATGCCTCCCGGACCTTCCATGATTATTTCCTGTACCGTTTTCTGACCCGCAATGACATGGGAGAGGTTATATTTTGGTGCCAATCCGAGAAGGACATCAAGATTCCCCAATCCGAAATCCGCATCCAGTATGAGAACCTTTCTCCCTCGCCTGCTTAGAGAATAGCCCAGGTTCGCCACTATATTTGTTTTTCCCACCCCGCCCTTGCCGCTGGTTATTGCTATCACAATGGGACTGGCAGGCTTTGCGGTATCTTCCCGAAATTCAGATTCGGCCGGAAGCTTGCTCCTTATATCAATGACCTTGCTGCCTGTAGTGGTCTCAGCCATTTATTTTCTCTCTTCATTACGCCTATACGGCGTAAGCTACTTTTCCCTCAATTTGAGATAGATTCATGTCTCTTGAGAAGGACATCACCCCTGCTCCGTCCATAGGCCTTGCAGGCATTGCCCCCTCTATGGCCATATCCAGTCTGGCCCAGCTCGCGGCCAGGGCCTCGGGCGGAAGCGTCCCTATCTGTTCCTCCGTCTCTTCGTTAATGATCAGTTCTGTGAGTTTCTTGATGTCCCCCACCTGGATTCCGCCCGGAGCGTTCTGGCTGCTTGTCGTATAGGCAAGCGGAATGGATGACTCAACCAGCTCCGTTATGATGTTTCCGTAAGACATCGCCTCATCCAGCTTGGTGAACACAAAACCCGCCAGAGGTATCCCTTCGAGCATCCGTCTGTAACCCCGCAGGTCTGATAACTGGGTAGTTGAGCTTGCAACCAGGAGACTCTGAAGAGGAGCCATGACGTGAAGAAGTTCCATGCTTTCCTTAAAAAGGGGCATGTTCCCCTTGGTGATACCAGGAGTATCTACGAGAATGAGTTCTTTATCCCCGAGTCTGTCAAGTGCGGATGCGAGACTTTCCTGGCACCAGGCCCTTTCGAGAGAAATCCCTATGATCCTGGTGTAGATCTTGAGTTGCTCTACAGATCCTATGCGGTCATTATCAAGGGTCAACAAACCGATCCAGTCCTTTTTCCTGTGAAGCAGGCAGGCAGCAGCAAATTTAGCGGCGGTAGTGGTCTTGCCTGAGCCGGTCGGCCCCACAAATGCTATGAACTGCCTCCTTCCAGGTTCAATACGAAGACGCTTGGCGGATGCCCCCATAATCTTCAATGCCTGGTTCAGTGCCATCCTGGCCCCGGAATCTCCTGCAATATCCTCGGCGCCTGCTATCCTGTGTATCTTTGAGACAAGATCCAGGGCAACAGAGTCATCCACTCCGTGGAGAAGCAGTTGCTGATAGATGGAAAAGAGACGCTTTCCTGTCCTGGGCGGCCCTGTCCTGATCTCAGAGGCGCGCTCAGATGAGCTTTGCATAATTGAGTCTACAGTCTTTCTGGCCATTCTCTTGAAAGTGCCTGTTTTATTGGCGTCACGCGCCCTCTTTCCGGCTCTTCCAGCGTTGGCGTCTGCTCCCCTGTCGGTTGCAGCGGTAAGCTCCACACGCGGTCTTCTGATAAATCCTGAAATACCGTTTTGGACTCCGAGAGTCCTTGCGGAAAGAATGACCGCATCAGGGCCGAACTCCTTTTTCACAAGCTCAAGAGCCTCTTTCATGCTGTTTGCTTCGAATCTTTTAATTTGCATCGGCAAGCCCAACCGTTCCTATGGAGTGTATTTTTACGTGACCGAGTATCTCGTTATAAGACAAGACCGCCACATTCGGAATGAAGCGATCGAGCAGTCTCTTGAAATGAGACCTTATCCTGCTTGAGCAGACCACAACCGGCTGTTGCCTTATGGCTGCGTACTTCTCCAGGTTCTTGGCGACAGAGCCTATTATCTTTTCAGCCAACGTAGGATCAATATTGAGAAATCCGCCCTGATCACTCTGCTGCAAGGCACCGCCCAAGGCCCTCTCCACATTCTGATGGAGGGTCAGCACCGGGATATTACCGTCTCTGCTCTGATACATCTTTGTTATGGTTCGCGAAAGGGCCTGGCGGACATATTCAGTCAGAAGTTCAGTATCCTTGACCGCGGAGGCCCAGTCGGCAAGTGTTTCAAGAATCGTGATCAGATCTCTTATGGGTATCTGCTCCCTAAGGAGATTCTGGAGCACCTTGCCGACAGCCCCAAGCGACATGAGTCCCGGTACCAATTCCTCAACCACCTTGGGATGAGACTCCTTGAGCGTGTCAATAAGGCCCTGGACCTCCTGCCTTCCCAGAAGCTCGTGCGCGTGGGTCTTTATTATCTGAGAAAGGTGAGTCACAAGGACCGTCGCCGGATCTACCACCGTATAGCCACCGGCCATTGCACGCTCCTTCTGTTTTTCCTTTATCCAGACGGCCGGGAGCCCGTATGTGGGCTCTCTGGTTGTGATACCTTCTATCTTTCCCTTGGCGCCTCCGGGGTCCATTGCCATAAATGAGCCCAGGAACAGTTCACCCCTGGCTACCTCGTTTCCCCTGAGCAGGATGGAGTATTCGCTCGGCTTAAGCTGGGTGTTGTCAACTATATGCACGGGAGGTATTACTATTCCTATATCCTGAGCGATCTGGCGGCGTATGGCCCTTATTCGATCAAGGAGTTCTCCGTTTTTCTCCCGATCAACAAGGGGCACGAGTCCGAAGCCTATCTCCAGGGAAAGGGAGTCAACGGGCTTGAGTTGCTGGGGGGGTTCGGAACCCCCTTTTTCTTCCTTCGCATTCAGCTCCTCTTCCTTGGGAGCGGCCTGAGCCTTCCTCGCCTGGAACACGACATAAGCAACACCTCCTGCCACAGCCGCAAGAAACAGAAAGGGCAGGGTTGGGAGACCCGGAATAAGGGCCATAAAAAAGAGCACTGCCGAGGCAACCGCGATAGCCCTTGGCTGCATAAGTATCTGCGAGCTTATTTCATCCCCAAGGTTTGCCTCTGACGCGGCAGCGCGGCTTACAATAAGGCCGGCCGCAGTGGAGACTATAAGGGCGGGTATCTGCGTCACCAAACCGTCACCGACCGTCAAAAGGGTGTAGTTGGCGGCAGCGTCGGAGATACTGAGCCCCTTCTGGAGGACTCCTATGGCAAATCCTCCCATGATGTTGATGAGGGTGATTATTATGCCTGCTATGGCGTCTCCTCTGACAAACTTGCTTGCGCCATCCATGGCACCATAATACTCGGCCTCCTGGGATATCTTCTTTCTCCTTGCATTGGCCTCTTTCTCATCAATTGTTCCCGCGTTAAGATCGGCATCTATGCTCATCTGTTTTCCGGGCATGGCATCCAGGGTAAATCTTGCCGCTACCTCAGCGATCCTTCCGGCGCCCTTGGTTATGACGGCAAAGTTTATGACTACAAGGATCGCAAAAACGATGAAGCCAACGGCATAATTGCCTCCCACCACGAACTGGCCGAAAGCGGAGATTACCTTGCCGGCGGCCCCTGTACCCTCGTTTCCGTTCATGAGGATCAAGCGGGTGGATGCAACATTGAGGGAAAGCCTGAACAGTGTGCTCAGAAGAAGTATGGAAGGAAAAGACGAAAGCTCCAGGGGCTGGAGTATATAGCTTGCCGTAAGGAGTATTATAATGGAAAAGGTGATATTAAAAGACAGCATCAGATCAAGCATAAAGGGCGGCAGGGGAATGATCATGACCATGAGTATGGTCACTATTCCCACAGCGACCAGGAGATCGCTGTTTTTCCTGATAAATGGGACGCCCGCCGCTGGTTGTGTCTTAATAGCCTTTTCCATCAAATTCCTAACCTCTGACAAAGCTGATGATAACGCAAGTGGGCGGCCCAGTCTTTACCGTGAACATATCGTATCACCTCGATAAATAGGGTGGATCTCTTTGCGCCGATCAGGGCACGCATACCTGAAGGCCGCACCTACCCCTGATTTTTTTGTGTCATACAAAATATCCCCTTTTTTCGGTACCGGGGTCGAAATCGAAAAGACCAGGCCGCGATTATCTTTAAAAGGTGATGCCGATACCGACCCTTACCGACAGGAGAGGTAAATGCTCGCTCCCGCAGGGAAACAATTTTCATGCACGGGGTGACAAGATATTCTTTTTATAAACGGTTGGATGCAAGTTCCATTCCTTCACTGCATCACCTTCTTGCCTGTATCCCCTTGAGTCTATAGACATAGGCAAGAACCTCCGCTACAGCTTTGTAGAGGGCCACAGGTATGGCCTCGCCGATCTTGACGGAGGCAAATAAGGCCTGTGCGAGAGGCTTGTTTTCAACTATCGGAACCCCGCCGGCGGAGGCTATCTCTCTTATCCTGGCAGCGATGAAATTGGCACCCTTGGCCACAACTACGGGAGCGGCCATCCTGTCTGAGGCGTATCTGAGGGCCACTGCAAGCCTGGTCGGGTTAGTTACCACGACATCGGCCTTGGGCACCGCGTCCATCATACGCCTCCTGGCCATCTCCATCTGTATCCTTCTAATTCTGGCCTTGACCAGGGGGTCCCCCTCCCTCTGTTTTGTCTCATCCTTGATCTCCTGCTTGGTCATTTTGAGTTCTTTTTCATGCTGCCAGTGCTGGAATAGATAGTCCATGAACGTGAGAAAAAGAAGGGCCAGGCAAGCAAAGATGATTATTTTTGCAGCGACCCTTGCTATAAAGTAGAAGATGGGCAGGCTATCCATATTCATGAGTCCCGGAACCGTGTCCATCTCGCCCCTGACCGTCAAAAAAGCAACACCACCGATAAAACTCAGCTTTAGTATTCCCTTGAGCAGTTCTCCGAAGGATTTCATGGATACCATTCGCTTTGCCCCCGATACGGGGTTGAGCCTTGAAAGCTTTATCGAGAGGAGTTCCATATTGAACATAAAACCCTTTTGAAGCACGTTGGCGGCAACTCCGGAGAGCATTATCACAAACAAGAAGGGGGAGAGGATCAGGTATGTCTCCTTGGCCGCGTCAACCAAAATACTTCCAAGGGAGACCAGTTCAACAGGCCTGCTGACTACCCCCTGGAATATGCCGCGCATGAGTCCGTGGAGCCTCATGAAGACCCAGGAACCTGCCGCGAAAAAGACGGTGAGCGCAGAAAGCAGTATCAAAAGAGTGGAAAGTTCCCTTGTCTGGGCAACCTGCCCCTTTTGTTTTGCTTTCTCACGCCTTTGCGGCGTAGCCTTTTCGGTACTTTCCTGATCCCCTCCACCAGGCATGTACTGCTCCTATGCTGTCTATGAAAGAGACGATGCGGCCTTAAAAAGGATCAACATGTCGCCTGCCAGGGATTTAAAGGCAGCACCCAGAAATACAACCAGATAGGGCACTGCAAATCCCAGGAATATTAGCCCCACAAGGATTTTCAATGGAAAGGCCACAATGAACACATTCATCTGAGGAACGGTCCTGGCGGCAATTCCAAGGGCAATGGAGGTAAGCAGCAGGGAGGCCATAACTGGGGCTCCGATCTTCAAGGCGGTCACGAACATGACCGACGAAACCCTCACTATCTGGTTAATTACCGAAGATCCTATGAAGAAAT
>Ga0100389_1003254_pt1 | contig 12773 bp, 10 predicted proteins | sample CryGeymeta201513_FD_81537 | JGI IMG/M metagenome (GOLD analysis project Ga0100389, IMG submission 81537) | Groundwater microbial communities from Crystal Geyser aquifers in Utah, USA - Crystal Geyser metaG 2015-13 | ecosystem: Environmental > Aquatic > Deep subsurface > Groundwater | place: USA... | reverse complement strand
GCTTTTGCCGCCCGCGCCGACAAAAGCGACAACTTCGCTGCCGGTCAGACGCAGGGCGCGGCGCAGGGTCAGGTCAGGGTCGGATGTCATAGGTGAGCAGGGCTTCAAGTGCCGCGCCGCCGATGGCGAGCGCTTTGTCGGAGACAAGGAAGCAGTAGTCGCGCACGCCGCGCGCGTCCACGTCGCCGATTTTGACGCCGCGCGCGACGCGCAGACCGGGGCGGACGAGGCCGCGCAGCACGCCGGGGAAGGGGCTGAAAACCGGTTCGCCGCCAACGCGGGCGAGCAGCTGCCCGGCGGTTACGCTTTCGCCAAGCTGCGCGTAGCCAGCAAAGACGCCCTCCACCGGCGCGCGCAAAACGCGTCGCGGGTCGCCTTCGGGCAGGCCGGTGTCGGCGCTGGTTGCGCCGCGCCACAGCACGCGCCCCAGCAAATGTCCGCGATTGGTTTCGATGGCGGCGTGGCAGTTGACCCCGGCGGTGAACCCCGGGCCGAGGCCGATTTTGAAAGGGGAGTTTTGCAGGTCAATGGCGGGCTGTTTGGTTTTGAGCAGGCGGGCGTCAATCAGAGCGGTCAGGCGGTTGTTCGGTGTTCCGGTTGGCCGGTGTTCCGGTTGTTCGGTTGGCCGGTTATTTGCCTCGGACGACTGCTCACTGATTACTGATAACTGTTCACTGCCCACTGACAACTGATCACTGCTCACTGCCAATTCCGGGTCTACCAGCACGGGGATTTCGCCCCGCTGGCAGGTGATTTCGATTTCGGCGGGCGTTGCCACGCGGCGGGCGGTGATGCCTTCGACGGTGTGCGCGCCTTCGTAAATGGCTTCGGAAAAAGAAACTGCCCGCCGCACGGCAAGCGGCTGAGGCAGTTCGGTGATGAGAATGTGAAAACCGGCGCGGCGCAGGCGTACGGCGACGCCTGTTGCCAAATCGCCGCCGCCTTGGATGAGAATGAAATTCATGCGGGCGATTAAACCATAGTTTCGCTACGCTGCGACATAAATGACGCGCGACAGTGCCAGACGGGGTTAATTTTTGTGCAGAACTCGCAGCAGGGCGATTTTCGTCGGGTGATTGAAGGGCGCCGGGTCGGCGGGGTAGGGCAAGGGCAGGGAGTCGTCGCGGGCGGTGAAATCTTCGGGGACGGGAATCAGGCGCTCGATTTGCAGAAAGCCGTCGGCGCAGAGCGATTCCAGCAGTTCCAGGTATTCCGCGCCGCTGACGAAAAGCCCGTTGTTGATGGCGGCCAGCCAGCCGCCGCTGTTAATCAGCGGGCGCAGTTTGTTAATCAGCCGCACCGGGTCAGTTTCCAAATCCACGCGGCCTTTGGATGTGGCGGAAAAAAAGGGCGGGTCGAGAAAAACGCAGTCGAAACGCTGGCCCTGTTTTTTGAGGGCGCTGATGGCGGGGAAGAAATCGGCGGCGAGGTAGTCGGCTTTGACGATGGGCAGGCCGTTGAGCGTGCAGGAATCTTTGGCCAGGTTCAGAAATTCGCGGTTGCGGTCGAGCTGAACGACGCGCGCCGCGCCGCCAGCCAGGGCGGCGACGCCCAAACTGCCGGTGTAGGCGAAGGTGTTCAGGACGCTTTTGCCGCGCAAATTTTCCAGCGCCCAGCGGCGTAAATTGCGCGTATCCATGTAAAAACTGGTGTCGCGGTTGATCGTCAGGTTGAGGGCGTAGCGTACGCCGTTTTCGCGGATGTGGGTGGCGGGGGTTTCGCCAAAGGTCAGCAGGCCGCGTTTTTCGGCCTCGGAGCCGCGCCGGGTTTTGACGAGAATCGCTTTCAGGCCGTGCAGGCGCTCGCGGTAAAACGGTTCGGCGGCGCGCAGGGCGGCGATTCCTTCCAGCGGCGGGTCGGCGTAATTGTGCAGGACGAGTGTCGCGGCGAAGAGGTCGGCAATCAGGTTGGGGGCGCCTTCGCTGAATCCGTTGAAGAGGCGCAGGGCGCTCTGACGATTTTCATCCAGCAAAAAAGCGCGCCGGGTGAGGGCGCGCTCCAGCAGGGTTTCCAGCGGTTCAGGCGGGCGCATAAATCAGCGGTTGGCGTCGGCGGAGAGTTTTTGGCGCAGGGAGTCGTTATCGGGTTCGATGAGAATTGCGCCATCGGGAAAAATAATGGTCGGCACGCTACGGCTGCCGTGATTGAGCTCTTCGACAAAGCGGGCGGCCTGCGGGTCGGCTTCGATGTCAATATCCTGATAGGCGGCGTTCATTTCGCCGAGGATGCGGCGCGCGCGGCGGCAGTCGCCGCACCAGGATGTGCCGTACAAAACGATGCCGGATGGCGCGCGGGTGTAGAGGTCGCTCATGCGGTAACCCCCAGTTTGCGGGCCAGTTCTTCGTTGTCCGGTTCAATCAGTATGACGCCGTCGGGGAAGAAGATGGTTGGAATTTTGACGCGCCGGGTGATTTTTTCGACGAAAGCAAAGGCTTGCGGGTCTTTGCCAATTTCCACGTTGATGTAGGTGGCGTGGTGATCCTCTAAAAATTGTTTGGAGCGTTTGCAGTCGGGGCACCAGTTGGCGCTGTATATGACAATTTGACCGGGTTTGGGATTGTAGAGGTCGCCGTTTTCGCTCATGGTTTTTTCTCCGGCCAAAATTATACTCGTAGAATTGTAAAAAAAGCACCAGTTGATTGGTACAATAGCCGCATGTCCAAACTGACCAAAGTTTTGTTTCTCGCCTCCGAAGCCGACCCGTTTATCAAGGTTGGCGGGTTGGGCGATGTGGCTGGTTCGCTGCCGTATGCGCTGCAGGCGCTGGAAGCCGGGCTGGATGTGCGGTTGGTGATTCCCTTTCACAGCGCCATCCGCGCTGAGGGGCTATCGCTGGCGCGCGAGGCCGTTTTCAGCGTGCCGCGTTCCGGCGGCGAGGTTCCGGCCCAGGTTTTTCGCACCGAAATTCACGGGCTGACAGTCTATCTGATTTCCGGCGCGCCGATTACCGACTCGCTCAAAGTCTATGACCCAACGCCCGCCGTGGATGGCGAAAAATATATTTTCTTCTCGCTGGCCGCGCTCGAACTGGCGCGTCACCTGGACTGGCGTCCCGATATTTTGCAAGCCAACGACTGGCACACCGCCGCCGCTCTCTATCAGGTGAAGCGCAGTCAAACTGACCCGTTTTGGCGCGGCGTCAAAACAGTTTTCACCATTCACAATTTGGGCTACATGGGCGCTGAAGCCGAAAATGTCCTGTGGGACTACAACCTGCCGCCCATTTTTGAGCCGTTGCTGCCGCCCTGGGCGCGTCATCAGCCGATGCCGCTCGGCCTGTGGTCGGCGGATGCGATTGTGGCGGTTTCGCCCTCCTACGCCGAAGAAATTCAGACGCCCGAATATGGCTATGGCCTGGAAACATTTTTGCGCTCACGGCGCAAACGTATCAGCGGCATTGTCAACGGCATTGACTATTCCGGTTGGAATCCCGCACAGGATGACGCACTGACGGCCAACTTCACCGCCGATTCGCTCGCCGCGCGCCCGGCCAACAAAGCCGCCCTGCAGACTCAATTTGGCCTGGAGCGCGATTCGTCCCTGCCGCTGCTGGCGATGGTGACGCGCATGGACCAACAAAAAGGCGTGGATATTGCCCTGGAAGCCCTGCGCATCAGCGCCGACCTGCCCTGGCAGGCGATTCTGCTCGGCACCGGCAGCGCCGCGCTGGAAGAATCCGCCCGCCGCCTCGAATCCGATTTTCCCAACCGCGTCTCCGCCGCCATTCGCTTTGACAGCAAACTCTCGCGCCAAATTTACAGCGGCGCCGACCTGCTTTTGATGCCCTCGCGCTACGAACCCTGCGGCCTGGCGCAAATGATTGCCATGCGTTATGGCGCACTGCCGCTGGCGCGCGCCACCGGCGGCCTGCGCGACACCATCGCCGATGGCCGCACCGGCTTTCTTTTTACAGAAGCCTCGCCCAGCGTGATGGCCGCCACCCTGCGCCGCGCGCTCAACGCTTATCAGCGCCGCGCCCACTGGCAGACCATGCAAAAATCCGCCATGGTCGAAAACTTCTCCTGGGAACGCTCTGCCCGGCAGTATGCCGACCTTTATCAAACCCTGCTCACAAAAAATAATCCATGACCACCTTCAAACGCTCTTCCGGTATTCTCCTTCACCCAACTTCCCTGCCCGGCGCGTATGGCGTCGGCGACCTGGGTCCGGCAGCCTACCGCTTTGTGGATTTTTTATCCGAAGCGGGTTGCCGCCTCTGGCAGGTTCTCCCGCTCGGCCCCACCGGCTACGGCGACTCGCCCTACCAGTGTTTCTCGGCCTTTGCGGGCAACCCGTACCTCGTCAGCCCGGAAATTTTGCTCGGTCAGGGCTTGCTTCAGCCCGAAGATTTGGCCGACATGCCTGCCTGGGACGCCAATCGCGTTGATTTTGGGCGGCTTTACCAGTGGAAACCGGGCCTGCTCAACCAGGCTTTTTCCCGCTTTCAGGAAAAGCCGGAACTGCGGGCGGAGTTTGACTCTTTCTGCGCCGAAAACGCCTCCTGGCTGGAAGATTTCGCCCTGTTCATGGCCGTCAAATACGACAACGGCGGCGTCGCCTGGAACGAGTGGCCCGCCGCGCTGCGTCAGCGTCAGCCCGCCGCCCTGCATCAGGCGCGTGAAAAACTGACGCTCCAGATTTCGCAATTCAAATTTTTCCAATTTCTCTTTTTCCGTCAGTGGAATGACCTGCGCCGCTACGCGCACGAAAAGGGATTGCAAATTGTGGGCGATATTCCCATCTTCGTGGCGATGGACTCCTCCGACGCCTGGGCGCACCCCGATTTGTTTTTCCTCGACGAGGCCGGAAAACCACTGGTGGTGGCCGGCGTCCCGCCCGATTATTTTTCCGTCACCGGCCAGTTGTGGGGCAACCCGCTCTACCGCTGGGCAGCGCACCGCGCCGACGGCTACGCCTGGTGGATTGAACGCATTCGCGCCACACTCAGTCTGGTGGATGTCGTGCGCATTGACCATTTTCGTGGTTTTGCCGGGTACTGGGAAATCCCCGGTGACGCGCCGACCGCTCAAACCGGGCGCTGGGTTCCCGGCCCTGGCGCGGAACTGTTCCATGCCATCCGCAAAGCGCTGGGCGACCTGCCGATTATCGCCGAAGATTTGGGCGAAATTACGCCCGACGTGGTGGAACTGCGCGACTCGCTCGGCCTGCCGGGCATGAAAATTTTGCAATTCGGCTTTTCCGGCCCCGATAACCCGTTTTTGCCGCATCACTACCCGGCCAACTGCGTGGTGTACACCGGTACGCACGATAACGACACTTCGCTGGGCTGGTATCGCACCTGCCAGCCGCACGAGCGCGATTTTTATCATCGCTACATCAGCCGCGATAACGCCGATGTGCCCGGCGACATGATTCGCACCTGCTGGGCCTCGGTGGCCGTGTTTGCCGTTGCTCCCGTGCAGGATTTCCTGCGCCTCGGCACGGAGACGCGCATGAATTTTCCCGGCAAAGTAGGCGGCTACTGGGTCTGGCGCATGGATGAAAATGCGCTGAGCGAGGCCTGAAGAAAAACCTGCAGGAACTCAATTACGTTTATCAGCGTTAGCGTTTTCTGCCGCAAACCACGGTTTTTTTTTGATGAAAGCGTCACTTGATGGACATTGATCTTGACCTCTACCGGCATGAAGTGCGCGTTTCGTCCAACCCGCTTGTGCGTCTCTCGGCGATTGATATTTCTCCCGACCAGCCTCTGCGTACCTTTGTTTTTCTGCACGGCTTTGGCGGCCAGGCCATGCAATGGAAATATCAACTGCAAAAATTTTCATTGGAGAATCGCGCCATCGCTCTCGACTTGCGCGGGCATGGGCTTTCGGATAAACCTGCCAGCGGGTACGACATGCCCGGCATTCAGGCTGACCTGGAATCTGCGCTGAAAGTTCTGAAAGTGACCGGCCCGCTGACGTTGGTGGGTCACTCCTTTGGCGGGGCGGTGGCGACGGAATACGCCCTCCGCCACCCGCAGCAGGTCGAGCGTTTGATCATGCTTGCGACTGCGGGCGAATTCAAGTTGAATCCGTTCTTCAGGCTGGCGCTGCATCTTCCGAACTGGGTTTTGCGCATCATTGACCCGTTTACCCGTTCGTGGCTTTCTGCGCCGCCGCATGCGCTCAAACCCTATTATTTGAAGAACCTTTCTACCTGGGTTGGTTGGGATAAGTTTGCCGCGTTGAACCTGCCGACTCTTGTCATCCGTGGGCATCGTGACCATATTTTTGAACAGCCGTTTTTTGAGCGTGTTGCCCGTTCAATTCCCGGCGCGATAGACGAAGATATTGGCGCATCGGGGCACATGGTGATGCTTGAGCGCCGCGAGGCGGTCAACCGCGCCATTGAGCGCTTTCTGGCAGATGAGTCACAACGTTCGTGGCGCGAAACCGCTCCAATTGCTCAAAAATTGCAGGGCCGCGCCGCTTTGTTGCGTGAGCGCCCGTGGTTGGCGCATTACGAGGCGGGTGTGCCGTATACCATCGCCATTCCAAACATCCCCGTCCATCACCTGTTGCGCTCGGCTGTGCGGCGTTTTCCCAACCGCCCGGCAATTTTCTTTGAAGGCGCGCGCCTGTCTTACCGGCAGATGAATCATCAGGCCAACCGCTTTGCCAACGCTCTGCAACAACTGGGCGTGGATAAAGGCGCGCGTGTTGTTTTGCTTTTACCCAACCTTCCCCAGATGGTGGTCGGCTTTTACGGAACGCTCAAGGCTGGCGCTACGGCAGTCTTCATTCCTCCCATGACCGAAATAGAAGAACTCATCCGGCAGGTGAAGGAAGTGGACGCGCATGTTCTGGTGACATTAACGCCCTGGGCGGGCATTGCCGCTAAAATTCAGCGCGAAGGGGGCGTTGCGCACGTTGTTCTTACCGACCCGGCGGATTACCTCAACCCCTTCAAGCAGTTGCTTTCGCGCTGGCGAAATCGTGATTACCATTTGCCAAACGCCATCAATTTTCGGCGCTGGATGCGCGGTCAGAGCGACAAATCTCCCGCCGCCGATGTCCGGCCTGAAGACCTGGCCGTCATTCAGTACACAGGCGGCACCACTGCCCAGGCGAAGGGCGTCATGCTTTCGCATCGCAACCTGGTCGCCAATGCCTTGCAAACCCGTCATTGGATGCCGACGGTTGTAGAGGCGCGGGAGCGATTTTTGTGCGCTGTGCCGATTTTTCATAGTTATGGCTTGACAACCGCCCTGAATGTGCCAGTTTCGCTTGGCGCGGCCATGATTCTCAAGGCGCAATTTAATGTCACTGAAGTCTTGAAGGCCATCAAACACTATCGTCCCACCGTTTTTCCGGGCGTACCGAGCATGTACGTTGCCATCAACAACTTCCGTGATGCGCGCAGTTATGGCATCCGTTCAATCAAGAATTGCATTAGCGGTTCAGCCTCGTTGCCGGTGGAAGTGCAGGAATCCTTCGAGAAGCTCACCAAAGGCCGTCTGGTCGAAGGTTACGGGCTGACCGAAGCATCGCCCGTGACCCATGCCAACCCGTTAAATGGCAATCGCAAGCTGGGCAGTATTGGCGTTCCCCTGCCTTCCACCCAGGCGGCCATCATGGACATGGCGCACCGCAACCGAAGCGTGCAACCGGGGCAGATTGGCGAGTTGGCTGTGCGCGGCCCGCAGGTGATGCTGGGTTACTGGAAAAATCAGCAGGCCACCGACGAGGTCTTGACCAACGACGGCTGGCTTCTGACCGGTGACGTGGCGCAGATGGATGCCGACGGCTATTTTCGCATCATTGCCCGCAAAGCCGATATGTGGTATCCTGCCAAACCGGGGAAACCAGCCTTTCCGCGCGATATCGAAGAAGTCATTTATGAAATTCCGCAGGTAAAAGAGACGGCTGTTGTGGCCGTGGCCGGGCATCCCTTTGCCTTTGTGATTGCCGGGCGCGAACGCCCTACCCCGGATGCGGTCATTGCCTACTGCAAGCGCCGCCTGCCCCCGCATTTGGTGCCGCGTTTTGTCATCTTCATGGACGATTTCCCACGCACCTTCATCGGCAAAGTCTTGCGCCGCGAGTTAGCCAAACGATATGAGCGATACAACCAGCCCGAGTAACTTGTTCAACATCCCCATGCGCGCCAACTTCATTCAACAGGGGCAGGGCCGCCCCATTATCATGATTCACGGGTTGGCGGCCTCGTTGCACGACTGGGACGACCTCGTCCCGGCGCTGGCGCAGCGCGGTTACCGGGCCTACGCGCTTGATATTCTTGGACACGGCGACAGCCCCAAGATTGATTCGCGCGCCTATCAAATGAATTGGCTCTTTGAGCATCTCTGCGGCTGGATTGATTCGCTTGGGCTGACGCAGCCTCCCGTTTTGATTGGGCATTCTCTCGGCGGATACCTGACTCTGGAGTATGCGCGCCGTTTTCCTGACCGGGCGCACGGGCTGATTCTCGTGGACCCATTTTTTCGTCTCAGCCAACTGCCCGGTTTTTTGCGGCTCACCTATCGCCGCCCGGAACTGAATATGGCGGTGGTGGAACGTACTCCCCAGTGGCTTTTCCGCATGATTGTTGATGTCACCAGCCTTTCGATGGGGCACAGCAACGGCGGTGCGCATAACCTTCCGGAACCTATCCGCGTCCAGACGGCGCTTGATTACAAGCGCACCGCGCCGGGCGCCTACAATTTGCTCAACACGATGCAAGACCTGACGCCGTATCTTGCGTCAATTGCGCAGCCGACCCTGCTGGTGTGGGGAACGCGCGACGCCACTTTGTCGCCGGATTCATTCAAAGATATGCTCTCCCGGATGCCAAATGTGACTGGCCATGCTTTTGTCGCCGGTCACGTTCCACACCAATCCCATGCGCCCCAATTCAATCAGCTGGCGCTGGATTTTTTGGAAGAATTGGAAGCCAACGTTGTTTTCCCGCCACAAAGTGCCTTTTAACGAATAATTACGGTTTTTTTGCAGAATCGAGATTTTATGCTCACACCGACCGCCGCATCCCCCGAAACCCCTCAAAATTCTCTCCCCGACCTGACCTTTGAGCAACTGCCCGCGCCTCTGCGCGAGGCCGCCGCGCGCGCAGACTGGAACGAACTCATGCCCGTTCAGGCGCGCGTCATTCCGTATCTGCTTGCCCGCCGCAATATGATGATTCAGGCTCGCACCGGCAGTGGAAAAACCGGCGCGTTTCTGCTGCCCATGCTCGAAAGGTTGGACGCCAACCGCGCCGCCTGTCAGGCGCTGATTCTTGTCCCGACGCGTGAACTCGCCAAACAGGTCTGGCAGGAAGCCGAGCGTCTCTGCGGTGAGAAAGGCCTGCGGACCGTCGCCGTTTACGGCGGTGTTGGCTACCGTGGGCAAATTGATGCCTTGCAACAGGGCGCGCACATCGTCGTCGGTACGCCGGGGCGCATCCTTGACCACCTGCTCAAGCGCACGCTCACGCTTGAACATCTCAAAATGCTGATTTTTGACGAAGCCGACCGAATGCTCTCCATGGGTTTCTACCCCGACATGCGCGAAATTCAGCGGTATCTGCCGCGCCGCGAAGTGCATACCTGTATGTTTTCGGCCACCTTTTCCGACGCTGTTCAGCGCACCGCGCGCGAATTTGTCCGCGCGCCTGAATTTATCAGCCTGAGCAGCGACCATGTTCACGTCACCGATACCGAGCATATTTTCTATCTGGTGGATGGCATGGACAAAGACCGCAGTCTTGTGCGGTTAATTGAAGTGGAACAGCCCACCTCAGCCATCATTTTCTGCAACACCAAAGACCAGGTACATTACGTTTCGATTGTCTTGCGCCGCTTTGGCTACGACGCCGATGAATTGACCGCCGACCTTTCGCAACCGGCGCGCGAGGCCGTGCTGGAACGTGTTCGGCGCGGCACCTTGCGCTTTTTGGTGGCAACCGACATTGCCGCGCGCGGGCTGGATATTCCCAGCCTGTCACACGTCATCCAATACGAACCTCCCGAAGAAGCCGAAGCCTACATCCACCGCGCCGGACGCACGGGCCGCGCTGGTGCAACCGGTATTGCGATTTCGCTGGTCAATAAAGGTGAAAAATTCGCTTTGGAACGCATTGTCAAACAATACGACCTTCCAATGGAAGAACGCATCATTCCCAGTGATGCGGACGTACAGGCCGTTGTCGCCGAACGAGTCACGGCTCTGCTGGAAGCGCGTTTGCGCGCCCGCGACAAACTTCAAACGGAGCGCAGTCAGCGCTTTTTGCCGCTGGTGCGCGCGCTGGCCGAAAACGAAGATGAGTTGGCAATTATCGCCATGCTGGTGGATGACTACTATCAACAGGCTGTTCATGCCCCCGCCCTGCAACCGTTGGGTGTGTCGTTCCCTGCCCCAGTATCGGGTCAGGCCAATCCACGCGATTCGTCTCACCGGAATCGCCGTCGTTAATGTATAATCAATGCGTTGTTCTTGTATTTTTTTTGTTCATTCATGAGGAGAAAGACAATGGCAGACGATAAGAAAAATTTCTTCGACAAGGCGATTGACGCCCTGACTGACCGCGATGAAAAAGCCGCCGCAGAAGCCAAGGCTCAGGCCGCCCGCCTCGAAGCCGCCGCCAAGGCCGAAACCGAAGCGCGGCAGAAAATTGCCGCCAAAACCGCTGCTGACGCCAAAGCCATGGCCGATGCCGCCGCCGCCGCGAAAGCCAAAGCCGACGCCGCCGCCCGCGCGGTTCAGGCTGAGGCTGCCGCCAAGGCGCAGACCGCTTCTGCCGCGCTGGCGAAGGCTCAGGCCGACGCCGCTGCGAAAGCCAAAGCCGCCGCAGATGCCGCCGCCAAGGCCGCCTGGGATGCCCTACCGCGTCACAAGCTGGCCGCAGACCAGACCCTCAGCCACGTCGCCCTGAAATTTTACGGCCACGCCACTGAACCCTACTGGCGTCTGATTTACGAAGCCAACAAGGCCGTCATTGGCGACAACCCCAGCCACGTCCGCCCCGGCACCGAATTGGTCATCCCGACCCTGCCGCCCGAATTGAAGAAATAACCTGTGGGCAATTCCGCGCCCGGCGCGGAACTTCTCTGGGGCAGCGTTCTGCTCGTTCTGACAAAACTGCCACTTCGGTGGCAGTTTTTCTTTAGAAAGAAGGAACCATGCAAGACTACGAAAAACTCGGCGTTTTTTATCTGGGCCGCGAATATGACCTGGGCGCAAAAAAATTGAACGACAACCTGCTGCTCTACGACTCGCGCGACCTGGTGACGCACGCCGTCGCCGTCGGTATGACCGGCAGCGGCAAAACCGGCCTGTGCGTCAATCTGATTGAAGAAGCCGCCATTGACGGCGTGCCTTCGATTTTGATTGACCCCAAAGGCGACCTGACCAACCTGCTGCTGACGTTTCCCCAGCTGCGCGGCGAAGACTTTCTGCCCTGGATTAACGCCGAAGACGCCACCCGCAAGGGACTTTCCGCCGCCGAGTATGCCAGCCAGCAGGCCGCGCTTTGGCAAAAAGGCCTGGCCGAATGGGGCCAAAGCCCCGAACGCATTCAACGCTTGCGCGACGCCGCCGACTTTGTCATTTACACACCGGGCAGCTCGGCTGGCGTGCCGGTTTCCATTCTCAAATCGTTTGCCGCGCCGCCCGCCGAAATTCTCGAAGACGGCGAATTGTTTCAGGAGCGCATCAACACCACCGTCACCAGCTTGCTGGGCCTGCTTAACATTGAAGCCGACCCGCTGCAGAGCCGCGAACATATTTTGCTGGCGACCATCATTGGCAAAATGTGGCAGGAAGGTCACGACCTCGACCTGGCCGCACTGATTTCGCAAATCCAAACCCCGCCGGTGACGAAAATTGGCGTGCTCGACCTGGAATCGTTCTACCCCTCCAAAGACCGATTTGGCCTGGTGATGGCGCTCAACAACCTGCTGGCCTCGCCCGGTTTCAGCGCCTGGCTGGAAGGCGTTCCGCTGGATATTGCCAGTATTTTGCACACGCCGCAGGGCAAACCGCGCGTGGCAGTTTTTTCGGTGGCGCATCTTTCGGACAACGAGCGCATGTTCTTCGTTTCCATGCTGCTCAACCAGATTTTGGGCTGGATGCGCTCTCAGCCGGGCACGACCAGCTTGCGCGCCCTGCTCTACATGGATGAAATTTTCGGTTACTTCCCGCCCACTGCCAACCCGCCCTCCAAAAAACCGCTGCTGACGTTGTTGAAGCAGGCGCGCGCTTTTGGGCTGGGCGTGGTGCTGGCAACCCAAAATCCGGTGGATTTGGATTACAAGGGTCTTTCCAACACCGGCACCTGGTTCATTGGCCGCCTGCAAACCGAGCGTGACAAAGCGCGCGTGATGGAAGGCCTGGAAGGCGCGGCGGCCAGCGCCGGGGGCAATTTTGACCGTCAAAAAATGGAACAACTGCTGGCCGGGTTGGGCAGCCGCGTCTTTTTGATGAACAATACCCACGAAGACGAACCGGTCATTTTTCAAACCCGCTGGTGCATGTCGTACCTGCGCGGCCCATTAACTCGCGATCAAATCAAACGGCTGATGGAACCCCTGCGCGGCGCGGCCCTGCTGGGAATGAGTGCGCCCACCGGCGCGGGGCGGCCTGTCAGCGGAACGACCCCGCTGGGAACGGCCTCGCCCGCTGCGCCGGGGTTGGTCGCCGCCTCGGGTGGAATCTCCGTCAGCGGCGCGCGTCCCACCCTCACGGCGGAAATTCCCCAATTTTTCGTCCCCCTGCGCGGCGGCGCGGCAGATGTGGTCTATCGCCCGATGCTGATTGGCGGCGCGCGCGTCCGTT
>Ga0100389_1003241_pt1 | contig 12791 bp, 11 predicted proteins | sample CryGeymeta201513_FD_81537 | JGI IMG/M metagenome (GOLD analysis project Ga0100389, IMG submission 81537) | Groundwater microbial communities from Crystal Geyser aquifers in Utah, USA - Crystal Geyser metaG 2015-13 | ecosystem: Environmental > Aquatic > Deep subsurface > Groundwater | place: USA... | reverse complement strand
GCCCTTGGTCGACAGAACCCTCGTGATCGCCGCGGTCAGCGTCGTCTTGCCGTGATCAATGTGGCCGATCGTCCCTATGTTGACGTGGGGTTTCGTGCGCTCAAATTTCACCTTTGCCATGATGCTCTCCTAAAGTGCAGCGTTCTTCTCTGTCTATTTTCCTCGATTACCCCGCCCGAGTATGCCGCGACGGGGCCACCTGCCGAAATCATATGGAGCCCACGACCGGAATCGAACCGGTGACCTCTTCCTTACCAAGGAAGTGCTCTACCGACTGAGCTACGTGGGCAACCGGCAACTTGTACCGCATATCCCAGCCCCCACGAACGCCAAGGGCAAAAAGCCTATCCTGAATTCCGGGAACTCGATATTGTCGTGGAGCGGGAAACGGGTCTCGAACCCGCAACCCTCAGCTTGGAAGGCTGATGCTCTACCAATTGAGCTATTCCCGCAAAAACACGTCATGCAAGGATGCGGCCCAGCCGTTGCTGCAATCGTACCCCAAGGCTTCATGTCCCTTTAAGGGGTGTATTCCCCGCGGGGCATACAAGGGCCGCTTACAACTCGCCCTGAGATTACATCCTTTAAGCGCGCCGACCTTATGATAACATAATGAAATCATTGACGACGACAAAGTCGTCAAGCAGTCGTAAAAAAAAGTAACTATCCAGCTTGTGTCGGCCTTTAAGCGTTCCCGGGCTGCGGTGCCGCTGGATAGTGACAAAATAAAAAAAGCCTGCCTACCCCTCATTGGCCCACGCCAAGTGAGGGTATTGGTGGAGGGGGGAGGATTCGAACCTCCGAAGGCTTCGCCGACAGATTTACAGTCTGTTCCCTTTGGCCACTCGGGAACCCCTCCGCCGTTCTCATGTACTCGTTGGAAACCCTGGCAGCGCCACGGGTCCGAAAACCCGGCCCTCAATCAGCCAGCCCTTCCCATCCTGTGGTGGAGCTGGCGATGGGACTTGAACCCGCAACCTGCTGATTACAAATCAGCTGCTCTGCCAATTGAGCTACGCCAGCGCAGCCAGGCATCCTACTCGGTCATTTTGGCAAAATCAACCCTTTTTCCGCCCATGGTTAAAAAAGCATGGGCCTTCCATGGCGCGGAAGGTGTTGCACTGGCAACTGCGGATAAGGGGTTGCCAGACCGCGATATTAACCCCTGTTTGTAACTACCCGGGTTGTTTACACTATCCACCTGAACACTTACAGGCTGTCCACCTTTTTCGTAGTTACGGCTGTTTTACAAAACCGCTTTCCCGGTAACGCTCAAAGGCCATGGCCACGGTCCGGTAGACCAGATGGGCGAATTTGGTGTAGGGCATGTACAGGAAGAGCATGAGCACGGCCACCAGGTGCAGGTAATAAAAGAGATAGGCTAACGGGGCCACGTCGATGAGCCTGCTCACCTCGGCCATAAGCCCGGTAACGCCTACCGTCATGATCTCGACGATCAGAAACCAATCAAAGAAAGTGGCGGTAACCTTCTGCTCGTCCTGCATGCGCAGCCGGTTGGACCACAGGATACCGATACCGACGATGAGGGCAATGGCGCTGATGTTGGCCAGCAGCTTGAACGGGTCGGACAGCGGGATCGGACCATGCAGGACATGCTGCAGTTCCTTGCCGACAAAAAGGCTGACAAAGTCTTTTCTCAGAAAGGAATAAGCGGTAACCGCGAACAGACCAATAAAGGACAGGAGCAGGGGCAGATGACCCTTGATCCGATCATAATTGGTGCCACAATCTTTGAAGCGCTTGTGCTGGACAATCTCCACCACGGCGGGCAGCAGAAACTCGGTGGTGAACTGGGGCACCGAGGGCCGGAAATTGGAACTCACGCCAAGACCGGCGACCATCTGACCCCACATGGCCGCCCCCCCCTTGAAGGCGGCGAACAGGGAAAAGAAAAAGGCCGGCACAAAGATGATGTCGATAAAGAAGACATTCTTGGTCAGCCACGGCCAGTCCCAATGCCCGAAGAAATGGCCGAAATCGACCGCCTCGCCAGCCGCTGGCAACTGCATACCGCCGGACAGAAACCAGAAAAGCAGGATAATGGCGGCCGGCAGGGCCACCAGGATCGGCAGGTTCTTGCCCTCGCTGGCCAGACGGGCCAGGCCCTTGGGAAAACCGTAATGGTTGTAGGCATAGGCCCGGATGGCGCCCAGTACTTCACCAGGCTTGGCCCCCCGCGGGCAATAGGCCGTGCAGTCGCCGCACTGATGGCAGAGCATCACGTCCGGATCAGCGACCAGTTTGTCCTTTAAGCCCCACTGCGCCCAGATCATCTCCTTGCGGGGAAAGGGCTTTTTGTCCGCGGACAGCGGGCAGACCACGGAGCAGGTGGCGCACTGATAACACTTCTTCAGCGAGTCGCCACCCGCCTTCTTCATGTACCGAATGAACTCCAGATCAGGTTTTACCCTCATGCCTTCCGCCATTGCAACCTCCCTCCTCTTCCCTCTCGCAGCCCATGCGCGGCCGGCGATTGACCGGCGTCAGAGGTATTGGAAAATTTATAAGACCCTGCACCGCCCCCTGTTCCGGCGGATGATCCGCCAAGGAGCAGGGGGCGGATTCACTTAGAAGCCCTTGAAGGGATTGGGGCCGAGCGCCACGATCTCCTCAACGAATTCGTTAATGAGATCGCCCACCTTGTCGTAATCGGTGATGGCGATCTCCCGTACCCCGACCCGCTCGGGCTCAAGGCCAAGACTCTTCAGGGTTTCGCCAATGTTCTCCATGCGTTTGGTGGCGATCTCGCTGCCCTTGACAAAGTGACACTGATAATCGTCACCAAACTTGCAACCGAGCAGCAGGACACCGTCCATACCGGAGGATAGCGCGTCCTTGATCCACACCATGTTCACGGAGCCCAGGCAGCGAACCGGAATAAACCGCACCAGGCTGTTCATGCTGTTGCGCCGCATCCCGGCCATGTCCAAGGAGGGATAGGCGTCGTTTTCGCAAACAAAGACCACAAAGCGCAGCTTGGCCTCGTCGTCGTCGGGCACCACCACGGCCTTGACCATGGAACCGATCATATCGATGTTGTAGTTCTTGAAGCCGATGATGCGCTCGGGGCAGGCGCCCATGCAGGTTCCACAACGCCGGCAGCGGGTCGGGTTCGGCTTGGGCGTACCCTTCTCGTCGTCGTCCAGGGCGCCGAAGGGGCACTCCTCGGTGCAGCGCTTGCACTGGGTGCAGCGCTGAAAAAAGAACTCGGGATAGGAGCCGTCACCGGAACGCGGATGCACGGACACCCCGCGGTCGGCGGACTCAATGGCCTGGATGGCCTTCAAGGCCGCGCCGGTGGCGTCGTCCATGGTCTCTTCCATGTGCATGGCCTTGCGCACGCCGCCGCAGGTGTACACGCCGGTCCGGCGGGTTTCGTACGGGAAGCAGATGAAGTGCGAATCCGCATAACCGTCGAACAGTTCCAGGTCTAGGAAGGCCGGGCCCTGACGATAGGCCAGGTTGATGGAGGCCTCTTCCTTGGTGGTGGGCACCATGCCGGCGGCCAGAACCACCATATCCACCTCAATGGCCAGATCCTCGTTCAGCAGGGTGTTCTGGGCATGGACAACCAGACCGCCGCTGCCCTCCTCGATCTTGGTGACGCTGGCCTTGGTGAGGAAGATGCCGTCGTCGTTCTGGGCGCCCTTGTAGAACATCTCCATGTTGCCCGGCGTCCGCATGTGCTGATAGAGGATGTAGGCCCGGCCGTCAGGGTTGTCGGCCCGCACGTATTTGGCCTGCTTCAGGGCCACCATGCTGGTGACCGAGTTGCAGTAAGGGAAGTCCATGTCGTTTTCAGTGCCGCCGGGGCTCTGGATAAAGGCGACGTTGGCCGGCACCTTGCCCGCCTTGGCCAGCTTCTCGAACTCGGCGTTGGTAACCACGTTCTTCAGGGTGCCGTGGCCGAGGTGGGCGTACTGCGAGACGTCGGCCGGAACCCAGCCGGTGGCCAGCACCACCCCACCGAAGTCCTCGGCCGCCGGGTCCACCGCCATATAAGGCTGCAGGCCGGCATTGGGATCCGCCGCACCCTTGTTAATGAGATCCTGCTCGTCGGCCGTGACCTTGGCCGGCGCGTCCCATTCGCTCTTGGTCTTGCCAGGCTTGAAGGAAACCTTGAGCGCCCCGGGGGCACCAGCGATGCGGGCCACCTCGGTTGCGGTCTTGACCGTGATCCGGCTGTGCCCGGTTACCGCGCTCACCATGGCCCCGACCGTAGGCTCCTCCAGATCGGTCCACGGCGCCTTGGTCGGAAACTGCTGCCGCCAGCCCAAGGCCTTGCCGCCCAACTTATCTTCGCGTTCCACCAGGGTCACGTCATAGCCGGCGTCGGCCGCCTCCCGGGCCGCGGTAAGCCCCGCGATGCCGCCACCCATGACCAGGATCTTCCTGGAGAGGGTTTCGAGCTTATAGGGCTCGGGCAACTCGGTCTTCTTGGCCTGGGTGCAGGCCATGCGCACATAGTCGGCCGCCAGTTCCTGGGTATACTCCTTGATGGTGTCGGCACTCTTCTTCTCGGAGGGCTGCTCCATGCACCAGACCGCCTGCTCGCGGATGTTGCCGCGGATGGTGATCTTGTCGGCGCCGAAGTTGAACTCGTCCTGAAAGACGCGGGGCGAGCAGGCGCAGATCACCACGGTGTTCACCCCGTCGTTGTTGATGTCGTTCTGAATCAGCTCGCGGCCCGCGGCAGAGCAGAAGGCCGCATGGGTCTTCGCTCCCTGAATGCCAGCCTCGCCAGCCGCCTTGACCAGGCCCTCCATATCGAGGGCCGCTCCTATTCCGCATCCTGCGCAGATATATGCACCGTATTTCTTCTCCATTGACCTACCTCCTCGACGCTTGAATGGCTTTCAGGGCTGCTGCGGTGGAACTCTGGGCACAGGTCACTACATCGGCTACCTTTTTCGCGCAGCCGGCAGCGATCATGCCGCCGTTGGCATCGGACAAGATGAAACCGTTACTGTCAGTTGCCAACCCAAGCGCCTTGGCCTGTTCCTTGTTGGCCGGCTCCATGCCGGTGGCAAGGATGGCCATGTCCACCTTCTGCTTAATCTTGTCGCCGGTCAGGGCGTTCTCCGCCACCACCGTTACCCCGCCATCGGCCTCGGCAATGATATCCGCGACCTTACCCTTGATGAACTGGGTGTTGGGATCGGCCATCAGCTTCTCGCGGAATTTCTCGTACTTGCCGGGTGTCCGCAGGTCAATGTAAAAGACGTATATTTTCGCCTCGGGATATTGCGCGCGTATATAGGTGATATGCTTCATGCTGGCCATGCAGCAGACATAGGAGCAGTATTCCAGATGATTCTCATCGCGGGAGCCGGCGCACTGCACAAAGGCAAAACTCTCGGGCGCCTTGTTGTCGCCGGGGCGGAGGATCTTGCCACCGGTGGGGCCATTGGGCGCGGCCAGGCGTTCCATCATCATGTTGGTAATGATGGCGTTGCTCTCATTGAACTTCAGGTTGGTCATCCGGCTGGCGTCATAAGGCTTCCAGCCGGTGGCCCAGACAATGGCGCTCACGTCCACCGTGAAGGTCTTGGGCTGCATGTCGAGCTCAATGGCGTCGTATATGCAGGCCTCCTTGCACTTACCGCACTTGGTGCAGGTCACCATGTCGATGACATACTTCATGGGAAAGGCCATGTCGTGGGCCTTGTAAATGGCCTTGGTCTTGTCCATGCCGAAGTTGAAGGGATTGTCGCGCTCCTCGGGGCAGACCGCCACGCAGGCATTGCAGGCCGTGCAGTTGTTGTTCACGAAGCGCGGCTTGCTTTCCAGGGTGACCTGATAGCTGCCCGGCCCGCCGGCGACCGCCTGCACGGTAGTCATGGTGTACATGCGGATCTTGCGGTTGTTCTTCACCCGCTTGAAGTTGATCTCCAGGCCACAAGAAGGGGGGCAGAGCTTGGGAAAATACTGATTGAGCTGGGCGACGCGTCCCCCCATGTAAGGATTCTGTTCGACCAGAAAGACGTCCTTGCCGACTTCAGCGGCTTCCAGGGCCGCGGTCAACCCGCTGATGCCGCCGCCAACGACAAGAACTCCACCCGTGACAGTGGTGCTACTTTCGTCTGTCATGCCATTCCTCCATTGCTAAAAGTATGATGAAACCGACTGATACTCTTCACATTCGTAAAAATCCACCCAAAGTTGCCGGGGCATATCAGGCCTACGCCATCCAATATTCATGCCACTTAATGCCATACGCTCAATTTCCTTGGTTCAGCCGGCCGGATGCCCGCATGCACTTGCATGGCTGCCGCCCTGCCCACCCGACCGTCTCAACCCAAGAAACCGCATTAAAGCTGGATAGAAAAAATCTCCAGGCGCCGCCGCTTGACGGCGCCTGGAGATTCAGATCACGGGATACTAATGCATCCGAGCCCTTAGATCCAGGGTTCGGTCTCGACGATGTTAAGGCACTTTACCTTCTCGCACTTCCATTCCTGGGTCTTGGGATCGAAGGTGGAGTTGACAAAGCACTTCCAGTTCTCGTCATCGACGGCCGGGAAGTCGGACCGGTAATAGAAGCCCGGGTAGCGGGACTCTTTCCGGAACTCGATGTGCCGGATATGGGCCTCGACACACCAGATGCGGTGATAGTTTTCCCAACAACGCATCAACTCATGCAGGTCGCCAGCCGCCATCTTCGCGGCATCCTCGCGCAGCATCCTAAGCAGATCAAGGCAGATGTGCAAGAGCTTGCCAGAGGTCATGTAATAGGTGGCCACGCCGCCGCCGTACTCATCGGTGGCCTTCATGAGACGCATCATGATACCGGCGGGCTTACAGTAGTTTGGATTAACATCGGCGGCCGTGCTGGCGCCAACATGTTGTTGATAGAGTTTGACCGGGGCGTAGATCTCATCGGCCAACTCCTGTGAGGTCTGGGCCAGCTCGGGGGTGAAGGAGGCATTGTCGCGGCAGTACTTCACCATCTGCTTGGCGGCGATACGACCCTCGGCGTGCGAGCCGGAGGAGAACTTGTGACCGGAAGCGCCAACGCCGTCGCCAGCGGTGAACAGGCCGTTCACGGTGGTCATCCGGTTGTAGCCCCATTTGTACTGGTGGGAGCGGGGACCGTCAACCGTGGGCACCCAGTCCTCATTGGGGCCGGAAGTCCAGATACCGCAGCAGCCGGAGTGGGAACCCAGCATGTAGGGCTCGGTGGGCATGATCTCGGAACCAATCTTCTCCGGCTCGATATTCGCGCCGGCCCACAGACCCGCCTGACCAACGGACATGTCGAGGAAGTCTTCCCACGCCTCGGACTCGAGGTGCTTCCAGTACTTCTTGATGTCCGCCTCAGCCATGCCGGCCGCCTTCTTGGCATCCAGGAAGGCTTTCAGGGCCACGTCGGTGGCCATATAAATAGGACCGCGGCCAGCCTTAAGCTCGTTCAGCATCAGGTGATTGCGGAGGCAGGTGGGGGTAACGGCGGAAGCGCCGTAGGGCATGAATTTGGCAAGCTCGCCCTTGACCGCGTCGCTGTTGGCATAGAACTCGCCCATGCCGTTCTGCACCTTGGCCTTGAAAAGCAGGAACCAGGCGCCGACCGGGCCGTAGCCATCCTTGAAACGGGCGGGGGTGAAGCGGTTTTCCATCATGGTCAGGGTGGCGCCGACCTGGGCGCACATGGTGTAGGTGGAGCCGGCGTTCCACACCGGGTACCAGGCGCGGCCCTTGCCCTCGCCGGTGGACCGGGGACGGAAGATGTTTACCGCGCCACCACAGGCCACCATGGCGGTCTTGCACTTGAAGACGTGCACCTTGTTCTCGCGGGTGGAGAAGCCCACCGCGCCGGCAATGGTGTTTTCCTTGTTCTTGTCGAGCAGCATCTTGACGATGAAGACGCGCTCCAGGCAGTTTTCCGCGCCCATGGCGGTCTTGGCAGGCTCGGCAACGATGCACTTGTAGGACTCACCGTTGATCATGACCTGCCACTTGCCGGTTCGCACCGGCTTGCCACCTTCACGCAGGGTGGGAGCGGGCTTGGCGCCGTCGAGGGTGTTACCGTCGGCATCCAGCTTCCAGATGGGCAGGCCCCACTCCTCGAAGAGTTTGACCGACTCATCAACATGACGGCCGAGATCATAGATAAGATCCTCGCGGACCACGCCCATCAGGTCGTTGCGGACCATTTTTACGTAGTTCTCGATCTTATTTTCACCGATGTAGGTGTTGATGGCGGACAGGCCCTGGGCCACGGCGCCGGAGCGCTCCATGGCGGCCTTGTCGACCAGCAGGATCTTCATGTCGGCCGGGGCCCACTTCTTGATCTCGAAGGCGGCGCCGCAGGCGGCCATGCCGCCACCGACGATCAGTGCGTCACAGGTATGCTCAACGATGGCGGGATTGACAACGGCGGGCAGTTCGCCCATCGGTTTATTTGGTAATGCCATTACATTCTCCTTTGAAAATCGGTTTTTTTCGCAAACACTTACGACGATAATCAGTGCGCCTTATTTCGTGGGGGTCGGCAGATTGCTCTCGAGGAGCAGACATTCGTCATCGAGGTTCGCGCCCTGCTTGCCGGGATACGCATTGGCAGCACCCTCGGCGGTGGTCCGGATGGGGAACTTGAAACGCTTCATGTTGCCGTTCAGGAACTTGATGGTCCACATGATGGAATCGGAACTCCGCATGTGTTGTACCTGGCCGCCCATGGGCACGAAGTCGCTGTATCCGCGGACGGAAATGGCGCCCTGGGGGCAGATCTTCACGCAGGAGTAGCACTCCCAGCATGCATCAGGCTCCTGGTTGTAAGCCTTCATCGCCTCCACGTTCAGGACCATGAGGTCATTGGGGCAGATGTACATGCAGGCAGTCTTGTCGCCACCCTTGCATCCATCACACTTGGAAGGATCTACATAGCTTGGCATTCGTAACCTCCTCTTAAGATTTGTACCTTCTGGCTCCGCGGAACGCAGAACCAACATTTATAAAGTCAAGCTCCGGCCTGCCAACGGCAGCCATCGCCTTGGTCGCTCCCGAAAGACCGGGAGAACGGCCCCGCAGCCCACATTTTTACGCCACTCTCTTCCACCATGCCAGGCCGGCAGGAACAAATGAGGGGCCTCTCATTTTTTCATCAAAGCGAGTATTTAATTGGCAGCCTGGCAAATGTCAAGGAAAAATGTCGGGCCGGCAACCGTTGTCATTTCTGCGTTTCCACCGTTTCTTTTCATGAGCGGAACCCGGTTCTCCCGATTGTTTCCCCTTTTTTTCAGAAGGAACCGACCGTGGCGCCCCCAGGATATTTGGGCCCGCATGCCGCCTCGGGACGATTGACAATTGCCACCTCGCATGATTAGTATCTGCCCCCGAAGCAGCACATAGTAAAGCCATCGCGTTTAAGGCCATTTTTCCCCTTATAATCGAACCACTGACCATCAGGTGTCAAGACATGACTGAACCAAAAAATGCCGCCCCGCCAGAAATGCTCTTCAGTAAAGAGCGCAATCCCACCAACATTCAACCCGCCAAGCTGACCGCCGCGAGTAAACTCAAATTCAGATGCCATCCCGGCGTATCGTGCTTCACGGCCTGCTGCGGCAACGTCAATATCGTCCTGACCCCTTACGACATCCTGCGGCTGCGCCGCCCTCTCAACCTGACGGCCGACGAATTCCTGCTGCGCTTCACTACCCCGACCTATCTTGAGAAAACCGATCTGCCCGGCGTCAAGATCAACCTGGATGAGAACGGCCGCTGCCCCTTTGTCACCGAGGCGGGCTGCACTATCTACCCCTACCGGCCCACGACCTGCCGCTACTATCCGGTAGGCATGTCTTACTTCCACGCCGCTGGCCAGGAAAATCAGCCGGCCGAGGAGTTCTATTTCCTGATCAAGGAACCGCACTGTAAAGGCCATGAAGAGAACAAGGAACAAACCATCGGGGAGTGGCGCCTTGACCAGGGCATTGACGAGTCCGACGCTATGAATCAGGGGTGGATGGAAATCGTTATGCGCCGCAAATCCTTCGGCCTGCAGGCCACTTTAAGCGAGCTGGCCAAGAAGATGTTCTTCATGGTCAGCACCGACTTGGACAAATTCCGGAGCTTCGTGTTTGAAAGCTCTTTCCTGGACACCTACGAGGTGGACCAGGAGACCCTGGAAAAGATCAGGACGGATGACGTGGCGCTCATGCTGTTCGGCAATCGCTACCTGGCCTCGTCCCTGTTCGGCACCAAGGATCTGAAGATCAGAGAAGCAAAAATCAAGGCCAAGGTCGAGGCGCACAAGGGGAAACAGCAGGATGCCGAGAGCCGGGCGGAAGAGACTTACAAGGATCTGGTCGCGGCCCGGGACGAGATGCGGAAGGCCCTGGAGGCCGAAAAATAAGGGTGATGACGGGGTGAAGTGATATGAGTGAGGTGACATGGCTTGACAAATTGGCATTAGTCGTTCATCAAAACAGCCAATTGTCAAGCCCGTTTCCCCTCCTGGGCCGGAGACGCGATCTCCGGACAGTTTACCTGCTCCAGACACGTTCCAGTTTAGAAGCTTGACTCGTGTTCCTGTCGTGTGTATGATTGGAACTATGGAGGTGCCACTATGAGCAAGACAAGAATAAATATCAGCCTGGACCAAGACCTGGCTGACTTCGCTAAAATATTTGCTGCGGAAAACCGTACATCTGTAGCTGACGTGATAACTCAATATCTGCTTTCCTTAAAGCGGAGGGTGGAAGGACAGAGCACAGAAAAGATTCTCTCGCACCCCGCCTTTGGCAAAGCCATGGAGGAGGCACAAGCTAAACTCCGTAATGGTACAGCTCAATGGCATTCTTACGATGAGGTCTTTGGAGACTAATGGAGACCGTCTTTGAGACTGCCTTTCAGGTGGCGTTGAAAAAACACGCCTCAATAAAGAAGCTGGTCAAAAAAAAGGTCGATATGATTATCGAAAACCCTCTAACCATGGGGGAAACTCTCAAGGGGAACTGGCAGGGGTTCTACTCATGCCCGGTTAAACGAAACTTCATCATCATCTACCTGTATTGCGAGGCCTGCCGCAAGAAGTCCGACGACAAGGTGGTTCGGTGTGATGACTGCCAGGAACGAGCGGACAAGACCCTGAAGTTTATCCTGCTCGGACCTCATGACCAGGCTTACGGTCTGTAGCCCGACACGCATCGTTTTTCAGAGACGCCGGCGGGCAGTGCCGAAAACCGGACCTGCCTGCAAGAAACTTATAATCTGAAGGATGTCCCGGACTGCTCCCCAGTGTCGTCCTTCCCAACGCGACAATTACGAGGCTCAATCCCTTCACCCTTACGGATTACGGCCTATCTGCTCGCTATCCTACGCTTAAAGCTCTATGTTGCCATTTAGCCTCCAAGGACTCGCTACCCGGTGGCTGGCCTGCCTTCCGGGGCGGGGTTCTCACCCGCTGGACTACACGACCTTGCCCGGCCGCACAATAAATCTGTCCCCTTTTGTGCTGTTGTTTTGTGGCAGATGGCGCGATAGACCGCTCACCTTCTGCCGCGGTTTTGGGGTATAATTGGAATATACTGTACAGGGAGGAGTTTCATGGAAACAGGAGTCAAACTGCCCCGGTTCATCCTCGCGGCGCTGATAATTTGCATGCTGGCCGGCTGCGCCCCCCGGATCCAGGGCTTGTCCCAGGAAGTCTACCGGGACCCAGACTTCGTCATCGACCTCGTCAATCACGGTGGCCTGGCCCTGCTGCCGGTCATCGTCCTGGAACAGCCGAGCGACGTAAAACAGGCCGGCAACCCCCAGATCCCTGCCGCCCCTTATACCTCCCCCACCCCGCCCAGCGAGGCCGACAAGGCGGAATACGAACGCCGGGCCGACGGCCGGGATGCCTACCGGATTCTCTTAAGCAAGATCCTCATGAGCTCCATGCAGGGCCGCCGGGGCGCCATGCGGCTCGTCTCCCCCTTTGACGCGCTGAAGATCTTGAACGACCAGGAGATGACCGCGAATTACCGGGCCTTTACCCGTGATTTCCCGCGGGTGGGTTTCAACCAGGAAACTCTGCACCGCTTCGGCCAGGCCCTGGCCTGCCGTTATCTTTTCATCAGCCAGGCCGTGGTGTCGGAAGCCAAACCCGAAGTCTCCCTGACTATCATCTGGACCTTTGGCCAACGCACCATGATGCGGTCCATCATGATGGCCGGCCAGATATGGGATACCGAGACCGGCAAACAGGTATGGGAAGGGTCCGGGATCGGCTACAACCGTTTACACGCCTATCAGTCCTCACCGCTGGACGAGGAGTTGGCCCAGCAAGCGGTAGAAAGTCTCATCGAACGCCTCATGAACTGACCACCCGGCCAGGATCCAACCACCGGCCCCTGTCGGCAAGTGCACCATGGAGTGCACCAACGTTCTTAACATTTAAAGTTTGGGCAATTGCCGGGATCGAAAGACCGAGTTGCCGCGACAGGTGCTCATGGTCATGCCAAGCTCGCGTACGGCCCAATAACAAAGCAGGCTGCGGGCTCGGACCCGTTGCCGTTCTTTTCCAGGCTTGCTTATTTCTTCCGCCTCCTCCTCCAGCAGTTCGGCCACCACCAACAGCACATGCGGTAACGCGACCCCCTTCGCCAGCAAGCGGTGCCCCCCCTGCCAAGCCTCTGCTGCCTGCATTAGGGTCTCTTCCACAAAATCGCTATCGCCCAAGATGCGCTCATCCCCCTTACGGAGTTCCTGGTCCTTGCCCAGTCCTTTGACCACCGCCCAGCCGCCAAGGCTGCGGATCATGCCGCCGCCCGTTAACTCGG
>Ga0100389_1003234_pt1 | contig 12816 bp, 9 predicted proteins | sample CryGeymeta201513_FD_81537 | JGI IMG/M metagenome (GOLD analysis project Ga0100389, IMG submission 81537) | Groundwater microbial communities from Crystal Geyser aquifers in Utah, USA - Crystal Geyser metaG 2015-13 | ecosystem: Environmental > Aquatic > Deep subsurface > Groundwater | place: USA... | reverse complement strand
CTGTCCGACCGGGCGTCCGGCGCCAGCCGGTTCTACGCCTTCGACGCTTTGGGTACCACCAGAGCCCTTACTGCCGACAGCCAACTGCCGACTGCCGTCTGGACGGACGACGCCTACGGCAACCTCCTCTCCGCCACCGACCCGACCGCCACCCCGCACCAGTACATCGGCAAGCTCGGCTACTACGCCGACGCGGCGTCGGGTCTGCAGTTGCTGACGCAGCGGTACTATGATCCGGCGGTGGGGAGGTTTGTGACGGAGGATCCGGTGAGGGAGGGGGGGAATTGGTGGGCGTATGCAGACGACAACGCTGCAGCGCAAGCAGACCCAGAGGGACTCAAGCCCGACGGGTCTGGCCAGAATCCAGGAAGCAGACCCGAGAAGTGGACCGGGAGGAAATGCAGGGATCTGCTGAAGAAGATCCGAGCTGACCTGGACAAACTCGGGGAAAGTCCCCCTGGCACCGGTGGAGCGTCCCATTCCCGTGGCTGCTGGCGACTCATGAAGAATGTCTGGACATACGGCATGACAACCAACTGTCCCGAGGTCGTTGACCCGATTTACGATCTCGTTTCTGCTGCTCTCGCAGAGTGTTACAGAGGACAGATGGATAGACAGAGGAACCAGAGCAGAGACATGCAGTGGCGACAGCAGTCCGAGGAGATGACCCGTCAGTATGAAAAGTGGAATGCTGACAAGCTGGGCGAGGTCAGCAAGTGCTGGGGTCCGGAGTACATGGTGCTGATGGCGCGGGCAGCAGCCATGGCCCTTAAGGCCCTTGCCGAAGCGGCTGCCAGGGAGGCCGCAAGCCGGGCTGCGGCATTGGAGTTGTACAGGAAGATGATGGAGCAACAGCTCGGCAAAGCCGCGTGACCGGGTTCGCCCGCCTCGCGGGTGCGTGCCATACCCATTCGCTTCAAGGATCTGCGCATCATGAACCCATCCGACGAGATCTGCAATAAGCACCGCCAGGTCATGCAGCGAACCCGCAATGCAATGGCAGTGCTCTCAAGAGCGAACTCCGGAGACTGCGACGCGCTAAGGCAGTTGGAGGAGGCTATCTACGAGATCAATGAGATCGGGGACTGGATGGCGGTTGAGAGCACGAAGGGAACGCTGCCGATGCACCTCGCAAACTACTGCCTCGTTATGACTGGTCCTGCGGGTGCTCTCGTCGCTGAGCTGAGAGATGCTGGCAGGGCCCTCCCGGTCCGGGAACTGGCTCCCGAACTCCGTCAGAGCGTGGAATCGGGGTGCCGTGCTGTGGCGTTCTGGGCTGCGTACTTGCCAGTCCTCATCTGCAGCGTTGCCGATGACATCAAGAGGTCCTGGTGGGACTCCGACATTGGCCAGGCCGAGCGAGATGCAGTGCGGCAGTTCTTGGAGCAACGCATGGCGGGGCAAGGACCTCACAGGCTTGTGGCGGGAAGGGTCACGGTGGGTGCACTTCGGGATGCATGTCAGGGGCTCCTCGATGCGATCTCGGGGCTGGCAGATGATGTGGAGGACACTTTCGAGGGCGAGTTTGAGCTGTGGACATCCCTGGGCGACCTCATGGTCGCAACGTGCTGCGCTGAAGCTGCTTCTATGGAGGCGTACCTCGTTCTGACGGGAGAGAGCCTACTCTCACCCATCACGTAGCCGCGCGGCGAGTGATGCATAGCACGTCCTAGAGGGGTACGCGCCCGGGGCAGCTCTTGACCCGGGGTGCCCCCGGGCGACGAACGACCAGAGGAGCCTGTCCTGCCGATCCCCTGGAAAGCTATCGCGAACTCTGCGAGTTCGACGAAGGAACCCCCGTGACCCGAACGCGGCAGCCAAGTACTACGCGCTGGACGTGACACGCTCGTTGTTGGACGAGGAGGACGCGGCCCACGCCATCGCCGTCCGCAGCGGTCTGAGCGGTTCGATTTTGGACTTGCGATTGTCGATTTGCGATTGAAGGGCAACGGCGGGAAGCCCGGAGGGGTCATGTCCTTTGCGCGGCGCGGTGCTTCCCAGGGAGAAGGAACCGAAGGTCGGACAGCGAACACTGAACATCGAACATCGAACATCGAACACCGAACGTCGCAACGCCGAACACTGGACGACTGCGAACCGCAGAAGGAGGAGTCTGCCATGCCGATCCCCTGGAAAGCCATCGCGAACTCTGCGAGTTCGACGAAAGAACCCCCGTGACCCGAATGCCGCCCCCAAGTACTACGCACTGGACATGACTCGCTCGTTGTTGGACGAAGAGGACGCTGCCCACGCCATCGCCGTCCGCAGCGGTCTGAGCGGTTCGATTCTGGATTTGCGATTGTCGATTTGCGATTGAAGGGCAACGGCGGGAAGCCTGGCGGGGTCATGCCCTTAGCGCGGCTCGGCTCCTTCTCAGCGACGCTCAGCAGCGAAGGCGGGGCCGTGACCGCCGAGGAGGTCCGCCGGCTGCCCAAAGACGTGAGCGTGAGCTTCCGGGCGGCCCCGGAGCTGCGCCGCGCCCTGGAAGCCGCCGGCGACCAGTTCACCGGCGAGACCACCGAGCTGGCGACGCCGTAGCCCGGCGCCCGTCAGCCCGACCGGCCGGGAAGTATGGTACTTCCTGCCGGGAACTATGCTACTTCCGCCCCGGAAGTACGATACTTCTTGAGGCGAAGTATCATACTTCTTGCCTGGCGGCGCGCGGAGGCCGGTAAGGCGGGGCGGAGAGGGAGTTTGCACCACGGAGAAACCCGGTGGTTTCAGGAGACAACTGAGAGCACGGAGAAGGAGTTGGTCTGAACCGCCAAGACGCGAACGACGTGAAGGTTCGCCGGGAGGCGCTTGGCTTTGGTCGCGGGTCTTCCCGGGCGGGGCGCCGTTGCGGTTGCCGGTGCTTGTCGTCTCCCTGCTCACCGTGTCTCTGTGGTTGCCCCAACTCCGTTTCGCGGCCGGTGGGCCGCCGCCGAAGACGGTCACGCTGAACTTCAAAGACGCCGAGATCCGGGAGGTGCTGAGCGGGTTGTCGGAAGCCACCGGGGTCAACGTGGTGGCCGATGGCACGGTGCAGGGGCGGATCGGGTTGAGCGTGAAAGGGGTGACGTTGGAGCAGGCGATTCAGGCCATTGCCCGGATGGCGCAGCTTCAGTGGGCGGAGCAGGGAGGAGTGTATCTGCTGAGCCGGAACCCGATTCCGAAGCCGGCGGTCATCGAGGTGCGCGACGGGAAGCTCACGGTGGACGTGGCGCGGATGGAGATCCGAGAATTCCTCCAGCAGGTCTCGGCCAAGAGCGGGTTGAGCTTGGTGCCGGAGCAGTCGCTTTCCGGGCAGGTGACGGTGGCGGTGACGGGGGCGCCGGTGGAGGAAGGGGTGCGGGCGATCTTGGAGGCGCAGGGGCTGGAGGTGCTGGAGCGGGGCGGAGGAGTGCGGGTAGTGGGGAGGAGGGAGCCGCAAAGAGGCGCAAAGGAAGGGCAGGGGTACGGAGAAGCCACAGAGAGTGCGGAGAGCTCAGAGAAAGGGCGAGAGGCAGGGGAAGGGCAAGGGCGGGACGGTAACGCGGAGACGCAGAGAGGCACAGGCGCAGAGGAAAGGCAAGGGCAGGGCGATAGACCTGGGCAGTCAGTCTCTGGGATCTCTGTGGCTGGGAAGTTCGATACGGTGACGGTGGAGCTCAAGGACGCACAGGCGGCCGACATCCTGGCGGAGATCGCCAAGCAGACGGGTGTGGAAATCGTGGTGCTCACGGCGCCCGAGCTGACGCGGACGGTGCGGTGGGCGAAGGTGACGGTGGAAGAGGCGCTGCGGAACTTGCTTCTGGGGACCAAATACGCCTACGTGAAGGACGGGGCGCGGTACGTCGTGGGGGACACGACCCGCAAGTCGGGGGAAGACGGCGCGGAAGCGGCGCTGTTCCTGACGACGGAGACCATCCCGCTGAAGCACCTGCGACCAGAGGAGGCGCCGACGCTGCTGGGAGCGGTCGTCAGCAAGGACAGCCAGAGCCTGATTCCCTTGCCCGACCTGGGAGCGCTCTCGGTCACGGGCACGGCGGAGCAGCTCGCCCGCGTGCGGTCTATCCTGGAGCAGATCGATGTGCCGGCGCAGCAGATCATGCTGCAAGCGGTGCTGCTGGAAACGTCGGAGAACCTGGACAAGGAGTTGGGCTTCCAGTATCTCGGCGAGAAGAGCCACCTGAAGGGACAGGGGCCGCTGCAAGGGTCGCTGGTGTACGGCACTGCCGGCGAGTTCAAGGAGTTCCTGACCACGACCCTGACGGCGTTGGTCAGTGAAGGCAAGGCGCGTGTGTTGGCGAACCCGCGGGTGGCGACGCTCAACGGCAAGAAGGCCAACATCGAGATCACCCAGGACCGGTACTTCCGCACTTCCGGCATCCCGGCAACCAGCATTCCCAGCGGCGACGCCGGGGCGGGCACTGACAAGGACAGCACGCTCTTCTCGCCGTTCGTTCAGTCGCAGATCCAGACCATCAAGGCGGGCATCATGTTGGACATCACGCCGTGGGTGGGCGCCGAGGGCGACATCACTGTGGAGGTGACGCCCACCGTCAGCAACCTGACCGGCGTCAGCGCCGACGGCCTGCCCGAGGTCAGCCAACGCACCGTCACCACCACCGTCCGCGTCAAGGACGGCGAGACCATCGTCATCGGCGGGTTGAAGCAGGAAGAGGAAACGGTGTCCGTGTCCAAGCTGCCGATTCTGGGCGACCTGCCGCTGCTGGGCCCGCTGTTCCGCCACACCCGGAAGGTTAGCCGGCAGAGCGAGCTAATCATCCTGGTGACGCCGCGAATACTGACAGGCTTGCAGTGAGGGAAGGCTCACCACTGAGACGCGGAGAGCACGGAGAGACTCTTACCGTGTTCCAATCGACGTTCGACATCGACTGCCCGTTGACGGATCCGCGACTGCTTGGGTTTGAGGTGGACTCGAACCCGGCGGGGTTGCTGCTGTCGCTGGAGGGGACGGTGACGGTGGGCACTGGCAAGCGACGCGTGCGCTTGCACACCGCCGTGCTGTTGTTTGCGGTCGAGTGGCTCACCTGGCTGCGGGAAATGATGAACGGGAGCCGGGAGACGTGCCGATTCTTCGGGAAGGAAGCCAGTTGGCGGGTGCGGCGACAGCGGCGGCGGGCGGAGATCGAATGGACGCCGGACGCGGCCGCGGAGGGCGCGCGGAAGTACAAAGTGCGCGCATCCCTTCAACACCTGGCGGCGGTCAGTGTGGACAGCGGGTTGGGATTGGTCCGGCGGCTGCTGGAGGTCGATGATGACCTGCAGGACCTGCCGCCCGTCCAAGATCTGCTCCACAGCTTGCGCGAGACTAAGACTGCGTTGACCGCCTACGAAGCCGCGACGGCGCCATTGCCCGTCCGGTTGATGCGCGCGATCCGGTCGCGGCGGGGACGCCCCGGCGGCTGGGTGGCGGCTGGGCTGACGGCGCTGGTGGTTGCGCAGTCGTTGGCGCTCCTCGGGCTGTGGCGGCGGGTGGAAGAGCTGCGCCGGGAGCCGGTCGCCACGCCGTCCCTCGGGGCGAGCCCGCCGGCGAAGCCGCAAGCCGGCGGACCGGACAGTCCCGAGCTGCCCCCGCCGGCGTCGATACCCGGCGGTCAGCCGGCGCAACCGGCGCCACGGGCGGACGCTCGCGGCTACGACGCGACCGGGGCGCCGTCAGTCGACCTGAGCGGCGGAGCAACGTTCGGCGCCGTCGTCCCCGCACCTCTGCCCCCGCCGGGGCAGCCCACTGTACCACAGGGCACACTACCAGCTCCGGTCTCACCGCGCCAAACCTCTGCCAAGCTCGTCGGCGTCATCGAGACGGAGACGGAGAAGTTGGCACTCCTCGAACACGACGGCCGCACGGACAAGCTGCGGAAGGGAGACACACTGACCACCGGCGCAAGCGGGACGGCGGAGTGGCGGGTGATCTGGATCACGGCGCAGAGCGTCCAGCTCGAAGGCGTCAGTCCCCGGTCCCCCGGCAAGGCGCCCGCGCGAGTGGCGTTGACGCTGGGGGAGGAGGCGAGGCTGAGGTGATTTTGGATTTGCGACTTTGGATTTGGGAAGATCATTGGTGAGTGGTGAGTTGTGACTGCCAATCATCGGCGCGGGATGATCGCAAATTGCAAATCGAGAATCGAGAATGGTCTCTCGCTCACCGAGGCGATCATCGCCCTTGGCTTACTGCTGACGGCGGTCTATTGCGCCTACCGGGTGCTGGGCACGGCGCTGCAGGTGGGCGGATCGTCGGGGCGGTACTTGCAGGCGGTGTACGCGTGCTCGGGGGCGGTGGCGCGGGTGCAAGGCATGCCGTTTTCGGAGTTACCGCCGGTTTTGGTTCGCCTCGATGACTTGAAGGCGTTGCCGTTGACGATTGGGCTGCCCAACACGAACATCGTGCGGGACAGTCAGAAGCTGCGGTGGACGGACGGCGGGGCGTTCGAGGGCGAGTACCGGCTCGATCCGGCGGCCGCCGCCCTGACGATTCTGGGCACGCGGCGGTCGGGCACTGTGGTGGTGGAGTACGCCTTCGAGCTTGACCACGCCGCGGCGCCGACAACGTCCGGCGAGTCGCTCCCGGGAGAGCGGGTGCAGGTAACTGGGCGGTTGTACGGCGAGGAGGTGGCTTTGAGCTCGCCCAAACAGCTTACGGCTGCGCTGTTCTGGACCGAGCGCGGGAGAGAGCGTTGCGTGCGGCTGGAGACGCTGAAGGTGAGGTAGAGCGCCGAATGAAGGAAGGCTGGAATGGCGGAGCACTGCGGCGGCTCCCTGCCACCCGTCACCCATCACCCGCCACTCGCTCCGTCACCTGGAACTCCGCTGAGTTCCCCGCGGCTCGGAATGCGGCGCGCTGTCACCAGCCACCTGTCACCCGGCCCGTCACCGTTGCGGCTCGGAAAGCGGCGCCCGGCATGGCCGTGCTTGAATTGCTCGTCGCCATCGGCGTGTTCGGCGTAGTGCTTGGGCTGACGGTCCAGTTGATCTTGCAGGCGCTTCGGCTTTCCGACGAGGTCGCGGCGCGAGCGGAGCTGCAGGAGGACGTGGCGGGGCTGGTGGAACGAATGGCGAGGGACCTCGGCGAGGCGGACCACGTGGAGACGTTCGGGCGTCGCTTGGTGGTTCACCGACCGGGCGACTCAACCGTCGAGTATGCCTTCGTGCCCGAGGAGCGATCCCTGCTGCGCGACGCCGGCAAGGCGAGACGCTGCGTGCTGAAGACGACCCTGGTGGACGACGTGGCGTTCCGGCTGTCGCCGCCGTTCTGCGAAGTGCGCGTCGCGGTCAGTCGGCGGATGCCGCGGTCGGCGCGGTCGGCGCGGTTCTCGTTGGCGACGACGGTGCGGCTCCGCCATTGAAGGGATGACAGGCGACAGGAGCGAAGGGGGGTGAGGGGCCGGAAGTTGGCCGTTGAGAGTTGGACGTTCGATGTTGAGTGTTCGAGGTTCTATGTTTGGCGTTCCGCGGACCGGGCAGGCGCTGGTGCTCAGCCTGCTGTTGCTGCTGTTCGTGGTCGGGCTGTCGGCGGTGGTGGTGAAGGTCGCCCGCGACCACGTGTCCTTCACGACCACGATGCGCGACCGTGCGCAGAGCCGGCTGCTCTGCGACGCGGGCGTCGAGTACGCGCTGCACCAGTTGGACCGGGGGGACTGGCTGGGGAAGCTGCAGAAGGCGAACCGGCTGACTCACGCTGCAGAGGTGCCTGCCGGCCAAGGCGACAAGGGGAGTCCGAGCCGAGGGCGGTTCCGGCTGGTGGTGGAGCGTTGCGGGTGGGACGCGCCGAGTCCGGCGCCAGGCAAGCCCCTCGCAGAAATGCCGCCTCCGCTGTTGCGGATCACCTCCACGGGCTTCGTTCGCGGGCAGCAGTACACCCGCGCGACGTACGCCTCCGACCCGACGGACTTGTGGTTGTATGCGCTCAACGTCTACCAGGTCGACTGGGCGAGGGACATCCGTCGAAGAGACGCCGTCACGGACCTGGGCGATACCGGCGCCGAGAGTCTGATCCAGGAACTGCGGACCGTTCCCGGCGGCGGGCGGCTCGCGCTCGGCGCCCGGTCCGAGCCGGTCTTCGCCGGCGTCGATCCGGCCACGGTCTCGGTGCTGCTGCGCGGGAGGGACGACCTCCGCGCCCTGCGCCGCGCGGAGGCGGAGGGATCCCGGCAGGGGGAGTACCGACTGGACGGTGCGGCAGGCACGATCGACTTCTCCCCCAAGGACGCCGGGAAGACGGTCCAGATCCGATACGACTACTTTCGGCGCATCCCCAAGTCGCCGGGTCCGTTCGCCTTCTCGGTGCCCTACACCCCCATGGTCCCGAACACAGAGGCGGTGTGGGACGCCAGCGGACGCCCGCTGGTGCGCGAGGCGGTCCGACCCCGGCTCCAGGGTCACTACGGGCTGGACGAGGCGCGCGGGCGGTTCTTCTTCACCGAGCACGACACGTGGATCCCGGTGCGGACCCCGCACGCTTTCCGGGGTACGCGGTTCACCGGCCCGGTGCGCGTCAACGGCGACGTGGAATGGAGCGGACGCAACCTGCTTTACCTGTGCGAAGGCGAGACGGTGGCGGCCGCGGGAAGACAGCGCATTCAGGGCATCGCCGAGGGCGGGACAGGTCAGGCGACCTGTCCTACGGAGGTGTTCATCGTCGACGAGAGGGGAGCAACCTCGGTCCTTCGTAGTCCCAGCGCTCACTTCCTGGAAGGCGCCCCGTGGCATTGGCCGCCGCCGCTATCGGTAGCTTTCTATCGAGGGCTGACCGACCGACGCTTGGGCGGCGATGGGCTCTATCTCGACAACTCCGGTCAGCGACAAGACCCGGCAGAGGCGGTCCGCGAATGGACGCGCGAGTCGTCGCGCAACTGGCACGGACACGTGTATGACCCGCCCGGCATCGAACTGGACCTCAATCGCAGGGAGCCGCCCGCCAACGGCGTTGTATTCGCCGAGGGCAACGTGAGAGTGCGAGGCATCCAGGCGTCAGGGACGCAGTTGACCGTCGTGTCGGGTGGGTCGATCTACGTCGAATCGTCCGTCGGCCCGCCCGTGCCGGTTGCCGGCCAAGCCGAGGGAGGCAGTCTGGCGCTGATCGCCGCGGAGCACGTGTGCGTCAACACGACGAAGCTCGCGCGGCCGATTGCCGGCACTGGTTCCAACGCCTACCTGCGTGCCCTGGTCTGGGCGCGCGAGGGCACCTTCGCCGCAGTCACCGTGTCCGGCGGACCGGGGCAGCACAGTCGGCGCAACCGGTTGCTGGTTCAGGGAGCGGTGTCGGTAAACGTTTCCTTCCCGGCCGAGCACTGGGCCGCCGCATTCACCAGCGTGGAATACATGCACGACCCCTCGCTGCGCAGTCCGACGAGGAGACCGCCGTGGTTGGTAGGTGAAGCGACCGGGGGTGCAGGACGATAGCGACCTCGCCCTGGCCTCCGCCGGGCGCCAAAACAAATGCCGCCGGCATCGCCTTGCGGGGAACCGGCGGCAACAGGGGTTGTGCTACAGGTGGACAGTTTTGCGCCGTGTCCGGGGCTACCTACACTTGCCCTCTTTGCAGTGGGCGATGGAACGGAGCATCCACTTGCGCATTGAGAGACACCTCCTCCGGCCGAACATTCGGCATACCCACAGTTTGAGGCTTTGACACGCGGATGTCAACAGCGGGGGCGGGAGCGGCGCCTGCCGGGTGGTCTCCAAGAGGTGTCGCCGCTTGGTCAGGAAGCGCCTGCGGGCGCTACTGCAGGTTCCTGGATAATTGCCCGTGCCTGCGAAACCCAGTATAATGGCTTGTTTGCCGAATTGGGGCCGAGAGTGCCTTCGTGACGGTCACTACGCCCATGGACCATCCCGTTCTGCCCAAAGTCAACGCCGCCCGGGTCCGTGAGGATCTCCTGGTCTTGCTGGCGATCCCCAGCCCCGCCCTTCGTGAGAAGCTGGTGATGGACGCGCTCTGCCAGCGGTTGTCGGCGGCCGGGTTTGCCTACGAACTCGATGGCGCGGGCACCCAACTGGGCGGCGAGGTCGGCAACCTCATCGTCCGCATTCCGGGCAACGGCGGCCGCGACGAGGCGCTGCTGCTGAATGCGCATGTCGACACGGTCGTCCCGTGCGAAGGGGTGCGACCGGTGGAGCGCGACGGAGTAGTCTATTCCGCTGGCGACACTGTGCTGGGCGCTGACGACAAGACAGGTGTCGTGGCGCTGCTGGAAGCCATCCGCACCGTCGAGGAGCAGTCGGTTCCCCACGGTCCTATCGAACTGGTGTTCACGGTCGCCGAGGAGACGGGGCTGAACGGCGCCAAGCGTCTCGATATGAGCCGTCTCCGCGCTCGCCGTGGGTACGTGTTTGATGGAAGCGCCAAGATCGGCTGCGGGACCCTCGCGGCGCCGTCCCACGACAACCTGGAAGTACTCATCCGGGGCAAGGCCGCCCATGCCGGCATGAGACCGGAACAAGGCATCAGCGCCATCACCCTTGCCTCCAAGGCAATCGCCCAGATGAAGCTCGGCCGCCTCGACGCAGAGACGACCGCCAATGTCGGTGTCATCGAGGGCGGCCAAGCAACCAATATCGTGCCTGAGGAGGTCCGCGTCCGCTGTGAGGCGCGGAGCCACGACCCGGCCAAGCTGGCCGCGCAGATCCGGCACATGCAGGAGCTGTTCGAGAGCTGCGCGACGGCGGGCGGCGGCACAGCCGAGTGCACGATCGACCGCAAGTACCGCGCGTTCGCGGTACCTGAAGACGACCCGTTGGTGCGGTTGGCCTCCAGGGCTGCGGAGCGTCTGGGGCTGCGCCCTCGGTGGAAAGCTGGCGGCGGCGGTAGCGACGCAAACGTCTTCAACGAACGCGGCCTCAAGACCGTCATCCTCAATTCCGGGCAGCAGAACCCCCATACCACTCAGGAATGCACGGCGTTGAAGGACGTTGTGCTGGCGGCGCAGCACGCGGTGGCGATCATCGCGCTCTTCGGTGAGGAGACCTACTCGGGGGGGACCTGAATCGGGCCGCTGCAGATGCGGCAGGCCCGCCGGCGGGTGGAGGATGCGATCGTTTTGGCTTCGACAAACCCTCTGATTGTGCAAAGCGACAACTCCGTGCTGCTCGAAGTCGACAACCCTCTCTATGAGGCGGCTCGAGACGAGTTGGCGCGGTTTGCCGAGCTGGAAAAGAGCCCCGAGCACATCCACCACTACCGCGTCACGCCCCTCTCTCTGTGGAATGCCGCGGCCGCTGGGCTCCCCGCGGAGACCATCCTTGAGGCGCTGGAGCGCTACGGCAAGTACGAGGTCCCGCAGAATGTGCGCGCCTCGGTGCAGGAGGCGATTGGGCGCTACGGGGTGCTGAAGCTCTACCAGCGCGACGGGCAGTATGTGCTCCATGCCGAGGACCAGTACTTGCTGACGGAGGTTTCTCGGGAGAAGACCGTTGCCCCCTTTCTGCTGGAGCGGCTGGACGAGGACAGCGCAGTCATTGACCCGATGGCCCGCGGCCGCGTCAAGCAGGCGCTGGTCAAGCTGGGCTTCCCGGTGGAGGACCTGGCCGGCTACGTCCAGGGCGACCCGCTGGACGTGTCCTTGCGGGAGACCGCGCGGACGGGCAAGCCCTTCGGCTTGCGCCACTACCAACGGGAAGCCGTCGACGTGTTCCACGCCGGCGGCACCACCCGGGGCGGCAGTGGCGTGGTCGTGTTGCCCTGTGGCGCGGGCAAGACCGTCGTGGGCATGGGCGCCATGGCTCAGGTCCGGGAGCGGACCCTGGTGTTGGCGACCAACATTGTCGCCGTGCACCAGTGGATGACCGAGATCCTCGACAAGACAACCCTCGCGGAGAGCGACCTCGCCGAGTACAGCGGCGAGTCCAAAGACCTCAAGCCGGTGACTGTCGCAACGTACCAGATCGTCACCCATCGCAAGAAGCGAGGCGACCCGTTCCGGCACTTCGAGATCTTCACCCGGGAGAAGTGGGGGCTGATCATCTACGATGAGGTGCACCTGTTGCCGGCGCCCGTGTTCCAGGTGACCGCGGAGATCCAAGCGACGCGCCGGTTGGGACTCACCGCGACGTTGGTCCGCGAGGATGAGCGGGAAGACGATGTCTTCAGCCTGATCGGCCCGAAGCGCTACGACGTGCCCTGGCGCGACCTGGAGAAGCAGGGCTGGATCGCTCAGGCGCACTGCCACGAACTGCGGCTCCCGCTGCCTACAGAGAAGCGCCTGGCGTACGCAGTTGCCGATCACCGCAGCAAGTTCCGAATCGCCTCGGAGAACCCCTACAAGCTCGCCGCCGCGCGCAAGCTGCTGCAGCGGCACGCGCGCGATCAGGTGCTGATCATCGGGCAGTACCTGGACCAGTTGGAGGAGCTGACGCAATCGCTCCGCCTCCCCCTCATCACCGGGAAGACGAAGACGGAGGAGCGAGAGCGGCTCTACAATGCGTTCCGCGCCGGGGCGATCAAAGCACTGATCGTGTCCAAGGTGGCCAACTTCGCCATCGACCTGCCCGACGCCAATGTCGCCATTCAGGTGTCCGGCTCGTTCGGTTCGCGGCAGGAGGAGGCCCAGCGGTTGGGGCGACTGCTGCGCCCCAAGCAAGACAGCTCCCCGGCTCAGTTCTACTCCCTGGTGACCCGCGACACGCGGGACCAGGAGTTCGCCCTCAATCGGCAGCGGTTCCTGACGGAGCAGGGGTACCGGTACACCATCGAGGATCTCAACCTGGAGGACTTGGCAGGTGCCTGAGCAAGCCGACGCACGGACGCCGTGTGAACGAGCAGTGTTCCACCGCAACGTCGCGCTGGTCGAGTTCGACAGCGAGGCGCGCGCCCAGGAGATCCTGGACGTCAGCGGG
>Ga0100389_1003230_pt1 | contig 12827 bp, 6 predicted proteins | sample CryGeymeta201513_FD_81537 | JGI IMG/M metagenome (GOLD analysis project Ga0100389, IMG submission 81537) | Groundwater microbial communities from Crystal Geyser aquifers in Utah, USA - Crystal Geyser metaG 2015-13 | ecosystem: Environmental > Aquatic > Deep subsurface > Groundwater | place: USA... | reverse complement strand
TGTCGTTGCTTCCATCTCTTGCTACCACCCTTGCTGCGTTTGGACTGCATTGTTGCTGCGTTCTCTGGGATTATAACAACTCTAGGGTGCAAACCAAGTTTTGAATCTAACATTGTCGAAATACCATGAGAAGTGTGATTTGGTCCTTTGTGCAATCGTTACGCGCATCTGCTGCGTATCCGCCGGGCTATCTTCACATTCGATCAGTCGCGTTCAATCTACTGCTGTTCGTGGTTGCCGGTCTGTTGTTATCTACGGTGTGCGCCGATGCTGCCCCGCTTGCAACGGCAACGCAGGGCGATATGAAGCTTCGCATTTTAACAAACGGTCATTTTGTCCTGACCTACAAAGATATGCCAATCCTGCGCGACGGTTCGTTCCACCTCGCTGCCGCCGATTGGAGTCTCCTTCACCCAATAGCCGGCCAGCATGTGCTCAAGGCCACGGTAACGCAGGGGCCGGACGCTCGTCTGGTGCGCCTCGCCGCGGCTGAGAACGACATCTGCGCGAACACGCAAATTTTCCAGATCACCACAGACTCGCTGGCCTACGATATCGAATACGAGGTGAAGTCGGACACCGCCGCCCGCTTCGCCGTTGTGGATATTTTCCTGAACAGGGACATTGTGAGCGGCGCCACCTTCCAAGGCGAGGCAGGTCCCACCGCTGACGGGGCGCGGCCGGCTTCCGGCGCGCTGGTCGTGGCGAAGACCGGAGCGATTATCCCTGAACTTAGAAAGGTTACTTTGACCACAAGTATCGGAGAGATTACGCTCAGCGTGACCTCGCAAGTCCTCGAACCGCTGACCGACCGGAATTACTGGACGCTGCGCAACATCTGCGACCGGCCGTGGGGTGCCGAGGAGCTGCGGACCTTCACGGTTCTTCACCAGATGGACTCCGCGCCCGCGTCCGGGCTCAAGTGTCGGCTGTCGTTCTCCTTGCGTATCCAACCGGCTGCGGACTTGGATACCCGCATCGTCGTGAGCGGCATGGAGAAGGGGCTGAGAGCTCTCAGGGGCAATGAGACAGCGGAAGCCCTCCTCTCCACATTGCCCACCGCCCCGACCGCCCGTGCGAAAGCCCTGCAAACCACTTTGGAGGAGGCGTGCCGCCAGTGGCAAGGGGAGCAGACGCTGTCGCGTTCGCCGACGCAGCCAGTCATTATCCCGCAGCCTCAACAGATGGATCTCGGGAAAGGGGACTTCGTGGTCAAACCGGGCGTGCCCATTCTGGTACCGCCCAATCTTTCGGCACGTGAGCAAACGGGCGTGGACACGCTGGTCGAGGAACTGAAAGACCGATTCGGGATAGCCGCCAGTATTCGAACGGCGACGGCTCCCGCTCAGTCGGCGGGCGCGATTGTTCTGGGAGAGCCCTCGCGCAACCCGGTTGCGGCCGCGTGGTTAAAGCGGTGGAAGCTTGTTGTCACTGCCACCTCGCCCGGCCCGGAAGGATATGTGCTGCGTTCGACACCCGATGGGGTGGTCGTTGCGGGAAGCGATCCGGCAGGGACGTTTTATGGGATTCAGTCGCTCATTCAACTTCTCCGGCGAGATTCGCAAGGACACGTGAGCGTGCCTGAGGCGACTCTCCGCGATTGGCCGGAGATGAAGTGGCGGGGTGTCCACATCTGGGGGTTGGGAAGCAACGCCACCACGGATGACCTGCGCCGGGTGATTCGCCGGACTGCCGCCCGCTATAAGATGAACTGTGTGATGTTCGGCGGGTCCTACCGGAGTTTCCGGTGGAAAAGCCACCCGGAAATCACGCCGCCCGACACAGGCATAACGATGGAGGAGTTTGGACAAGTCGCACAATATGCCCGCGACCACTTCCTGGAGTTCATTCCTGCTTTTCAGTCTTTCGGGCACGTTGAAGACCTGCGGGCCGTGCATCCGGAGGTTGCCGAAGTGCGTCCGTCCAGCGGGAAAGGCAGCAACTCCTATTGTCCCTCGAATCCCGCCACCTACAAACTTCTCTTCGACCTGTGGCAGGAGGTTATCGAGGCGACAAAGCCACGCTATTTCCACGCCGGTCACGACGAAATTAGCCACATCGGCGTCTGCGAACGGTGCAAAGGGAAGTCCCACGGGCAACTGTTTTCCGAGGATGTTACCCGGCTGCACGACTGGCTTAAGGAGAGGGGCGCCGAGATGATTATCTGGGGCGACATGCTCCTCAACCGGGAGCAGTGGCTGGTCGCGGGAGTAGGCGCTGCTCACGGAGACACATCGACTGCGAACCCCGACGGGACGGACACGGCTGTTGACCTCATCCCTAAAGACGTCATCATCGCCGACTGGCACTACAGCTCCGCCACGGACTTTCCCACCGTGAACCACTTCATGGGTAAAGGGTTGCGGGTGCTCGGTTGCCCCTGGTACAACAACGTCAACAACTACCAGATCGCCCAGACGGTGAAGAAAGCAGGCGCTCTCGGAGTGATCGTGACCGACTGGGGGTTCCTTATGACGCTGAGCGCGGCAGCCACTTCGATACTCGGCCCGGAGTACGCCTGGACGCCGGACAAGCCACCGCTCGACCAGTTGCCTTACGTCCCCACACGAGTGCTTCAGGACCAGTTTCGTCCGCGTCGCCCCTCCGACGCTCCGGGCGCGGTCTTCACGCCACTGGACATCGCCGCCCAGGCCAATCGGCGCATCGCTTGCGCCGACTACAGCGACCAGACAAGCTGGTTCGCCCAGGGACCGGGACGCGACCTGTGGATGCTCCGTGGCGGCCGCCAGAAACTGCAGGGAATGGACTTCCTCATCCCAGCCAACGCGGACAGCGCGGGCAGATGCGCGCTTCTGGGACCGGCGGGAGGCACCGATTTGCCGGCCGCCGTCAACACCGCCATCGGCCAACGCGCCGACAGTCTGTTGGTTCTAACAGGAATGCAATCCGACCAACCCAGCGTGTGGGGTGGTGTTGTTGCCCGGCTGACCGTTCGCTACCAGGACGACACAACCGACACGCTGGACCTGAAGGAAGGATTCCACGTCACCGACTGGCGGACGTACGAACCCCGCGAAAATCCCTGGCACTGGCGAGAGGGTTACGCCGACATCTACAGCGCCAAGCCCGCGTTCCGCGGCTTGACCCGCTTCGGCGAGAACGTAAACCTGCAGGCGTGCGAATGGGTGAACCCTCATCCCGATAAGCCCATCGCTTCTCTGGACCTGACGGTCGCGCGCAAGGACTCGGGGTTTCGGCTGGCAATTCTGGGTGTGACGGCGGTGACGGTCAGTACGGGAGCGTCGGCACAATAGCAAGGTGGAACTGCCCGCTGTAGCTGATAGGCCGACGTTCTGCTACTGGTCTGTCAAAGTAATTCTGACAGGTTACCTCGCGCCGAATCCGAACCCCTCGAACTCGAAGAATTTACGAAAGGATGCAGTAGATGTTGGGCCAGAACGCTTTGGTGGCTGTTGAGGTTACTCAAGGTGTTCTGCACTTCCTGAAAGAGTAATGAAGACATGTCCAAACCGAAGTCCGAACGGCCCAACATTTTACTCATCATGACCGACCAGCAGCGGTTCGACTCCATTGGCGCGCTGGGCAACCCGGTGATCCAGACCCCCGCACTTGACCGGCTGGTCAGAGAAGGGGTCAGCTTCACCTCTGCCTATTGCGCTTCTCCGGTGTGCATCGCCTCGCGGTGCAGTTTGGTGCTGGGGCAGTATCCTCATGAAACCGGTTGCGTCGCCAATACCCCCATGCCCCAGGATAGAACGTCACTGATGGAGTTGCTGCACCGATCAGGCTACCAGACGCACGGCATCGGCAAGATGCACTTTTGCCCTGACTTGTGGAAACTGTGGGGCTTCGATGCGCGAGACACCTCGGAGGAAGGCTACGCCGATGACGACTACACTCGGTTCCTGGCGGAGAACGGTTATGCTCATATCGCCGCGCCGCACGGCGTGCGCAGCGAGTATTATTACCTGCCGCAACCCTCGCAGTTGCCGATGCCGATGCACCATACTCAATGGGTAGGCGACCGGGCTTGTGAGTTTCTGCGTCGCCGTGACTCTTGCCGTCCTTTCTTCCTTTGGGTTAGTTTTATCAAACCGCATCCACCCTTCGAGAATCCCGAACCGTGGATGCGGCTTCATCGGCCAGTGGAGATGCCGCCTCCTTTTCTGCCGCCCGGATACGAACACCTGTTGAACTACTGGAACCGCGTGCAGAACCGGTACAAGTACCGAGACCAGGGAACCGACCTGAATCTGTTGCGGACGACGCGTGCCGCCTACTATGCGGCGATCTCGTTCATTGACTGCAACGTCGGTCGCGTCCTCGATCTGCTGGAGCAGGAAGGCGAACTGGACAACACTCTCATCCTCTACACCTCCGACCACGGCGAACTGCTGGGCGACTACGGCAGCTATGGCAAGCGGTCCTTCCTGGATGTCGCGGCCAAGGTTCCACTGCTGGTCAGGTATCCCGCAGCCTTCGAGGCTGGCTGCCGTTGCGATCAGCCGGTGAGTCTGGTGGATGTCGGGCCGACTTTCCTGAGCGCCGCGGGGCTTGCCAGACGGCCGGAGCACTCCGGTGTCAGCCTGGCGGAGACGGCGGCAGGCGAGGCAGAGCCTGATTTTGTCATCGGTCAACTCAGCGAGGAGGAGAAAGGGCTATACATGCTGGTCACCACCGATTTCAAGTATGTTTACTCCGCCGCTGACCGCGCCGAATGGTTGTTCCACAGGCAACCGGGCACACCGGAATCATGCAACTTGGCCGGCCATGCAGCATTCGATGGTGTCCTGAAAGAATCGCGGCAACGGTTGATTGATAGGTTTCGCGAGGACGGGTACCCAACGCCTCTCGAGGGGGACACATGGAAACTCTTTCCTCCACCTCCTGAAGTTCCGGCCAATCCTGACGCGTGGTTGCTTTACCAGGATGGGCGTTCTGTTGACGATCTTTTCCCGCCGGGGTACGCTGCGCGCGTTCGACCTGCAGGCGGATTGCCGGTGAGAGGGATTTGAACCGACAAGGACGGTTTCTCATCACATTTCTTCTCGAGTTAAGGAGGCAACAGTGCCCAAACTGGATCGTGAAAGGCCCAACATACTCATCCTCATGACCGACCAGCAGCGAGGTGATTGCCTGGGGATCGAGGGGCATCCCGCGCTGATGACGCCGAACATGGATGAGATCGCCACGCAAGGCGTTCGGTTCGCTCAAGCCTACTCCACCTGCCCATCCTGCATCGCTGCGCGGCGGTCGTTGTTGTCGGGGCAGTTCCCCGCCCATCATGGAATGGTCGGTTTCCAGGCGGGAGTGGAGTGGGAGCCGCCAGCAACGTTGCCGGGGGTTTTGTCACAGGCTGGGTATCAGACGTTTCTCGTTGGACGCGACATGCACCAACATCCGCCCCGCAAACGCTTTGGGTTCGACCACATGGTCTTCCAAGGCGATTGGACGGAAGGACCGGCAGGCCCGCTGGACTACATGGGTCACGGTATCAGCGGCAACGGCTGGCTGGCTCGCCCGTGGCATCTCGACGAGAGGCAGCATCCAACCTACATCACCACCAGTGAGGCTATTCGCTTCCTGCGATCCTGGCGCGATCCCAGTTGTCCCTTCTTTCTAATCGCCTCTTATGTCGCGCCACATCCTCCCCTTTGCCCGCCAGCGTTCTACATGGAACGCTACCTGCGGATGGCGCTGCCTGAGCCTGTCATCGGTGACTGGGCCGAGCCGCCGCCCGAAGGTGAGCGCGGGTTCGACGTGAACTCTGACCGGGTCTGGCTTCGCGGTGAGGCGCTGCGCTCATGCCTGGCCGGTTACTACGGACTCATCAATCACATTGACGACCAGATCCGGCGACTGTTGGATGGTCTGGGCACAAGCCCCTTCACGGGTCACGCTGGGATGGACAACACACTGGTCATCTTCATCTCCGACCATGGCGAGATGCTGGGTGACCACTACCTCTTCCGCAAGACCTACCCCTACGACGGCTCGGCCCGCATTCCGTTTTTGATTCGCCCAACGAAGGCGATGGAGATGAAGCGAGGGCAAGTCTGCGATGCGCCGGTCTGCCTGGAGGACCTCATGCCCACCGTACTGGAGGCAGCGGGTGTGGAGGTCCCCGATTCAGTAGATGGTCGTTCACTTCTCCCCTTGATGCGTGGAGAGACGGAGAACTGGCGGCCGTTCCTGCACGGCGAACACGCAGCCTGTTATCGCCTGGAGCAGGGCAATCACTACCTGACTGACGGACGATGGAAATACGCCTGGTTCTCCCACACCGGGAGGGAGCAGTTGTTCCATCTGGCCGACGACCCTCACGAACTGCACGACTTGGCGGGGCGCGCCGAACATGCCGATGCTCTGGCGCTCTGGAGGCAGCGCCTCATTGAGCGACTGCGGGGCCGCCCCGAGGGGTTCAGCGACGGTCAGCGTCTAATTCCGGGCCGTCCCCATCTGCCGGTCACAACGCCCCTCGGCGAGGAGGTGCACACGCGATGAAGACATCCGTTGGGGGACGGACGGTTCCGTCCTACGGATCCGTAGGATTGGTTCTGTTGGCACTGTCCTGTTGTGCCAGCTTCGCGTTAGCGGCGGATTCCGCGCTGAGAATCGGCGTCTTCGATCAGCAGTCTGTCGGCGGCCAGGGAGCGAGCATCGAAGGGCTGATCCGCGGGCTGAGGAAACAAGGCTACAACGCGGAAGCCATCACCGATCTGCAAATGCTCACACTGCTTCCCTGCGACATCATCTACCTCTCGGACACACATACTCCTGGCCGTGTGCGCGACGATTGGGAGAAGACGCTGAAGGATTTCGTGGGCGCTGGTGGCAGTCTCCTCCAGACCTGGCACCATCACATCTTCAGCGAAGTAGGAGTTGGCATTCAGCGGGTTTACCGCAGCCGTCGAATGCATGTGCAGCCGGGTCATCCTGCCGTTGCGGGCGTCTCTGACTTCGATGCGTCCTTCGGCGACCACATCATCGAGCAGGTTGGCGTGAACGGAACCGTGCTTCTGAAGAACGATGCTGGCCAACCAGTCGCCGTGGCCGGCAGCCTGGGCATGGGGAAAGTCATCAGCACCGGGCTGGCGCTGGCGATTCCCGACGGTGGAAGGTCCGTCGAACCGTCGGGTAGCGAGCTTGCGCTGTTGACGGCGTTCCTGAAATGGCTGGCCCCGGAGGCTCCTCGCGGACAACGAATGGAGCGAGTTCTGAGAACCCCGCGGCTGGAAATCGCTCCGCCGGAAGCAATCACCGTCGCGGGATTCCAGGCTTCCTTTGAAGTTAAAGTCGGGCTGCCGACAGGAGGCACGGTGAAATTGGAGTGTGCTGGAGCGGAGGTGACTCGGAAAGCCACGCTACGATTGACGCAGGACTCACCCGCCATGATTGAGGTTTTCAGCCTTCTCGCGCGAACAGAATCGGGAGAGGACGTGCAGCGAGAAGGCGTTGTGCGCGCAGTTGTTGGCGATAAGTCTCTCGAAGGGAAGTTCAAAGTGACAGCGGTTTACGTTTACGGAAGACCTCCTGCCAACGAGCGCCGCGGCGTGTGGCTTCACGTTGGCGCCGACAGGGCGCCCAAGGAGGTCATGCCTGAGTTGCGGAAACTCGGCATCAACATGGTGGTACTTCGCATCGCCGGTGGAACGGCGGCCTGGTATGCCTCAAAAGTGCAGCCCGACCTTCTCGATCCCCTCGCCCCTGACGGCGACTGGCTCGCCGAGGCAGTAAAATACGCGCATCAGAACGGGATTGAGATCCATCCCTACGTCAACAATTGCCTTGTCGAGGGGCGGACCTCCGCAGCCACACTGAAACAACTCCGCGAAGAAGGCCGATTGCAGGAAGGCCCGGATGGCCGTCCCTTTGGCTGGTTCTGCCCCTCCCAGGAAGTCAACGTTGAGGCAATCGAAAAGGTGATGCTGGAGCTTGCGACTCAGTATCCGGTGGACGGCGTTCAGTATGACTTTATCCGTTACCGCGATTCCTTCGGTTGCGTCTGTGCGAAGTGCAGAGCGCTCTTCGAGAAGGAGACAGGCAAGCCGGTCGCCAACTGGCCGGGAGACGTTGTGGACGGTGAACGGAAGACGGAATGGACCGAGTTTCGTTGCCGGCGCATTTCTGCGATCGTGCAACGTGTGTCCACACGCATCCGGAAGGAGGCGCCGAAGGTCAGAATCAGCGCGGCGGTTTTTTCGAACTGGCCCCAGTGCCGGGAGCAGGTCGGTCAGGATTGGGTTCGCTGGTGCAAAGAGGGTTGGCTGGACTTCGTGTGCCCCATGACCTACACGCTCGACGCCCGACAGTTTGCTGAGCTGGCGGCAGCGCATCGCATCGCCGTGCCGCAGGGGTTCCCGATCCTCGAGGGCGTTGGCATTATGAGCCTCGCAGGAGCCATGAAGCAGCCCGACGCGCTTGCCATCCAGATCGCTCTTGCGCGCAAGAACGGCGCATCGGGTTTCATCGGATTCTGCTATACTCCGAAACACACGATCAGCCTGTTCGGACCGTTGAAGGACTGGCTGAAGGAGGAAGAATAGAATCCGACATGGAGGAGTTTGACTAATGCTCAACATGATGTTTGTTCTGCTACTTGCAGTGGTGGCGTCATCCGTCAGCCCGGCGCGTGCGGAGGACTTGCAGGCCTTTTCCTATCCCGACACCCCGACGGCTCAGCAGCGCTGGCGGCCGCAATTTGGCAGCAAGCCGGTGCGCGTGGAGAAGCTCGCAGACGGGACGACCTGTCTGGCGCTCGACGCCGAGTATGCCAAGCCGATGGACCGCGCTTGCTGGGACTGGACTGCGCCGCTCGACTTGTCCAACGTGAGCCGCGTCGCCTTCGATGTGTCGGCAACCAATCCGAGCGCGGTCAGGATGGTTGGTCTCTACTTTGGGACGTCCACCGGTTGGTATCCAACCTACTGGGGCGGAGCAACAGAATCCTGGACGACTAAGACATTTTCTCTCGCGAGATTCGGCGTGGAGGACAAACCCGATGGCTGGGACAAGGTGACGACCTTGCGATTCTCTCCCTGGGGCACCGGCGCGGGAAAGGTGACTTTCCGCTTGCGCAACTTTCGGACCGTCCCGAAAGACCCCGGCGAGAACTTCCTGAAGAATGGGAGTTTCGAGATCCCGGGAGTCGGCGTTCCCTACGGTTGGGGCAGCGGCCACTGGGGCGTCGGCGATCTGCCGTGGGCTACGGACATGGACCTGTGGCGCAGGCATTGGCATCTCGATACAACAGTGGCCAAGCATGGGAGCACCAGCTTGTACATCGAGAACACCCCGGAGCTGCCTCTGCTGAAGGCGGTGACCGTGTGGTTATCCCCTCCGTGGGAAGCGCAGCGCCAGAGCGTGGAGAAGTATACACTGTCTGCATGGCTCAAGTCCGACCAGGAGAAGTTGCCCGTCGCTGTGGGGCCGAAGGTGATCGAGGTCGGACAGGAGTGGGTGCAGGCTGTGGCGAAGGAGGTTCCCTTCCCGGCGGGCATGGCGGTAACCATCGCTCCCAAAGCACCGGGCAAGCTCTGGATAGACGCGGTGCAACTCCAAACTTGCGAGGAAGCCACGGCTGAGTTCCATCCCTGCTTTGATGACGAAGGTCTCATCGCCCGCGAGAAGCTGGTGGATTGGTCGTCCCCGCGTCGCACGCGCGAGGTTGCTGCCGGACGACACATCACTGGACCGGTAAAACCGGCGAAGGTCTCGATTGATGCACAGGGACGATTCCTGCTGGACGGCAAGCCTTACATTCAGCATTCTCTCGGCCTGGAGTTTGTTTCGAATCTGGACATACTGAACTTCGTGGCCAAATCGGGCTTCAAGGACGTGTGCATCCAGATTCGAGAGAACGTGACCACCGATCAACTCAAAGGTATCTTTGACCGCTGTGCGGAGGTCGGTCTGCGTGTCATCCCCTGGCTTGATGGGCGCATCCCCCGTGAGCGATACGCCGACCACCTCCGCGCGCTCAAGGATCATCCCGCGCTTCTGTGTTGGTATGTCATGGACGAACCTTCGGGAGAGCTTTTCGCCGAAGCCGAGGCCCGATTGAAGCTCGCAAAGGAACTCGACCCGACGCATCCGGCTTTCATCAACTACCTCTCCAACAAACTGGAGGGCCATGCAGGGGACATCTACTCGACCGACGTCTACCCCATCCCGCACAGCACGCCGATGGAGGCGATAAACGCTGTGAATACCATGCAGGCCGCCGCGGAGAAGGAGCACAAACCCGTCTGGATGTGGCTGCAGTCTACCGGCTATGCCTACTCGATGGATCGTGAGCCTACGCCGCGAGAACTCTCATGCATGGTCTACGGATCGCTTATCGCCGGAGCCCGAGGCATCTACTACTTCGCTCAGATTCCGCGAACGAAGGAATGCTTCGACGAGATGCGCACCCTGTGTGTCGAAGTGGATGCTCTCACTCCCGCGCTCGGTAGTCTCGATCCAGTGCCGGAGATTCGTTGCGACCAGAGTAACATCCTATGCCAAGCCTACTTGCACCAAGGGGAGGCTTGGGTGCTGGCGGTGAACACCAGCGACACTCGTCGTGAGGCGCGCTTCACGCTGTCACGTGCTACACGAAATGCGGAAGTCGTCTTCGAAGGACGACGGATCGCGGCGCAGGGCGACTCGTGGAGCGATAACTTCGGGCCGTATGAGAGGCACGCGTATCGCTGTCGGTGAAAAGACTGGTGCATCGTTTCGTAAATTCTTCAGCGTCTTTTTGTGAACAAACTTCCGAAACCGTACACTCGTTCGGGAACATCGAGGAGTGAATGATGAACGTCACAGGATTCTACGTCGTAGCGCCTTCCACGGTGCAGGTGAACGAGGCGTTCTCCGTCGGTATCAAAGCACGGTGTGATCCGTACTTCGTAGGAGCGAGTTGCTTCACCCCTGTTTCTGGAGTTGGGGGTCCATATAATGTTTCGCCTCGCGGCATCACCTACATGGATAACGTACCGAAGGAGTGGGACGGTGCAGTCGAGTTACGCGCCGAAGGCGGCTACCGCGGTCCCGATGGCTTGTCCTTCAAAAGGCGATGTGGTCCCTATGTGAATGACAGACGACCCATCACACGATTGACCGGCTTGCGGTTTACTGAGCCGGGTATCCGGCGTATCGAGGTGGTGGACACGATTTCGGGAACGCGTGGCCTCAGCAACCCCATCGAGGTAAGCGCCGAGCCTCTCACCGAGCGACTGTACTGGGGAGACTTGCACTGCCAGACCTACTTCAGTGATGGGCTGCGTTGTCCCGAGGAACTCTACGCCTTCGCGCGGCACGAAGCATTCCTCGACATCTTCGCTCTGGCAGATCACTCCGAATGGATTACCGACCGCCAGTGGGACTACTTCGTCAGCGTGACCAACGACTGCAACGACCCCGGCGCGTTCGTTACCCTTGTAGGGCAGGAATGGACCAGCATGAAGTATGGTCACCGCAACCTGCACTTTCCGGGCGACAGTGCGCCCTGTGTCCGGTCCAGTCATCCGGTGGATGGCGATTTGGACCGGCTGTATCAGATCGCTCGCAACGAGGGAGCGATTGTGGTTCCGCATCACTCAGCCAATGTGACGATGGGTGTGGACTGGTCTCTGGGTCACGACCCCGAGGTGGAACGCCTGGTCGAGATATATTCGGTATGGGGCAGCAGCGAGCGCACGGCAACGGCAGGGAACCACCGGCCCATCCGGGCGCACGGCGGCGAAAAGCGTAGCCAACACGTGCTCGACGCGTTGCAACGAGGCTATCGCTACGGCTTCATCGGTAGCGGCGACATCCACGACGGCCGGCCGGGGGACGAGCTGCACTCGCTTCAGACGCAACCCGAAAGCTACTGCAGCCTCTGGCGGCAGGGGATCATGGGCGTGTGGGCGAAGAAGCTCACGCGCGAGAGTATCTTCGAAGCGTTGTGGAACCGTCGCGTGTACGCGACGACCAACGTGCGGACGATCCTTCGTTTCTCCGTCTGCGGCCACCCCATGGGCAGCGAGGTCACGCACCAGGGACCGCGACCCATCGCCCTGCAAGTCGCCGGTCAGTTGCCGGTCGCCCAAGTCGAAATCGTGCGCAACGGGGAGACCGTCATTGCCCTGCATCCGGGAGAGCTGAACGTGCGTTACGATGGCCAAGACGCGGGAACCGGGAGCGCCGACTGGTATTACGCTCGCATCACGCATGACAACGGCGAGATGGCGTGGTCCAGTCCGGTGTGGGTGGAGAGCCTGTAGAGAATCCTCGATGGGGGACGTAAGAGAATCTGTGGCACACGGGTTTGGCTGCGCATTGAGACATCTCAATTCCTCTGTTGTAAGTACTCGGGTACAACAATTTTGACAGAATTGATCGGACTCGCTGCGAGTCCGCCGGGATTTGGTTGCGGCTTTGCCGCCCTATGGAGATGACAGGAGAATATCCCCCTATCACCTTTGCTTACACTGTCGAACCTAATTCCGGCTCTGCCAGGTTAGGAGACGTGGAATTGTATCATAAGGTTCTTACTTGCTATACTCGTTACGGATGAAAACACCCCCTCACCCTCGGGGAGTCCTGACGCTGCCGGAGTGCAGGCAGGCGTATGGGTTCCGGAAGCGGAGGGAGGGTTGGGAAGACGAGGTAGCGGAGCTACCGGAGGGGAGGGAGGTGTCCTGCAGTTTGGAGGAGTTGGGCGGGGTAGAGGTGATTCCTGTTCCGGGTCGATCCAGCAAGCTGTCGAAGATTTGGAGGCGGCTGATGGAGAGGGATCACTATCTGGGGAGCGGACCGTTGTGCGGCGCCCAGATTCGGTATCTGGTGCGCAGTGAGCAGTACGGCTGGGTGGGGGG
>Ga0100389_1003217_pt1 | contig 12849 bp, 8 predicted proteins | sample CryGeymeta201513_FD_81537 | JGI IMG/M metagenome (GOLD analysis project Ga0100389, IMG submission 81537) | Groundwater microbial communities from Crystal Geyser aquifers in Utah, USA - Crystal Geyser metaG 2015-13 | ecosystem: Environmental > Aquatic > Deep subsurface > Groundwater | place: USA... | reverse complement strand
TCTTCCACGTCGCGGCGCTGTCATCCTACTGGCGGGCGCGGCCGGAGGACGTCTACCGGGTCAACGTGGAGGGTACCCGCATCGTGATGGATGCCTGCGTGCGCGCCGGCGTCCCGCGCGTGGTCCACACCTCCTCGGTCGCGGCGGTTGGAATCGCGCAGAACGGAGGGCCAGCCAACGAGGACACCCCTTTTGACCGGATCAGCGCCACGTTCGTTTACGCGGACAGCAAACACCGGGCCGAGGCTGAGGTATATCGGGCCATCGAACGGGGCCTCGATGCGGTGATCGTCAACCCGGCCGCAGTGATCGGCGCAGGCGACCACCACCTGATTTCGAGCAGCACCGTCGTCGAATTCGCCCGTCGCAATGTGCCGGCCGTGCCGGCCGGCGGCATGTGCGTCGCGGACGTGGCCGCGGTGGTGCACGGGCATCTGGCCGCAGCCGAGCGCGGCCGCGTGGGCGAGCGCTACATCCTGGGCGGCGAGAACCTGACCCACCGCCAGCTTGCCGAGATCATCGTCGGCCTGGCCGGCCGGCCCATCCCACGTTTCACGATCCCGCGCTGGGCGCTCGGCCCGGCCGCGGTTGCCGTGGACGCGTTCAACCGGGTCAGCCACCGCCCGCCGGTAGTCAACGGCGAGCAAATCCGCCTCAGCGGGGTCGATTTCTTCTTCGATTCGAGCAAGGCCGTGCGTGAGCTGGGTTATCCGCTCATGCCCACCTGCGGCGCCATCGAGAAGGCCTATATCTGGTACCGAGAACATGGTTATCTGACGTGATTCTGAGCCCGTCATTCCCGCGGACGCGGGAATCCAGCAGCCTGTTCCCGCGTCTGCGGGAATGACGTCCCGCGTCCGCGGGTGTGACACGGTGGCTCGGTCACAGACCGGCCACAGCATACCGTCGTCACCAGCATAACCCTTTTCACACGCACCACGCAATACGCAAAGGAGAATTCATCTTTGGACATCTTTCAGAAGTGCCATGACTACACAATTGCCAAAGAGGCAATCGCCGCGGGCGTGTACCCGTATTTCATCCCGTTGACCGAAAACGAGGGCGCCGAGGCGGTCTGCCGGGGTCACCGGCTGATCATGTGCGGGTCCAACAACTACCTGGGGCTGACGACCCATCCCAAGGTGCGCCAGGCCGCGTTGGACGCCATCGAGCACTACGGCACCAGTTGCACCGGGTCGCGATTCCTCAACGGCACGCTGGAGATGCACGAGCAACTGGAGCACGAGCTGGCCGAGTGGGTGGGCAAGGAGGCCGCGCTGGTCTTCTCCACCGGCATGCAGACCAACCTGGGCGCGATCAGCGCACTCGTCGGCCGCGGCGACATCGTGGTGTTGGACAAAGAAGATCACGCCAGCATCGTCGACGGCGCCCGGTTGAGCTGGGGCGAGACCAGGCGCTATGCCCACAACGACATGGCCGACCTGGAACGCCTGTTAGCCCGGCTGCCCGAGGATCGCGGCAAGCTGCTGGTGGTGGATGGCCTCTTTAGCATGGAAGGGGACATCGCGCCGCTGCCCGAGATCGCGCCGCTGTGCAGGCGCTACGGCGTCCGGCTGATGGTGGATGACGCGCACGCGATGGGCGTGCTGGGCGGCGGCCATGGCACGGCCGCGCATTTCGGCCTGACCGACCAGGTGGACCTGATCATGTCCACGTTCAGCAAGTCCTTCGCGTCGCTGGGCGGTTTCATCGCGGGCGACGAACCGGTGATTCACTACATCAAGCACAACGCCCGGTCGATGATCTTCAGCGCCAGCATCCCCCCCTCCAACGCCGCGGCCGCGCTGGCTGCGCTGCACGTCATGCGTGACGAGCCGGAGCGGGTGCAACGCTTGACTGAGATCGGCGACACCATGCGGCGCAGTTATCAGCAACTCGGCTTCGACACCGGCACTTCGGCCACGCCGGTCATCCCCATCATCATCGGCGACCTGGATCGCACGATCATGACCTGGAAGCTGCTCTTCGACGCAGGCGTATTTGTCAACCCGGTGCTGGCGCCGGCCGTGCAGCCGGGCCGCGAACTGCTGCGCACCAGCTACATGGCCACGCACACCGACGAACAACTGAACCGGGTGCTGGATATGTTCGAGAAGGTGGGCAAGCAAGTTGGGCTGATATAGAGGTGTGATTGACGAGGAGGTGCGCGATGTGGTGGCCAAGTCGTTCTGTGCTGCGGCTCAGTGTGAGCCTGGCGGTGGCTGTGGTTGCCGTGGGCGCGCTGCTCGCGAGCGTGCGCGCGGCAACCTCGGCTACGTTCTCGGTACGGGCGTTACCTGCCATCGATATCACTGGTTCTGTAGTGACCGACGATGTCGCCTGGCTGTTGGCTTTGGAACAGGCCGCTGGAGACTCCCAACAGGCGCTGGAGATGGTTTCAGCGCGTCCTGCCCTGGATCAAACTGCTGGCCTGACCCTCAACTTCGGCCTGCAGAGCTTCCTGGTCAGTGGGACCGCCCCCAGGCCCGAACCCGTCGTGATCACCATGAGCTGCCAGGACACGGTGGTCGCGAATGCCACCGCCATCCCCATCCCAGACGCGGCCGGTCGCTACTTCTATGCCGCTTACCCGGCCCGCACTTGTTACCAAGACAGCCCGTGTGGCTGTCAATACCCGCTGGTCTGGACTGGCAATGTCCTACAGGCGATTCAGGCCGGACAGGCCGTCTCACTGACCATCCCGCGTCTTACGGCCCTGGCCGACCAGGCCACGGCGACCGTCTACGGCCAGGCCCCACCCACGGCCAGGCTTGATATCTACGCCTACCGTTTCGACGATCCGGCCGTCACCTTCCAGCAAACGGTGACCACCACGGCCGCTGGCGATTATCAGGCCGACTTCAGCGGCCTGACGGGGTTCGCGCCGCGCGACTACGGCTACGTCTTCTATGCGGACGCGGCCGGCCATCACGTCTATACCCGCTACAATGTCCCGTGGCTACGCACGGGGATTGGGTATAATGGGGATGACCAACTCCACGGAATTGTCGCCCCCTGGGCCCTGATCACTGTTACGCTTGACACCACCTCCGGGGTCGATCAAGCTTTTCAGGGGTTCTCGGATTCTCAAGGCGCCTTTGACATGTACATCTCTGGGCCGCACATCGGTGACACCCTCGTCGTCACGGCGGCCGGGCAGGTCTTGAGCATGACAGTGCCGCCGCTCACAGTCCATGTCGATCAGAAGAGCGACGTTGTCGCGGGCCACACGTTGCCGAATGCGCCGTTGCGGGTCGACCTATACGACGGGCCGTTCCTGGCCAGGTATGAAAATCCGGACTGGCTAACGGATGTCCCAGATTTCAGCGTTTCCATCACTTCCACATCCGCCGGTGACTACACGGCCGCTTTCGCCGGCCTGGCCGATATCACCGCGGGCAACTACGGCGTTGTCTACGTAACTGATGCAGCCGGTTATCAGGCCTATCAGCGTTTCGTCCTGCCCTTTCTGCAGGCACGCCTGGGTTCTTATCAATTGAGGGGGCAGGTCAGCACCGGCGGGCCGTTGACGGTCACCGTCCAAGGCCCCAGTGGCATAACCCGCGACGTGCGCACGTTGTGGTCGGGCAGCAACGGTTTCTTCACAGATTCTGGGGGAGGAAGTAGATCACGGTTGATGACCGGCGATCGGGTCACCGTGACGGCCTCCGATGGCACGACTATCGCCCTGACCGCGCCTGCACTAACGGCCTTTGTCGACTGGGCACGCGGACAGGTCTCCGGTCAGGCGCCGCCGAACAGCCCACTACGGGTTGGTCTGAATGACATCGGGCACAATTATCCATCGCCACGTCCTACGCCATCACCACCAACAGGGGCAACACACCCAGCCGGTGGTGGTGGTTATCCCTATTACCCTTCTTACCCGTACAATCTGCCGGTCACCAGCGCCGCCGATGGCAGCTACATGGCCGACTTCAGCAACCTGGTCGAGATGTGGCCCGGCGATGAGGGCGCCGTCTTCTACACCAACCCCGACGGCTATGAGGTGTATCTGGAATTCAAGGCGCCGGCCGTGAATGCCCAGATCGGCAGCAACTACGTCACTGGGGTGTTGCCAGCCGACGCCGAGAGCGGGACTGTCACGCTGCGCGACGCGACCGGCCAGATCAGGGCCACCGCATCGACCCGTCCCCAGTACACGTATCCCAGATCATTCCAGGCCTGGCTCTACCAGGGCGGAGGGCCGGCGATCATCGAGGCCGGGGACAGCGTGGAGGTTTTTGCCGGGGGGCCGCGCATCGTCGTAGCAGTGCCGGAGCTCACGCTACAGCCTGACCGCTCAACCGATAGCATCGCGGGCCGGGCGCCACCGGACTCGCCGTTGATCGTCACCTGGTATGCTGGCGATGATTGGGTTTGGCCGAGGAGCCGCACCTGGAGCATCACCTCGACGACCAGTGGCACGTATGAGCTGGACATGGGCGAATTGGTAGATCTGGAACGGGGTGACCAGGTTGAAGTTACATATACCAACGCGGACGGCAATCAAATCTGGACCAGTGTTCGCGTGCCTGGCCTGCAAGCCCGGTTGCATGATCGACGCGTCACCGTGTACGGCGCCCTTTACAGCCCGTTGAATCTGAGCGTGCTGAACGCCGAAGGGGCGCCAGTTTACACCACGACCAACACCATCAGGGAAACCGGAAGTATTGAGCTCGGCGTAGGTGGTCCCGACTTCATCCTGGAAACCGGTCAGACGTTGGCCGTGGCCCTGCCTGGCGAAGCCATGACGCTTACCTTGCCCCACCTGACCGCGGTGGCCGATCCCCTGGCCGACGCGGTCTCGGGCGAGGCGCCACCGGGCGCGCGATTGCTCGTTGGTCAGTTCTTGTGGCATTCCCAGGGATACCTGGCGATTACCGCTACGGTCACCGGGACATACACTGCGAATCTCCAGGGAACAGCGGCTCAAGGTAGCAGCAGCAGCGGTTCTGTGATCTACCTGCATCCGGACGGCTATCGCGTCACGTTGGCCTATGCCGCACCGCACATTCGCGTCATCATCGGACAGGCAATGGTCGGCGGCACTCCTCCAGGCCCGGGGCCGATAACCGTTGAATTGCGCGATCCCGAAGGCAGGTTGAAAGGCCGTGGCAATAGTAGCAGCAGCTATAACAGCTTCGCCGTCTACCTGCGGGATGTACAACAGCAAGCCACGCCGGTGACATGCGGCGACGTGATCGTCGTGACATCCGCCGGCCGGGTCGTGACCTTCACCGTGCCATTGCTGACGGGCGCCTTCGAACAAAAAACCGGCGTCTTGACCGGCGCCGCGCCGCCTGGGGCATGGCTGGATGTCCAACTCACAGATGGCCAACGCCATGTTCAGGTTGATCCTGAGGGTTTCTATGACATGGATTGGAGCGACGTAGCGCCCGCGGCCGGCGCCCCGGGCAGCATTGTATACACCGATGACCTGGACAACCAAACCACGCTAACATTCTGCGTTCCATATTACAAACGCTACTTCCCGCTCGGGGGAGAATAAACAAAGAGCAGTTGGCGGCTGGCTTCGATCGCCAACCGCCAGCGGTTGATTGCTGAAAGGAGCCACTCATGACCCCACCTGAACTGATTCCGCAAGGCGTGCCGCTCTCCGAAGCGCCGGGGTTCACCGAGGCGCAAGTCAAGACGCTGGCCGACGCCTGGATCGGCACCGCCCAGGAGTTCGTGGCGCTGGCAAAAACCCCCCAGCCGACCCGCGATCTGCTGGTGAGTGCGCTGGGCGTGGATCAGGCCGAGCTGGCTCACCTGGTCCAGGCCGCGCAAGACGTCATCCCACCCACGCGCGACGTCCGCAGCGTCCGACTGGAGCTGGAGGCTGCAGCCGTTGACTACGGGCTGGGCGCGCTGCTGGACGAACCGCCCGAGGTGCTGGCGGGCCGGCTGGCGTTGCCCGCGTACGAGCCCCCGGGCGGCCGCTTCGTCCTGCCGGCCAGCGTCAGCCACCTGGACGTGTTGCCGCCGGTGCGCAACCAGGGCAGCCGCGGCACGTGCGTGGCGCACGCGGTGCTCTCGGTGCGCGAACAGTTGGAGATGACCGCCGGCAGCTCCGCGGACATCGATCTCTCCGAGCAATTCATCTATTGGTGGTGCAAGGAACACGACGGCATCCCGACTGTCTCGGGCACCTACGTGGCCGTGGGGATGCGCTGCCTGGAAGAGTTGGGTGCGCCGCTGGAGGACACCTGGCGCTACGTCAGCTACGAACGCGGGGACCAGGGCCAGGGCCCACCCCCGCCCGCGGCCGAAAACGGCGACCCGGGCCTGAAGACGCTGCGCACTCTCCCCCTCAACCGGACCGACATCACCGGGATCAAGACCTGCATCGCCGAGGGCCGCGTGGTGGCCTTCTCCATCCCGGTCTTCGATAGTTGGTACGATTCGGCAGCCACCCGCCGCTGGGGCAAGATCACGCCGCCGCTGCCCAGAGAACGGCCGGACGGCGGCCACGCGATGGCGTTGGTGGGCTATCAGGATGACCCTGCGGCGCCCGGCGGCGGCTACTTCCTGGTGCGCAATTCCTGGCAGCCGTGGTCCTACGACGGTGTCTGGCAGGAGGGCTACGGCTACATCCCCTACGCCTACATCAGCCAGCACGCGACGGCCGTTTTCAGCGCGGATCGCCTCGTCGGCGCAGACCTGGCCCTGCGCGACAGCGCCGCGGACACAGGCGCCCGCCCCGCGGCCAGCCTGGCCTGGAACAGCCCTGACATCTGGCTGCGCCGCGCCGCGGATGGCGGGGCCACGCACCAGGCGGCCGTGGCCGGTCAGCCCAACGCGCTCTACGGCCGGGTGCGCAACAGCGGGCCGGCCTACGCCTACGACGTGCGGCTGGAGCTCTTCGCCGCCCCGCTGGCTCCCTACATCCCGCCCACCGATTGGCAGTCGGTCGCGCGCAAGCGGGTCGATGGGCTGGCGCCGGGCGAACACATCGTTGGACCACTCATCTGGACCCCCGCGGCCGCGGGCCCATACGCGTACCAGGCCCGCCTCTCCAGCGCGGAGGACCCGTTGCCCGCCCAGCCAGACCCCGCGACGACCAACAACGTCGCGTCACGGCACTCGTGGCCCGTGGATCTGGCGCCCGGCGCCAGCGCAAACGTGACCTTCCCGGTAGTGGGGGCGGCCGCCAGCCTGGGGCTGGCCAGTCTTCAGGTGGACCGGGCGGGCCTGCCTCCAGAGGTCAGCGTGTCGGCGCTGAAGCTGGAACAGATCCCGTGGGGCGCGCCTGGCGCGCCCCCAACCCGCGGCCCGGTCGATGAGGCTTTGCTCGATGCCGCTGTGCACGGCGCGCTCACCGGCGGCATGATCCTGGGAGCCGGCCAGCGCTATCGGGCGAGCCTGACTATTACCCTGCCACCGGGCGCGCAGCCGGGCGCGCGTCACACGCTGGTCATCAGCCAGTTGCAGGGCGAGACGGTGGTAGGGAGCTTGACCGTGGAAGTGAACGTGGTGGGATAACAAGTAATGAGTAAGACGTGATGGATGACCCTCATGTTTACTCGTTACTCGTTACCCCTTCCGTCTGTAATCCACGAACCGATACCCCACCCCGCGCTCTGTGAGGATGTAGCGAGGATTGGAGGAATCCGCCTCGATCTTCTTGCGCAGGTAGTTGATGTACAGTCGTAGCGATTGGCTCTCGTCTCGATACTCCGGCCCCCAGACCTTGGTAAGCAGCGTCTCCTGCGGCACGATCCAGCCGGCATTCTCGATCAGGTGCACCAGGAGCTTGTACTCGGTGGGGCGGAGTTTGACCCGTTCGCCCCGCACGATCACTTCTCGCCGCACGAAGTCGACAGCCAGATCCTCGTCGATGACCAACGGTTCCTGGGACTGCGTCGAAGATGGCTCCACGCGGCGCAGGACTGCCCGAATCCGGCTGGAAAGCTCCCTGGGGCTGAACGGCTTGGTGACGTAGTCATCGGCGCCCAGGTCCAGCCCGCGGATGCGATCTTCTTCATCCCCCTTCACCGTCAACATGATCACCGGGACCGCCGAAAACTCCCGGATGTGCTCAAGCGTCTCGAACCCATCCAGGTCCGGCATCATCACATCCAGCAGCACCAGGTCGGGGAACTCATCACGCACCCTGGCCAGCGCGTCGACGCCGTTTTCCGCCTCGCTGACCGCGTAGCCCTCCAGGTCCAGGTTCATGTGCACGAAGCGTCGCATCCGGGCTTCGTCATCCACCACAAGAATGCGTTTTTTCATACCAACAACCAAACCCTTTCTTGAGGAGACCGGTCATTGGTCGCCTATCGGCAGTGTGAAGAACACCGTCGTCCCCTTGCCCGGCTCACTGCGCAACCAGAGGCGGCCGCCGTGGGCCTCGACGATGGATTTGCACAGGTAGAGCCCCAGGCCGGCCCCCTGCGTGCTGCGGCGCAGGCTCGAATCCACCCGGTAGAAATGCTGGAAGAGCTTGCCCTGCTCCTCCGGCGGGATGCCGATCCCCTGGTCCGCCACGTAGACAGTGGCGCTCTTGTCGTCGTCCCACCCGCCGACCCGGATCTCCCCACCCCCCGGCGCATATTTGATGGCATTGCTGATCAGATTATTGAACACCTGCCGCAACCGCTCTTCGTCCCCCAAGACCGCGGGGAAATCGGCTGGGAAGTCCAGGACAAAGTGATGACGGTCGGTCTGGATCCGAAAGCTCTCCACCACCTGCTCGGCCAACCGGACCACGTTGACATCGCCCCGTTCCAGCCGGAAACCGCCGGCCTGGATGCGCGAGGCGTCCAGCAGGTTGTTGATCAAGGCGTTGAGCCGGTCGCTCTCCTCGTTGATCACATGCAGCCCTTCGCGCACGGTCTCGCTGTCCCAGTGGGCGTCTTCTCGCGCCAGGGTGCTGGCGTACCCCTTGATCAACGAAACCGGCGTCTTCAATTCATGCGAAACGACCGAAACAAAGGTGGATTTCATCTCCTCGGCCTCGCGGAAGCGGGTGATGTCCACCACATTGGCGATCACGTAGCTCAGCCGGCCTTCCTCGTCGTATAGGGGTGAGAAGGTCACGCTCACGGCGATGCGTGAGCCGCCCGGCCGGGCCAATTCCCCCTCCACCACCAGCGGCTCCTCGCCGTCGAAATGCACGTCCACCAGCTCCGCACTGCACAGGCTCCGACCCGAGGTCTTCTCCAACGCCAGCACCTGGTAACACGGCCGGCCGATGGCCTGCTCGGCCGGCCAGCCGGTCATCTGGCTGAGCGCCCGGTTGAACACCAGGATGCGCAGGTCCGGGTCCAGGATCATCACGCCGTCCGCGCTGTGCTCGATGATGGCGTCGAGCTGCTGCTTTTCCGCGCTGACCTGCTGATAGAGCTGCGCATTGCGCACCGCGATGGCCACCTGGTCGGCAAAGCTGGCCAGCACGTTCTCGTCGTTGGCCGAAAACGCGATGCTGCCGCTGCGGAACAGGTAGATCACCCCCAGCAACCGCTCCTCGAAGGTCAGCGGCAAGGCGATCACCTGGTGCAACGGCAGCAAGATAGCGCGAGCCACCAGGTTGAGCCGGGTTTGCAGATCGGGGATAGCGTATTCATCGGCCCGCAACGGGAAATCGGCCAGAAGCGGCGCAAAACGCGGCAACAGGGACACCGGCACCCCATAGCTGGCGCGGATCACCAGGTTGCCGGTCGGCTCGCGGCGCAGTGCGATCAGGCCGGCCTCGGCGCGCACGATCTCGGCCACGCTGGTCAGGATCAGGCGCAGCAACGAGGGCAGGTCCAGCCGGGAAGTCATGGCCCGGCTGATTTGCAGCAGATACTCGCGTTGGCGGAGTTGGTAGCTGATCATGGATACCTCGGCCCAATGATAGCAAAGAGATGGAGAAAGGACAAGTGGGGCGGGCGGGTAGATTGGGGAGTTGGTAGATTGGTAACTTAGGAATTGGTAGAATGGTAACTTGGGAACCGGTAGATTGGGAAGTTGGGGGGCGTTGTGCTATACTGCCTTGCGTTGACGAAAACCGTAGCTCACGCGAACAGGTCCTGAGGTAATCGCGCCAGACCCTTCGGGTTTTCCTGGTAGTATGGCGCCTGTCCTGTGGCGCACACGACCGGGCAAACCAGCAAAACTCGAAGGGTCTACCTGGCATCACCGGCTCCGCGTCGGCTATTCCATCGAGGTGAAGATGTCCGAATCAGGCAAGGGGCGCCGGGCTATCGGCAACGCCCTGATCGTGGCCGGCGCGGTTGTGATACTGGCGCTCGGCGGCTACTTCGGCTGGACTCGCTATCAGGGCGAAAGATTGCGCGCCAACCTGCGCAGCACGCCCGCGCCGGTCGCCGCGGTGACGACCAGCAGCGCGTCCTTACCCACGGTCACGTTCACTCCCGCGGCTACAGTGTCCCCCACACCCGTGCCACCCACCGCCGCGGCGACCGAGCTCACCCAATCGCCCGTGACGACCCAGGCACAGCCGACGAACACGGCCACGGCGGTCCCATTCGCTACGGCGGTTCCGCCCGCTACGGCGGCTCCAGCCGCCGCCCCCACAGCGTCCCCCGCGCCCGTCTCGGTCGGCCCGCCGGTGCGCATCGTCATCCCCGACCTGGAGATCGCCGCCCCCGTGGTGGAGATGGGTTGGCAGGTCGTGGAGACGGCCAACGGCCCGCAGTCCGAATGGGACCTGGACGCGCTCAGAGGCGCCGTTGGTCACCACATCAACAGCGCGAAGTTGGGGGAGCCGGGCAACATCGTGATCTCGGGGCACAACAACATCTTCGGCCGCGAGTTCGAGGCGATCAGCATGGCTTGGGACGACGACAGCCGGGCGCGGGTCGACGATTACACCGACAGCTCCGATATCTTGAACGGGCGGACGATCCAGCTCTACAACGCGGCCGGCCAGCAGTTCGACTACACGATCACGGCGTTCTACCGGTTGCGCGATACGGGCGTCTCGCTGGCGCAGCGCATCGAGAACGCGCGCTTCATGCAGCCCACCGCCGATCCGCAATTGACCCTGGTCACCTGCTGGCCGCCGTGGAACAACACTCACCGGCTGATCGTGGTGGCGCAACCAGCGGGCGGGTCTTGAACGCGCCAGGCCGCGGCCGATGAAGCGCGTGGAGGGGTGGCGCCGGCTGTTCTTCCAGGCGCAGATCTGGCTGGGGCTCCTGCTGGGGGTCGGGGCGCTTTACCTGGCCGGCCGGGCCATCGACTTCCGGCAGTTGGGCCAGGTCTGGGGCGACGTGCGGCTGGGGTTCGTCGCGCTGACCCTGGTCACCAGCCTGCTGACGCCGATACTCAAGGCCGTCCGCTGGCGGTGGCTGTTCTACCCCCAACGCCCCGCGCTGAGCCTGGCGCGGCTGGCTGGCCAGGTGGTGATCGGGCAGGCTATCAACTTCATGATCCCCGGCCGCTGGGGCGAGTTGGCGCGCGCGTACCTGGCCGGTGACGAGGCCGAGATCAGCAAGGCCTACGTGCTCGGCACCCTGGCCGCTGAGAAATTACTGGATCTGGTCGTCCTGGCGTTGCTGGTAGTCGCCATGATCCCCTTCATCGCGCTGCCCGACTGGCTGGCGACACGCGTGGGTCCTGTCGTAATCACCGCCCTGGTCGTGACGGCCGGCGCGGCGGCGCTGTTAGGCGGCCGGGATCTCTGGCTTAAAATTGCTGACTGGGCCCTGCGGTTGCTCCCCACGGCCGCGGCAACGCGGTGGCGCGGGCGGATCTTGGCCGGCCTGAACGGGCTGACAGCCCTGAGAGATCCCCGGGCGGCGGTCGCCATCTGGGGTTGGACTGCGGTTTTCTGGCTGATGGCCGCGACGACGAACTGGCTGCTCCTGCTGGCATTCGATCTGCCCCCTTCACCGTTGATCGCGCTCTTCCTGCTGGCCGTGCTCCAGGGCGGCGTGGCGGTCCCATCGACGCCTGGCAAGATCGGCGTTTTTCATTATTTGTGCATCCTGGCGCTGTCCGTGTTTGGCGTGCCGGCTTCATCGGGCTTCGCGTATGGCCTGATACTGCATTTCCTGGTCATCGGGGGCATCAGCCTCTGGGCCGCGCTGGCTCTATGGCGTTGGAGTTGGAATCTGCGCCGGCTGGCCGCTGCATCGACCACCTGGCAGTGAAAACTGGGCAGCATTTTGCGTATATTGGGACTGGACAAATCGAAAAACATCTGCTATACTCTTATCGTTACTTTCCGGCAGAAGAATTCGGCTGCCTCCGGTCGTTGCTTTTGTGTTTTCGAGTGGACTAACCCCCATCAATACCAGGTAGGAAAGGAGAATCTCATGCAGAAGCGTCTTTCAGCAGTTGCACTCCTCGTCGTGGTTCTACTACTGGCTACAGCCACCATAGCAGCAGCACAAGGAAAAACCACTACAGTCCCGCCCGACATTCCGGTTCCGCAGCCCGGCTCCAACGTCATTGCCGGGAAGTGGGATGATAAGGATCAGGCCGGGTGCACGATCGTCGTCAAGGATGCCAACGGCAACGTCCTTGGCAGTGGGGTCATCGAGTCCGATGGCACGTTCAAAATCTATCTAAGTCGGCCGCTGCAGACAGGTGAACAGATCACGATCGCGAGTCCCTGCCTCACTGACCTACAGGGAAATCCCGTTTTGCACGTTATGGGCCCCATCCCCGTTCCGGAAGCTGGCACGCTGCTGATGTTGGGCGTCGGCCTGGCTGGCCTGGCGGGGTACGCGGGCTTGCGCTGGCGAGCGCGCAAGTAGGGCACGCAGTGGCCTCGTTATCAGGGGCATGTGCTTCGATCACGATCGCCACGCTGAACTGGTAGCGTTCTGTTCGGGTATCCTCTCAATAATCCGGGGTGGCTGTGGTCGGTCTCCTGACCGAGCCACC
>Ga0100389_1003214_pt1 | contig 12853 bp, 14 predicted proteins | sample CryGeymeta201513_FD_81537 | JGI IMG/M metagenome (GOLD analysis project Ga0100389, IMG submission 81537) | Groundwater microbial communities from Crystal Geyser aquifers in Utah, USA - Crystal Geyser metaG 2015-13 | ecosystem: Environmental > Aquatic > Deep subsurface > Groundwater | place: USA... | reverse complement strand
TTATGAAAGAAGTCCGAAGGTTCCGGTTCGTCGAAGGTCGTATGGTGAGAGGTTTCTTCAGCGGGGATGATGGGAGTTCTGGGCCCGCTTTGGGGGATGCGAACTGGTGGGGCTTTATATTTATCAGGGATCGCGTCAAGAGCTTTTTTAACTAATTTCCGACCTTCTTCCGTGCCGAAGAGGAGGGCGACGACAACGCCAAAAGCAACTCCAACCGTAAAGGTGGAAAAAGCCCCTTCGTGACCGGCTTTTTCAGACGGTGTTGTCATATGCGTCTTCTTTGACCGGTTTGGGTTTATCGCGGCCTAAAAAATGGGAAACAGTTTCGATTATTTTGCCACTCTCCTTAAAACCTTCTAGAATAGCAAACAGGCCAAGCGCTGGCTGAGCAATCTTATCTACGGTCTCAGAAACGGTGTTTATAGTTTGGTTTAATTTGGTTAAAGAATAGCGGAGCTCCTTGAGGACAAAGATCAGCTGAACACCGATAACCAGAGCTACGGAGGTCAGGAGAACCGTGGAGATCAGAGACACTATTTGAGAAAGGGTCATAAGTCAATAATAGCAGTTATTGGTCGTTGGTGCGAAGTTATTGGATACTCTAATAACTGTCAACTAGTAACTTTGAACTATTTAGAGATGATGGTGACGGGAAGTTTTTTGAAAGTTGTACGACCGAAACGATTAATAGATTTAATGTCTAGAACTGTCTCACCTACCGGTAGATTAATTCTGGCGAGAAAGTGGCCCGAGGAATCCGGCCTAACTTGTATATCTTCATTAATGGTAACGGTGGCATCAATTGATGTATCACCTTCAATTTCCACGGGAGAAATGAGAACAGAGGTGTTGGACGGACGAGAAATCTCTAGCTTTGGCGGAGTAAGGATGGTGCGGAATTGAAAAATTAAATAAATAACAAAGACAAAACCGCCAATTAAAAAGGGAAGTAGTTGAGATGACACTTTCGGGAACATCGCACGGCGACGGATTTTAGTCGTCCGTGTGAGTTCCGGCTGGCGAAAATCTCTCCGAAAGATGGCTACCAGCTCATCAGAGTCTAAGGATAATCGCTGGCTGAGATTACGGATAAAGCCCTTGGCAAATGTCTCCGATGGAAGATCAGAATAAAGATCAGATTCGAGAGCCTCGATGTATTTGGTATCAATTTTGGTGAGATGTGAGAGTTGTTCCACGGAAAAATTCCCTTTGAGTCTTCCTGCACGAATGATTTGACCAACGGTTTTCATAATTTAGGAGTTTTCGTCACCTTCAGGGAAAACTTCGCTCAAACTGCCGACTATAACTTCTCGAGGTTTATTGCCTTCGGCGTGAGCCAGAACCCCGGCCTGTTCGAGTTGGTCGAGTATTCGTGCGGCCCGAGCGTAGCCTACTTCCAAACGACGCTGTAAGAGTGAAGCCGATCCTTTGCTTTCAGCAATACAAAGATGGGCAGCTTCTTCAAACTTTTCGTCCACAGGGCCCAGATTGAGGCCACCAGAAGATAAAGTGCCCTTTCCACCATGATCCTTGACTATCGTTTCATCCAGCTGGGCAGCCACTCCAGAACTGCGGATAAAATCGATAAGGTTTTTAATTTCTTTGTCGGAAACAAACGCCCCCTGAATACGTTTAGGTTTGGCGGTGTCTGGGGGAATATAAAGCATGTCACCTTTGCCTAAAAGTTTTTCGGCACCGGGAGTGTCGATAATAACCCGAGAGTCAATCATTGAAGTGACTTGAAAAGCGATCCTTGCCGGGATATTTGCTTTGATTAGACCGGTAAGGACGTTGACGGAAGGACGCTGGGTGGCCAAGATAAGATGAATACCAACTGCACGAGCCATCTGAGCAATGCGGACAATGGCTTCTTCGACTTCTCCGGCATTCCTGGACATCATAATGTCGGCCATCTCGTCGACAATAATGATAATGTAAGGCATAGCTTGGAATCCACTAAGTTCGTTGTAGCCACCAATGTTTTTAACCGACATCTCTTCAAAAAGACGATAGCGTCTTTCCATTTCGGCAGTTGCCCATTTAAGAGCGTTAACCACTTTGCTAACATCAGTGATAACTGGAGTAAGTAAGTGAGGAATGTCATTGTATGGTGTCAATTCGACGCGTTTTGGGTCGACCATAATAAATTTGACTTCTTCAGGAGAGGCACGAAACAAAATGGAAGAAATGATGGCATTAATCAATACAGACTTTCCAGACCCGGTAGTACCGGCGATTAGTAGGTGAGGCATTTTGTTGATATCGGCAACCACAGGTAGCCCGGAAACATCCAGACCAAGCGAAAAAGAGGTTTTTGAACGACTCTCCTGCATAGCTTTGTCGGTGAGCATCTCACGAAGGGAAACAAACTCCAAAGAGCGATTGGGAATTTCGATGCCGACCAAATCACGACCCGGGATGGGGGCCTCGATACGTATCTGTCCCTGCGGTGCTGCCAAAGCTAAGGCTAAGTCGGATTGAAGAGCGCTGATTTTGGAGAGTTTAGTGCCGGCGGTAATAGTCAAGGCATACTGGGTGACGGCTGGTCCTTGATGAACTTCAGTTACCTTGGCTTGGATGGCAAATGAACCAAGAGTGTTTTGAATAGTTTCAATATTTTTCTTGATATCCCCCCTATCGGCTTTGCCTATTTTTTGATCGGATAAAAGATTTATGGGTGGGAAATGCCAAACTCCAGAAGTAGCACCGTCGGGAAGTTTTTTTACTTCAACTGCAGATTGTATCGCGCGATTGACGATAGGTTCTTTGCCCATAATTTTAACTGGTGCTGGCGAGGAGGGTAAGGCAGGAGAGAAGACTTTGTGTTCATCCCCGCCGGTGATCTTAACCGTGTTGGATTTATTGAGGAAGGTGGTTGATCTTCCTTTAATGGAAAGGTTCTTAATTTTGCCAAAAGCACTCGCAACACCACCGGACAAATTTTGAAAAATGACGAGCAAATCTTCGATAGAAGTTTCAAAGAGAATAAATAGACCGATAATGACTCCAACAATGTAAAAAAGAATTGTGCCGGGAAGAGATATGAGAGAAACAACAGATTCTTTGAGACCTGCGCCAATACTACCCGCACCAAAAAGACCGTTGAGAGAAATCATGGTGATGACACTGCCCAGAAGTACATTAGTTGAAGCAATGGGAAGTTTGACGTGAGTGATGATCAAACCACCGACAATAAAAATAAAGGGCAGAAAAAGAAGAGGCCAGCCAAATAGTTGACTGCCAATCTGATTTATCTTAGACAGTATGTCGCCTTGCTGAGAAAAAGAGATAGCTACAAGCCCCCCGATGCCCATCAGAGCGATGGCCAGGATGGAGTTCATAGTATCTTTTTTTAGATTCAGCTTATATGGTTTGGAACGACGACCTTTTTTACGAGCCATAATATTATTAGTATAACTCAAACAAAGCTAGACTGAACTTATGTATTCGGGATTTCGACTTCGTCGAACCCTCATGCCCGCCTCACCAGGTTCGTTACGAAACTGGTTCCGGCACTCTTCGCCAATTGCGATAATAATATTGTTCACATTCTCCGCAAGGAAGAATATGAACAATTGGCAATTGACTCAGACTTCGATGACGATGGCGATGACCATGGGGCGACGCTGGGTGTGTTCGAAGGCAAATTTTTCCAGTTCCCCTTCGATCTTCTTCCTGATGAAACCCCAGTCTGTAGCAATTCCCTTGATATCCCTCAGGCAAGACAGGACATGTTTCCTAGCGTCTAGGATGAGATCTTGAGATTCTTTCTGATAGACAAAGCCCCGAGAAATGATCTCGATGTTGCCGGCTACTTGCGAGTTGTCCCGTTTAATCGGAACGATCGCCAGAAGAATGCCATCTTCGGACATGACCTGACGGTCACGGAGAACAACAGTTCCAACATCGCCGATACCCAAACCATCAACATAAACATTTTTGGTTTCAAACTTGGGACCGGCTTTAACAACACGATCTTCAAGAATGACGGATTGACCCTCAGGTAGAATAAAAACTCTTTCTTGGTCAAAGTTTATATCACTCGCCAACTTCTTGTAAAGCATCATATGGCGAATATCTCCGCCAATTGGAATGATATATTTGGGACGGACCAGCTGGGCTAGCAAAGCAATATCACCGCGATAGCCGTGTCCGGAAACGTGGAGATTTTCGGAGGTGCCGGAGTAAGTAACGTCAATACCATTTTTGTAAAGAGTATCCATGAGATCAAAAATGTCGGCATCGTTGCCGGTACCCGGAATAGCGTTGGAACTGATAATTACCTTATCACCTTTTTTAAGACGGGCCAAACGATGTTCATTGTTAGCTAAACGGTGCATGGCCGAACCGGACTGTCCTTGTGAACCGGAAACTATGATGGCCACTTGATTGGCCGGGAGAGTAGCTATCTGTTGAGGTTTAATGAGAACACCGGCAGGAATTTTAATAAAGCCAGTTTTGATAGCTGCTTCCAGATTCTGTTCGACCGATCGACCAATGATGGCGACGCGACGATGATGTTTGATACAAGATTCAATGGCCATCTGGAAACGGGAAATCGAGGAGGACATGCCGGTAAAGATTAATTTACCTTGGGTATCTCGAATTTCATTGTCGATCGCCTTCTTGAGAGATCTTTCTGACGGGCAGAAACCTTCTTTCTCGATACCAAGACAGTCCGTAAGCATGAGATCGACTCCATTTCTGCCAGCAATGGCCATGGAGGCCATATCCGGTGGTAGATTATCAACCGGAGTGAGATCGAACTTAAAGTCGGCGCCATGATAGACCGTGCCAGCCGGAGTCTTGATCAGGAGATGAAAACAATTGGGGACTGAGTGGGTGGAGTGTATAAGCTCGATATGGAAAGGTCCGAGGTCGAGAGTGTTTCCTTCCACGGGAGTCATGCGATTTGAAATACCAAATTCGCGAACGCGAACTTCGGCCATGGCTATGGCGAGTTTACCGCCAAAAACCTCGACATCTTTTAGGCGAGGGAGGATGTAAGGCAGGCCACCGATATGGTCCATGTGAGGATGGGTAAGAATAATACCGTGAAGGTGTTTACCAGGCTTTTCCAGATAACTGATATCGGGGATGACAGAGTCAACACCCAAATCACTGCTGGAAGGAAAACCCATGCCACAGTCGACGACGATCTGATCATCGCCAAATTCGTAGACATACATATTTTTGGTAACACCACCGACACCACCGAGAGGAATCAACTTAAGTTGAGACATAATTTTTTTGTAAATAATTTTCCTAAATAATATTGTAACTGACTGTTGGGTTATATTTATGGATTCCGGCTCGTAGGCCGGAATGACAGAAACAAGGCATTCGGTTGGGCGCGGAAAAAACGCCAAATAATCCTAATTTACGGGGTAGGTTTCTCAGACAGGCGGGAATAAAAATCTAAACTGACTCTATCTCGGCTTACAAATCACTATTGACAACGTTTCCGTGGACTGGGGGAATTATAGCACACAGAGTATCTTTCAGCTTTTTGACTATATTTTCTCTGAGCTTTTTTGCTTCGACTTGAGCCTTATTATTGAACTCATGGATTAGTTCAGTAACCGCATCCAGATTGTCAGTGTCTAAACCCGGTCCTTCAGTCTGAAGCCACAAATAAGGACGAGGAAGAATTTGACCATCTTTATCGGTCGATAGTTTGAAGGCGTCACATGGCGGCTTCCCCTGAACGATGCGGAGTTCGATCTCAAAAGATTCTCGGATGAGATGAGTTATCTGAACAGTGGTGTCATCTCTGGCTCCCGGACTTTCAATCAATATTAACCCTGGCTGACCTTTCAGACATTTCTCTAACAGTCTGTCAAGTACCTGAGAAACCTCTGACTCTCCAACAGCTTCCCTGTGTGTATTAAACTTTTTCCTACTTTCCTTATCTTTAGACTTAAAACGACTAATGGCGGAAAGAATCTCAAAAGATGACGAATCCTTAGTAATGCCTTCTGATATTAAAAAATTCAAATAGGCACCTCCAGAATTTGAGGTAAAAAATTCAAGAGAATAGCCCTCTATCTTGTGAGGAAACTTGAGAGCCATCGCAGACAGTAGGGTTGACTTGCCAGATTCCGAATCGCCCGTGACGACCATGAAATCAGTTTTGTTTGAGATGGAATAATCTTTGATATCGATTTCGGGATGATTTAAGGCTAAGTGTACAGCCAAAAATAAGGGCAGGTTTAATTTAGATAGACAGTAGACCAATCTGTCAGTTTGAATTTCTGTGAGATGTTGTTGCTCTATTTTGCTTCCAATATTTCCGAGTTGACTTTTTAGCTCGTCTTCACCTTCGTACAGTCTGGCAATCCAAACAAGATTATCGCCATCAGGATACTGTGTCAGTTGAAAACACACTCCTTCTACAACTTCACCATAATCAAGCATTCTAATGGATTTTTCCCTGAGAACTGTTTCTGGGTGAACAAAACCTTCACTGGGCAACTGCCCCCCCGCTGTTTGGAACTGAGGTTCTGTGCTACTACTCATATCTTTACAATCTTGTAGCCGACCTTTGGAAGGATTAGTAGTTGGTGTTTTATTAATTTCTTGCCAAGTCTTTGCATGGTTTTACCGATTGCCTGATCCGAAAAATCGTCATAGCTACCCCCTCCCCACTTCAGATCTGCAATTTTCTCTTTTAGGATCAGGCCATCTTCTTTGGATGCCATTTCGATTATTTGTTTTTCAATTTTAATTAGCTTATATTCCGAAGGAATTCCATCTTCTGTAAACGACAAATCCTTGTTTATAACAATTTGTGGAGGAAAGTTGATTGGATGTAGGGAAAAATATTTCTTTAAAATCTCGCTCTTAAAAATACCATTTTGAGTAATTTCGAGTTTGTTCAAAATATCTATATTGCATTGCGAGATTACTCTGATAGTTAGAAGGATGGGGGTAAAGATATCCGGTTCATCAAGCAGTTCGGAAGCTGGCTTATTCAGAAAACCGGAGTTAACAATTAAACTCTTGGTAAGGTGGCTTAGTCCGCCGGATAAAAAGTAAACTTTTTCTTCTTGCTCCGGAGATAGAATTATGTTGGTTAAGTTTTCTATCACCTTAATAATATCCTGACCCAACGTCTTAAAGTAATAAGTGTTGTAAATATGACTAGCTACGGTGGATTTAAGATATGTGTCGGTCTTTAGAAAAGCAGGCGTGTTGACTACTATGGCAATTTTTTGTGAGAGTTTTGCCTTTTTAAAATATCTTGTCGCAATATTAAATGACTCAGGATTTTTCTCGAAATTGAGATCAAGAATGTTAAATTCTTTCAATTCGGCCAAGCCATCTTTGACATGCTGAAATTTTCCGGAAGTATCTCCTTCAACGAATTTTTTAATAAAGTGAGATGTGCCTATTCCGGGTACTGTAATAATTAGCAGATTACTGTTTTTCTTGTGGCTATCCAAGAGTGCAGAAACAAACTCTTGGTAAAGCGGATGTTGTTCTAAATCCATAGCCAAATAGTAGCATGTTTGAGGCGCGTGTAGCTAGACCTTTGGAACTAGCCTTGAATTTGTCCGCTGTTTGTCCAGCAGAGCCCTGCCTATTATGGGATACTATTGGGTAGTTAGAACATTCATAACCGAGCTCGAATTACATCCAGAGGAGGATGCTATGAAGAAATACCTGACCGTGACCAATGGCCTTCTGGCGATTATCGCTACTGCACTTCTTTTTTTGGCTTTCAAGTTGTCGAATCAGCCGCAGGCGACTTCAGAAGTGGTGCAAATCAGCCCAACACCCGAGACTCCAGCGCCAACAAGTGACTTTGGGTACGTTGAAATTCCTGATGTTTCAGACGTACCCGAGGAATACCTGCCAGATGATGATTGGAAAAACATCGTTTGCCAAGTACAGAAGCACAATGACAAATTCATTCTGGCTTGTGCCATAACACGATTTACCTTTTACTATGAAGAGAAGAAGTACTCATTGGAACTGATCGACGGTGAGGCTTGGGTTATTCACGAGTTGATTCATGAACAGAGAGGCGAGATTGCCCATTATGTTGAAAACCCAAATGAGATGAAACGGATTGGGTTTGAACTTATGGGGCCCCAGATCTTCGGAACAGAATTGCCGTTCTGGAACGGCTACTTTTTTGAAGAGTAATCAAAGGGTGGTAGAAATACCACCCTAAAAATATCCCAAACACGGAGGAATAATGGAATCTCTAGTGCTCGCGGTCATAATTCTCTGGATGGTTGCCCTATTTGCCTCTGTCCTTTGGGGAGGGTGGGCGTCTTTCTTTTTGTTTCTGGGAATTTCGGCAATTTATATGTTCCCGGGAACCCTGCCTACGGTGCTCTCTCTTTTTCTAGCAATAGGGAGCCTGATAGCCGACGTAGGAGAAAACCCGAAAAGAGGCGCCTTCTGCTTCTTGGGGTGGTTTGCCCTCTCTAGCCTACTTTCGGCAATGACGGTGGGGCTGATCTTTATGTTTATATAGCTACTCTGAAATATGGCCCGGACTTTATGTCCGGGCTTTTTGTTGTCGCATGGAATGAAGAGTCGCTTGTAAATCGATCATTTTTTCAAGATTCGACATATTGAATGAAAAAATTTGACGGCGTAATTTCACCCCCAAAACATCGTCGATCATGCTGACAACTTCCCTGGTTCGGTTAGGATTGGCTCTTGATTGAAGCAGCAGGTATTCGAAGATGGTTCCTAGAGGATGTCTTTCCTTGATGATCTCAATCAGATTCTGAACGACCATCTCTGCGTGGTAGTAGGGTTCAGCTCTAACGTCGTCTATCTGGTCGTGAATCAAACTGTTAAGTGATCGGTTGCCGTAGTTTGATTGCAACTCAGAAACAAGGGCTTGGTATTCTGAGGGGAAATCGCGCTTAAATCGATTGACAAAATATTCTCGACCCTCGTATTCGGCCAGCCCCTCCTCGAGCATGCTGCCACTTTCATGATTGGGACTTTTCGCGGTACGAAAACCAACTTTGGAGGCCGCTGTCTTTTTGCCGTCATACACAAGGTCTTTTCTAGCGAGATCGTGAAAAATTTCATGGCAAATTTTTAGGGTATCAAGATATTTGGCTCCTGACGAGTAGACAACTATGATGTCGAGGTCGAGGAGCAGTACCCCAGCCTTGATTTTGTCCATGGACCTCGTTGAAAGCTGAAGATTCTTGACTGTCTCCCTTTGACTTTCGGGAATGACAAAAACTAGTGGACGTGGGGGGGGTGGGGTATCACTTGAATAGAGCTTGACCCATAGATAATCGTAGGCAGATCTGGCAACCTGGTCGTAAAAAGGATCTTGCAGCTTCAATTCTTCGAGAGATTTGATTAGTTTGGCTTTGTCTTCTGCTTTAGCCTTGCTGACTTCTGCCAGACTACCATCCTTTGAGTGGTAAGTGTGATAAGGGTTTCCCTCCGGAGAGAAGTGATCCATGGACTAGTATTTGGAACCGATGGCTCGATCGACTAGGGCTGTTAAAACTGACTTCTTCATCATGAGTACAATTTTGCCAGACTCTGTTTTGAGTGATGCTGTATTGACCATGTATGGGCTTTCGGCGTTGACTACTCCGAAGCAAAGGCCGGAGGCCGCACCTCTGACCGGGGGGAAGTTCTCTCCGTACATTTCCAGCTGACTGTTATCTCCACCTTTGGGAATATCTTTGAGACGGTTTGCAATGGCTTCGGTGATCTCGGGAGTTGCCGGAATGGAGATTCTGACAAGCTCGACAGGCTCGGTGTTTTCACCCATGGAGGGGACGACGTGATGAGCTCCTTCATGATAAAAAGGCTTAGTGGCAACAGCCTTATCAGGAGTGCAGAAAGATTTGGAATAGTTCTCCATAAATATTGCAGTAGCCTCCACACCGGTAGAACCGCTGAATTTGGAATTAGTTGCCCTTATTGTTTCTTCGAGGTGTTTGTCGAGAACTTGGTTGAGATTGGGAGCGGTCTCTTTGACAACGTCTGCTTCAATTATCGGTTCATCAGTTGGGCTACTCATATATGAAAGTGTATCACATTCCCCATAGGAATCGCCTGGCAAAGAGAGCACAGTGTTTGTGCTAACTCTGTGCCTATTTTGTCCGCTGTTTGTCCAGCAGACCATGCTGTGTTATGGGATACTATTGGGTAGTAAGAACATTCATAACAAATCAGACAAAAAAGGAGATAACCATGTCTCAGACAGTACGCTTCCCATGGGTGGGTCAGTACCTTGGTAAGTGCTGCGCCATTTGTGGCGGCACGTCGGCTGACTATTTTAGGGCGATAAACAGCGATGGGAAACACGGAGTAAATGTTAACTTCTGTGAGTCACATCTGGCGAGAGGTAGGGAGGTTGAGGCGATCTTCAGAGCCTCAGATGACTGGTGGGTGAAATTTCCCCTTGATCAGGCAATGAATAATGAAGTCCCGACCGAAGAAACCGAAGAAGGGACTGATCAGCCTAAAAGCTTGTTTGTTACCTTTCTGGAGGTTTTGGCCTTCATCTGCTTTTGCGCTCTTTTTGCGCTGATTCTCTTCTTCTAGAACAAAAGGGGTGGTAGAAATATCACCCCTAAAATTTCTCAAACCTAAACTAGACACTGAAAAGAGAGGAGACTAAAAATGGATATTCCAATTGGGTTAATGATCTTGGCACCGTTGGTGCTAGTGATAGTACTAGCCCTGTCCGTCGCCATGCTGCCGAAGAAGTGGGGGGAAGCAGTGATCGTGATTACCGCCTTCGTTATCTTGTTTGCGTTCGGTAACGAATGTGTGCGAGGCATGGTTGCTGTAGTTGCTGTGATTGTCACCATGATGGGTGTGGCTCATAGGGGGAGAATCCCTGAGTAAGAAATGTCCGAGCCCGCGTCGTCCAGCCTAAAAGCTGGACTTTTTTTGAAATAATATAAGAAACTGTGCCGGTTGAAATAGGTGAAGGTGTTGGTGAGCATATTCACAATGGACTCTTTCTCGGCTTACGAATCCCCGTCGACAGGCGGGGATTTTTGTGACCTTTACAAACTGAGCTAGACGAGTAAACTGATAAGGAAATGAAAAAAGAAAAGCCTGGAGGTAAGAAACGCGAGAGAGTTGTAAGAATATTTAATTGTTCGGAGGATGTGTGGCCGTTTATTGAGGCCTATGGAGACAAGAAGCTGCAAAAATGGGAAATTGACGAGAATGCTAACTTGTCAGATAAAGATCTATTTTCGATGGCGGAAGAATTTGAGTTTACCTTCATAACGCCAAAGGCGATTGATCCCCTATTCGTAGATTATTTCAAAGAATTGTGCCAGGTGAGGGATCTGGAGATCTTGGTGACAAAAGAACATTCGGGGAAACTCTGCGAGGATATCTTGGAAGATCGAGATATTATGGAGAGATTAATAGAAATGAAGAGAGAGTACAAAAGACTTTCGATCACTTCATACTCAACTTCTCCGGAGTTTCTATATTTGATAAGCGAGCTAAGAAAGAAAGGGGTGGAGGTGGTCACTCCAGCTGCCCCAGAAGAATCGGATGCCTGGACGGTAAATTTTTATGGCAGTAAGTCCGGCATTCGGCAACTGACTCAAATAAACGGGGCTATACGAGCTGACTTAAAAATGCCAAACGGAGTAATTAGCTCGGGAATTATTGATACGGCCGGAATTGCAGCAAACAAATACATTAAAGAAGGTGGGGTGGTAATAAAAACGAATAAAGGACATTCCGGTCAAGGAGTGCTGATATTCCATAATGGAGATTTGCCAAAGGAGTTTGCCGAATGTGAGAAAAAAATTATTGAAATATTTAGAAGGGACGACTACTGGGAGAAATTCCCGATGGTGGTGGAGTCCTTGGTCGTGCCGAATCCCAGAATTGGGGGAGGGTTCCCAAATGCTGAGTTTCTGATCAAAAAAAATGGGGAGGTAAAATTTTTGTATTACTGTGGCATGAGAGTCGACAAAAAGGGGGTTTTTGCGGGAATCGAAATTGGAGAGGAAACACTGCCCAAGAGAGTAGCTTCCAGAATTACCGATATTGGTTACTTGATCGGAGAACAGTACTCAACCGATGGCTATAGAGGATACTTTGATATAGATTTTATTGCCGGAAAAAACGGCGAGATATTTGTAAATGAATCAAACGTGAGAGTGACAGGGGGAACTCATATGTATATGGCGGCGATAGAACTGGCCGGAAAAGATTTTACGAAAAAATCGTATGTGCTTTGTGAAAACATGCATACTTTGCCGGGGAAAAAGAGAACTACTTTTGCAAAACTCTTCAAAACGTTAGAACCGATTTTGTTTTCCAGAAAAACTAAAGAGGGTATGGTGATTGGCTCTTCAAATTTGCTGATAGACGGGTACTTGTCCTACATAATTTTTGGAAAGAATAAGAAGAGGGCAGAGATGATTGAGGTGGAGATGAAGAAATTGCTGGAATAATAAAATACCGTCATTGCGAGGAACGAAGTGACGTGGCAATCTCACTCCATGAAAGATGAATTAAATCAGAGATGATTAAAGTCCCAAGCATTTATATATTGACTAATGAATACAACACCACTATTTATGTGGGAGTAACCAATGATTTATTAAGAAGATCTTGGGAACATAAGAATAAAGTTTCGGAAGGGTTCACAAAAGAATATTCACTAAACAAACTTGTTTATTACGAATTTTTTGATGTAATGATTGAAGCTATTCAAAGGGAAAAACAAATAAAATCTTGGTCAAGAAAGAGGAAGAATGATTTGGTTGAAACGATGAATCCAAAATGGGAGGACTTATATGGAACATTGGTATGAATGAGGTGGAGGGAGATTGCCACAGCTCGAGTACGAGACTCGCAATGACGAGATCAC
>Ga0100389_1003201_pt1 | contig 12878 bp, 11 predicted proteins | sample CryGeymeta201513_FD_81537 | JGI IMG/M metagenome (GOLD analysis project Ga0100389, IMG submission 81537) | Groundwater microbial communities from Crystal Geyser aquifers in Utah, USA - Crystal Geyser metaG 2015-13 | ecosystem: Environmental > Aquatic > Deep subsurface > Groundwater | place: USA... | reverse complement strand
CAAATGCGTGGCATCCACTGAGCTCTGCCGTCATCGATTTTATGCCTACCTCTTCACCTTTTGAGTCATCATGAACGGTGAAAGTATATCTTCTGCGATCGCAATATCTCTGATACATGCGCGCTAACATTCCCGCCCAATCTTGGGCTTCTGTGCCCCCTGCGCCTGCATGAATAGAGAGTATGGCGTTACTCGTATCATATTCTCCACTATAGAGCGTCTCCTTTTCTAGCTCGCCAAGAGATGCATCGTCTATCGCCCCGTCGTATCGCTCAACTATCTGCGAGAGCGCGGACATCTCTTTGGTAACCTCAACACTCCTTTCTCGATCAACCCAAAAATCAGGTTGTGCCATCTCACCTGCAATTTCTTCTAAACGTTTTTTCTTATCATCTATTTTTAAAACGTGTCCAATTTGTACTTTTTTATTTTCATTCATAATTATATAGAAGACTTTCGCATAAACTCCGTCATCGCGAGGAAACCGTAGGTCAACGTGGCGATCTTTGATAGATTGCTTCCCCGCCAAAGACGGGATCGCAATGACAAAGTGCTAAAGTCCTCTATATTATACCCTATATTGTGGTATATACAATAAAACCCCCGCGTGAGCGAGGGTTTTATTGTTTTAAATCGACAGTATTACCGTGACAATATAGAAAGCAACTTGCGTTGTTTTATATATGCACGGATGCTACCGACAAGACCAGCAAGAACTGTTGCTGTTGCAACATCTTCTGCACCTGTTGGTGCAAGAGATTTGCTCGTGCCTTTGGTGGTATTTACTGCAACTTGTGAACTTGGTGTCCCACTTGTCGCTGCTGCTCCACTTGTCGCAGCTGTTCCACCTGTCGATGCACTCGATGATGCGCCACCATTACCCGCACTACCCGATGCTGCTGCACTGCCGTTACCGGTATTTGCTGCTGCAGACGAAGACGCATTTGCGCCGTTGTCGCCACCAGCTGATGCGCCACTTCCTGCACTTGCAGACGCGCCGTCACCGGCTGCTGCTGCTGCAGAACTTGTTGATGCAGATGTTGCATCGCCTGATCCTGCAGAACTACCCGCTCCTGATCCTGCTGCCGCCGCGCCGTTAACAGCTGCTGCCGCAGCAGATGAAGCCGCAGACGATGCTGCGCTGTCAGAGCTTTGGGTTGTAGTGACTGGTGTGGTTGACTCTACGGGAGTTGTCGTTGAAGACGTGTCTCCTGATGCCGCTGCCGCTGCTGCCGCGCTTCCACTTGCCGCTGCCGCTGCTGGTGTTCCGTCATCGGAACTTGCAACTGCGACTGACGATGTTGAGCTCGAACTTGAGCTTGACGCATCTGTCGATTGTTCGACAATGCCACCATCAGAACTCATCTCACTTGATGCAGATGAAGCCGCAGACGAGCTTGAACTTGACGATGCACTTGCACTACCCGCGGCTATCGCAGGCGCTGCTATCGTCATAACTGCTATAATCCCAATAATTGCTATAAATGATTTGGTCATTGTGACCTCCATGGTATAATTATATACCTAAAATGTATTTTTTGCTGTGCAGGCTCGACCTACCTGATACATATGTAATATTTCCCTCTCCTCTCCTATTGGTGCAATAGGAAGGGAAAGGAGAGAACGGAGAAGACACGTGTTGTGCTCCCCCGTTCCTCCAACCCACTAACTGGGTTAACGAGCTTATCTGCTACGTGACCGCGAGGGTCGTTGAGCAGTTGCTCGTGGTGTTCTGGTTGCAGTTTGTCGCTGTGGAGCGACACTGAGCGCACTGACAGTAGGCGCACTAACAACTGTTTCGACAACAATTGCTACGCTTGTGTCAGATGTGCTTGCGGAACCCGCACTGCCGCTGTCTCCGACTGGAGGTAAATTGGTGCCTTCTGCATGATTTGATGCAGAAATTGCGCCACTACCACCTGCGGAACCAGCAGTTGATGCCGATCCACTGTCACCATCCGTTGCTGCTCCTGCAGCATCACTTGTCGATGTGGTCGCCGAATCGGTCGACCCGCCAAGCTTTTGGATAGTGACGATCCCGTTTTCTACGCCCATCTGGCTGAATGAACTGCCAGAATTACTTCCCCCTGCAACAGAGCTGCTGGAGAGTTGGACTGATGCAAATGCGGGTGCACTTGCAAGGATCCCACTTACAACGCCGAGCGTTGCGATGGTTTTGAGGAATTGCATGTTCCTCCTCATTGTTCTCGCCACTGTTGACGAGAAAGTTTCAAGGTACACGACCTACTCCTGGCATTCCCTTTGACAAGAATATGCCAAAAGGTACCAAGAGGGGCCGTACCGCCCCCATCTCGACCCACAGGGATGCTGTGGACCAGGATGGAAGCGGGAGCGAGTGAGGTGCAAAAGTAGCACCTCTCCTCGCTCCCTAGAATATCTAGAGACCTATTACTCACCATGGAGTATCAGGTTCCCTCCCCTGGAATTCGTTCAGTGTGATTCAGAAGCAGCCGCAGCATCGGCGGCGGCGGCGGCTGAAGCAGCCGCATCTACGTCGATGTTGATGTCTGGTGCCTCTGAGTAGGCATCGGCGTTGGCGTCTGAGTTCGCTTCGGAGTTTGAATCCGAATTTGCCTCAGCGTTGACATCGCCGATTGTAGCTCCGCCACCCGTGACATTGCCCACACCACTTGTCGTGGTAATGGACACCTTGGTCCTACCCAGATAGGCGCTTAGTGGCTGCAGAGCGTAGTCAAGTAACCCCTTAGTGTGGCGGGTTGTCTTGACAGAGCCACCCAAGGTCTTGAAGTTGACTTCACCTGAGGCGTAACCCTCTACGGTGATCTCCTCCTTGACGACCATGGTGAAGGGCTGTTGTAGGCGGGGGCGGGGTTGAGGTTGACAAGGCGGTGTAACTACTGCTGGTCTGTGAAGTTTGGTTGTCACTTCGCAGGTGCTCGGAGGGGTGGTTGGCATACCGTAGGTGCGCTGAAAAGCCGCACCGTCGCGTATCGCCCACTGCTTGTCTTGTGCCGTCCAGACCTGATAGACAAGTTTGTACGTCTCGCCCGCAGTCAGGACTTGTTTACTCGGAAACGCCGATGGACCTGTGTGGATGACATTTGCGCTCAACATATCGCGCAGTTGCTGCCACCGACGTGGATCTTTGACGCTTGCAATATACTGACGCTCTTCCGCTGTCAGGTCGTGTGGTTTCTGAACCCAGTATAGCCAGTCACCCGTTGCAATACGCTGACGCGTGATTCCAACGATATTGGTTCCTTGCTTCTTGTCCAGCGTCGCACAGACGTAGAGATATCTATCCATCTCTAGCTGCGTCAACCACGTCCTGTCCTCAATTTTAAGCGACGTAGACCCGAACCAGTTGGTACTGTCCAGCGACATCTCGCCGACTTTGACCCATCCCGATGGCGCCCAGTAGTGGACAACCACCGTGGCGGGAAGCGGCTTGATACCATTGACTCTGACCTTGCCGTTGGCGCCGATGACGACTCCGTTGCCGGTGTCGTCGACTTTGCTCCCGCTCTGGTCATAGACCGTTGCGGAGATGGTCATGCCGGCGGGGCCGAATACGTCAACGACACCTGACGTCACTTTGGGAGTGACAGTCGTCGTGACTTCTTGGTCTTCGGCTTGTCGGGTCCGGTGGCGTCGTTTGGTCGTCGGCGGAGTAGGATCTTGTGCCGCCGGGACGAACTGCGGCTGTTCCGCCTCAGTTGCCGGCTGGGCAACGATCCTGTTTCCGTTCTCATCCTCGCCGTATTCCGTAACACGACGAACCACTTTTTTGGTCTCCCGTGATGGATGACCAAAGGTGATTGAGCGGATGAGGATGTTTTTCTTGCTCTCTCTGTACGTATCAAGCGCAAGCGCTATCACGTACGTTCCGGGCTCTGCAACGACCCGGTATTTTTGAGAGAAGAGACCACCGGCCTTTCTGTCTCTCCGCTTCTCTATCTGTTTCTTTGTTACAGTTTCGAGAAGGAAAGAGTTGGTGAAGAGTCCCGTCCTCTCCATAGTCAGGGTCTTTGTTGACCACCCTGACTCTGCAGAAAGTTCTTCGATCTCGAGAGAGTTCCCTGTATCCCCCGGGGGAATGATGAGCAGGGTGTATGGTACGCCACGTACCATCAGGTCGTGAATCGCGATGGAGAAGTTGAGCTTCCCACCGGGGACATATACTGTCCCTCCGTTTACGACATCACCGTTGTAGTCCACAACGAATGGACCGTCGGGCATCACCTCGGTGATGTCCCGACCCGTTAGGAAGTTTTTGACTCCCTCAATGGCCTGACCTGCTGACTTGCTGACCTGTGATGCCGTCGTGGGCTTGATCCCACTTACGACGAGCATCATTCCTACTACCAAACCTACCAAATACTTTGTGCGCATAATTTTGCGCCTCCTTCATTACTGAATGTGAATTTGAAAATCTGTGTGACTGACTTTCGCTCTTTGTCATTGCGAGTGAAGCGAAGCAATCTTTTGAAAGATCGCCACGGACTTCGTCCTCGCGATGACAGAGTGTGTGCGAAAGTTACTATCTATTGTTACACCGCTGGTTGAGAGGGAGTCAACCTGCAATGATAATCATTGACAAGATATCAACGTACATCTACCCACCACACTCCTTGTGACAAGTAGAGATCTGACCAGAGTAACTCCACGCCGCTTGCGCTTTGAGGAGCGCCCGGTAGCGTTTTGGAAGCCTCGTTGGTTATGGGCAACCAAGCTCCAAAGCCTCCAGTCAGATCCCTGCTTACCAATGTATTAAACTATATCTATCCGCCCACCATTCAATCTTATGCAGTATTCTGATTGCAGAAATCTGCATGTAGATATCATTACGGCGGATTGTTTATTAACCTTGTTAATAAACAAAAAAAAGGATTCCTCCTCCCTCCACCAGTTCCATATTATTAAACGAATATAACCTAACCCAGTATACTACTACAAAAGTATAGATTTGTCAAGCCCTACTGGGCGCAGACCCTTGTAGATCATGCTTCTGTACGTAGAGGACGTAGTCCCTTGTACAGAAAGTGATTCTAGCGGGGTCAAGCCTTTTCCTCTATAAATTACAAAAATATGGCTCCTCCCGATACAATCGGAAGGAGCCAACAGGTTTGGAGTGGTTATGCCGGGTACGACCCAAGAACTTTGACTCGGACGCACACTTTCTCCAAACGGACCAATGTTTCCTGAAAATCAGGATCGTTATGATGCCCTTCAACATCGATGCAAAATACGTATTCCCATGGATGACCCTTGACGGGACGAGATTGGATGCTTGTCATGTTCTGTTTCAAACTACGTAATACCTTAACCAGAGCCTGCGGTTTGTTCTGAATATACAGTATCAACGATGCAACATCATTCCCTGTCGGTTGCGCAGCGTGGTTGCCTATAACAAGAAACCGCGTTGCGTTGCCGTTTTCATCGTTTACACCTTCTATCACAGTGCTGAAACCGTGAACCTGCGCTGCACGCGTTGTCCCTATCGCACAGGCATTTTTATATTTGAGTGCCATGAGCGCCCCCGCCGCAGTGCTGTCTGTTGGGTAGAGTTTAGCATGCGGCATATGAGTCGCGATCCAATGTCTGCACTGCACCAGTGCTTGCGGGTGAGAATACACCCGCTTTATCTGTTTTGGCTCGCAATTCGCCATACATGTTTGGCTCACAGGCAAGATCAACCGATTACAGACACGAAGGTTCGTTTGTATCAGCCGATCAAGTACTTGGTTTACAGGACCTTCTGTACAGTTCTCCACAGGAACGACACCATATTGGCACTCCCCTTTCTCGACCGCATCGAATATCATGCCGAAGTTTGCAAGCGGAACACCGTGTACCGATTGTCCAAACAGCATACGACACGCGACATCGGAGAACGATGTTTCCGGACCAAGGTACCCTACGAGTATGGGTTCCTCTAAACTTAAACAAGCGGAGATGATCTCGCCAAAGATAGCTCTTACTGCAGACGGCGGCAAGCCGGGGCATAGTTTTTGCGCACGCGCGATGACAACTTTTTCTCGGGCGGGATCATATTGTGCAACCCCTTCTTTTCTTTTGTATGCCCCCATTTCTCGCGCATAACGTGCTCGTAGCGTCAATAACCGAGCAATTTCATGATCAACTTCATCAATTTCTTTTCGAATTCTTCCTTGCCGTACCATAGCGCAACTCCTTTATTCACCAAAGATTACATTGTTAACACAACCAAAAAAACCGCCTGTCAGCGGTTGTTTAATCGGACACTATTTGTTGAACACGTTTAAACCGCTGACTCCTGTATATCAGTAAAAAAGAAAAACGGGAATACATGGTTACTGTTCATTATGTTTATACAGTATATGTTTTAATAAACCGTGTCAAGAGAATATACTTTCCAATTCCCTTGATTAAGGAATGTAGATAGCGTCATTGATAATGTTCTCAAAATTATGATAATATATATGTTATGAATTATCATGATGCAACAACTGAGCGTGCACGAGCAATTATTATTGTCGACCGTAAAATTCTACTTATACATCGAATAAAAAAAAGATGCTTCTTATTGGGTCTTCCCCGGGGGCAAAGTTGAGGAGGGTGAAAATCACGAGCAAGCAATTAAGCGTGAGTGTTTTGAAGAGTTGGGTGTTAAAGTATATGTAAATAAATTATTCATGGAAAGAAACAGTGACATAGTAGAGCTACAAGGTCATCGTGAATATTTCTATATATGTGTTATTACAGGAGGAAAAGTCGGCACGGGGCGTGGACCTGAATTTCAAGTTGATTCACACTATAAAGGAAAATATGTAATTAAATGGGTCGAAATTGATACTTTGCCAACTACCGATCTTAGACCTGTTGAGGTTAGAGATAAGATAATAAAAGAGTATTATGATCAGAAATACATCCGAAATCCTATTCCGATTTGAAAAAATATCGTATACTCAATTTGTTACGGGGTATAGCGCAGCTTGGTAGCGCGCATCGTTCGGGACGATGAGGTCGGCAGTTCGAATCTGCCTACCCCGACCAGAAGCAGATGAGAAGTTTATTCCGCCGTGTCGGGAAATCTGCCTACCCAGACCAAAATATATTTCCCTCCGATAATCAAAAACATAATTATAATTGAATTTATCAATAAAAAGGTTATAATATAATGAATGGACTTGACAATAATATGATAAAGGAATATACTCACCCCTATAATGCGAGAACCTTGAAAAAGGTTAAAAAACCAAAAAAAGGAAGTGTCTGCTATGCAATACAAGGTCGAGTTGTTAACGGGAATTAGACCTACTGGCGACTTAACCGTCGCCAACTACTTGGGGGCAGTTGCCCCTATTATCGAACTACAGGCACAAGGCACATCTCCTGTAGTTTTCGTTGCCGATCTGCACGCAATCACGGATAACGAACCGGCTGATGTGAGGCAGTACATTCATGGAGTCGTAGCTGACTATATCGCTCTTGGGGTAGATCCGCGAAAAGCGAAGATCTATCTCCAATCAGATATAGCCGGAGAGGTAACCACGTTCACTGCCCTGTTAGCACGGCTTGTTTCTGTAGCAGAACTCTTGAGAGTACCCACTCTCAAGGATAAGCTCAAGAACAATGCCAGACCTGAAGCTGCTAACGCTCTCCTCCTCCTCTACCCGGTCCTAATGGCTGCTGATATTTTGTTAAATAGAGCCAAAAAGATACCCGTAGGAGAAGATCAGCTTGCACACATGGAAGTCACGCGCCTGCTCGCTCGCAGGTTCAACAAGAGGTATGGGGAACTATTCCCGATTCCTCAGGTATTACAGGTTAAATCGCTCCGCATACTTTCTCTTAAGGGCGAGGGTAAGATGAGTAAGACCAATCCTGGCGGTGCCATATTCTTGACGGATGGCCTAAAGACAATTGCTGGCAAGATCAAGATTGCCGAGACTGCCTTCGAAGGGGTAATGAACGAGAAATTGGAAAGCCATATCTTGATCGCTAAGGGGTTGGCAAAAACCGAATCAGAATGCGATGAGGTGGATGCTATTATCCAAGCTCACAAGAGTGGGAAACCAGTGATGGGCCAGTTCAAGCAACTTCTAACTCACATCGTTTCGAACTTCATTAAGGAGTTTCAGAGCAAGAGAGACGAGATCACACTGGATCCATCTTATATCTCTTCCGTCCTTGAAGAAGGGGCCGAAGTGGCTCGAGAAAATGCCATCGAAACCCTTACTGAAGTCAGGAAGGCTTTACGATTCTAATAACAGGACGGGAGGTTGTTGACACAATATGACAACCTCCCGTATTTTTTATTATATGATTTATTCACATTTCAATTAATCTTTCTAATTCAACTTTATTCCTTTCTCTTAAAACATATATTTCTGGCGAGTGTTTAATCGCGACAATCAAATTTGGACTTATTCCCAATACATCGTAATTGTCCGTATCTAACGCGAGATTCTTTATTTCTTCAGTAGTTTTAAAGATACCACCTTCAATTTGTTTTTTAGAATGCGATAAACCCCTTTTAGCATAGCTGGCTAACCTTCTTGCAAATTGATCATTAGGGTTTACTATCGGAATAATAATAGAATATAAATATAAAAAAGAATTTTCTAACCAACGTGGGATGATTTGTTTTGGAATATTACGTTTATCTTTAGAGAGAAGACGCTTGATCATTTCACCAAAAATAAGCTCTCCATTAGTAACATTAAGCTCAATGGGTTTATGCCCTCTTGGAATTATTTTATTAATTTCAATAATATGATATATAATTTCTGCTAAATCATCCACGTCTATCACACTAACCTTAAAACCAAAAAGCCATTTGCGGGAATATTTGAGTTTTCTCCATAATTTTGAAGCTGCCAATTTTACCTTTTGCTCTCCCTTGCCCTTAATATAATGAGCTACAAAATAAAAATCGCATAAATTGCTTTTTTCAATTTTTTGACGGGCAATTTTTTTGGAATATTCGTAAGGACTTAAGTATTTATCAGATTTCTTCTCCGCGACTGAACCCATATTTATGAAAAGGACATTGTTATTTTTAGATTTTATGCATTTAACCAAAGTAAATACGCTTTCTAAAGCATCTACGTTCGATTTTAAAATTTCCACTGCCGATTTAGACGTCTCGCCAACAAGATTAATTATCCGTGAAACGGGATCGTTACTTATATCTATATGTATAAGTAACTGGGTCAAGCTATTCACTCTGGTCCATTTAGGGTTAGACAGGTCCACATTTGGAGCAAACAGAATAATATTATTAGCTATGTACCCTTCGAGCACGTTTTTACTAAATCCATGCAAAAGAAAATTATATTTAGCCCTATCTATATTATTAGACCTTGTTGGAATAATAACTCGCCAATTATGTTTTAAGTATTTCTCCGTTACAGCCCTTCCTACGAAACCTGTACCGCCTAAAATAATAACGGTTTTCTTGTTGTTCATACAATCTACTTAAAGAGTGACTCTAATTTAAATTGATACTGCTTTTTCTCGGTACTCTCCCAAATCTCTTTTAACACCAAAAAGTATTGGAGATACTCTTTTTTGAATCTGAACCAGTCGCTACTCATCTCCTCAAAAGCCACTTTTGCCCTGTTGACTACTTCTATATCCCAATCAGAGACTAAATTGATCATTTCGAAGATAATTTGTTCATCCGCTGGTTTACACCTTAAAATTTTTCCTTCTAATTCTTTTGAAGAGTCGTCGAGATTGATTGAAGACTCTGGAATGCTTTTAGACATTTTGGGAAAGCCGTTTAAACCATTAATAAGATGGCTAAATGCTGCCGAAACAAGCGCGTTTTTGGGAATAAATTCTTGTGGGTAGTATTTGTTAAATCTTTGTATTACTATATTGGCTAATTTTGGGAAATAATATTCCTCTATCCCAACAAAAACTAATATTCGCTCTTTCTTTTCTAAAATGCATGGTAAAAGTATATCAGCAACCGTGAAGTTCGCGTCGATGAAGGTTGGAAAATCTTTACCTTAAATCCCCATTTTTTTTATATAGATTCACGGTGACCTCCTCATTCTCCATAAAATCTTTTATAGTCAATACTTTAGAAGTTAGACTTGAAGCCACAAGTAAATTAAAATCGTTGTGGGCTCTCAGACATCCTTTGAACCCCAAGAGACGGATAAACCCGATAAACCTATCTGTCAAATAATCTAACTTTTTCAACTCAATGTTTCGAGAATTAAAAGCGCCCAAATTGGAAATAATGATAGTGGAGTCGATTCCAGTTTCTCTCTCAAAAAATATTGCCCTTAGAATTATTGATAGGGTACCTCCTGTAGGAGCATTGGTCGGTCCAAAGCCAGTTACAAATTGCTGTTTCTGTTTTGGAACATCGTTAAGCTTGCATAAATTATAATGGCAAGAGAACCTACTTTTTAGAATATTGAAATCAGAAATTGGACCGATAGCCACCGGTTTATCGATAGGAGAAAAACCCTCTTTTAAGATAACGTTTTGCACAAAACCTCGATCCATTCTTGATTCTTTCAAGGCGTGGTCTAAATTGCTTTTAGAAATTCGTACTTTTTGGGAAATATCTTTTTTATCTTTTTTCATAATGCGTTTGAGTAAAATAATTATCAGCAAATCTTTCTACGTAGATACGGTGATACCAGAAAAGAACAAATATTGAAAACCATGATATTGTTAACCCAGTTATATATTTATTTTGAGTTAAAATCAAAAAAATTAAAGAAATTAGAATATTATGAGACTGAGCAAATATTTTATTGAGGATATTCTTGTTGCATAGTAATAGAGTAATCGCAAAAAATGTTGACAATACATATACCGGCACTGCGTTGGCTGCATCTATCTTCAACAACGAAACTACTAAAGGAACAAAAACAATAACTAAGGCAAGTAATATAAAACTATTGAGAAATTCTATTATATGACTTGAAAAAAATCGGAGTGTGTTTTGGAAGATAGTTTGTTTACCGTTATATAAATAGATTCATACTTTCGCCATTGGATAACCATATATGCTGAATAGAAGAATATTGACAACAATAGAAGGCCGCTTATATTATTCAATTCGATCTTTAAACCATAGAACATCGATATAGATCTTATTGGGTAGGCAAGTGCAACAGTAAAAACCGCTAAAAAGGGCGAGAAATTTTTTGCAAAGTGATCGTAGAGAAGCTGAAGTGTGAGAAGTGCTATCGCTATATACCCCAATCTTATATCCAGAATAAAAGCAATGGTGGTTCCAAGTATAAATCTTGATAATGCAATCACAACAACTAATAATATATTTTCTTTATTCACCGGACGTTGCCAATGATGACCCCTTCGTTGGTCTCCTTCATAATCTACCACATCATTGAGCTGATAACGAGATGGATTGATTACAAGTTCGAACAAGATAAATATTGTAAGAAAGATTAAAAAGTTGTGTAAATATATTGAATCATTTGGATCAATAGTCAAAGAGTACAATAATGGTATAAAATAAACATATGATTTAAAAAGGATACTCTGGACGCCTTTAGGCAATATGAGATAATTAGCCAAGTATTTTGTCATGATAGATTGTCCACCGAATCATCAAACCCACGCCGGTTTCCATTTGTTCTGTCTATAAGATCTCTCATAACATTAATTCCCTCTCCAGAATTGATGGCTTCGAGTGCTAAACTTGCACCCCTAGTTAAATCGTTGACTACTCCAAGTCCGAAAAGATTTACTGAGGTTTCCATTGCTATCGTCTGTTCCAAATCTTTATTCCCTCGACCAGCCAATACTTTTATAAATTCATTCAAATTTTCCCTTGAGCTTTTTTTTGTTTTGATATATTTAAATGACTTGAAATCGAAACCAAAATCTTTTGGAGTTACTTTTTTAATAACCATATGACCTTTTATATTTTGGGCGATTACAGTATCAGCTGCTATTGAAATTTGATCAATGACCGGCTTACTGTTATGGTTCTTCCCTTAGATTATAATAATATCTTTCTTCGGGTAAAGTTTATTTAGAATAGCCAAGCATAGTTTTGTGGAACCTCTTGTCAAGCCATAATTTATCAAATTGGCATCAACCGGGTTAACTATAGCTGCTCCGCCAACCAGCCCCGCAAAGATTTGAACATTATGCAGACGACCATCATAAACTCTATTCAACCTTGGCGTAATCCCATTTATATCGAATACTCCTAATTTTGTTTTACAGGCAATATCAGCCATTCTTCCAACCGTTAAATTCAGATTTACACCCATAAGTTCAAAGATATCTCCAGAGCCAGTAACGCTTGAAGTGGCTCTTAAAATTGTTTTTGTCACCACAATATTTCTGCCTATTGCTTTACCGACTACAGCTGTAATAATAGCGCTCATAGAACTTATATTGAGTAGTTTAACTTCTTTTTTACCGCTACCCGCCATACTTACCACTTGTATTCCTTCGCCAAGCTTTATCTTTTTTTGGATATCAAAACCATCTAAACTAAAAGCTGATTTAATTATTGTTAGTCCATATTCGATTGCTTTCTCAAAATTATTAGAATCATTCATAAACAACCATAACGCGCCATAAAAAAACCCATTAAAATATCTCTATATTCTCCATAGCTATCAGGCGTTTTAAGTATATTTAAAAATATGTCCCCTACTTCAACAGGGGACAGCAATATGCCTTTCTTCAGTAAAGAAAGGCATCTCAAAAATAATTCGTTCGATTTAAATTCCTCAAAATTTCTACCTGGAAATCGGTTAAACATAGAAAAATAGCAAATAGCCAAAATCCCTCTGTATACGTTCAGGTTGCGGTTAGAGCCGTTAATCAAATTCAATACATGAAGAATTTCTGATTTTTTAAGTCATTACTATTCTCTATGTATTCTGTAAGTCTGACTGTTT
>Ga0100389_1003182_pt1 | contig 12915 bp, 16 predicted proteins | sample CryGeymeta201513_FD_81537 | JGI IMG/M metagenome (GOLD analysis project Ga0100389, IMG submission 81537) | Groundwater microbial communities from Crystal Geyser aquifers in Utah, USA - Crystal Geyser metaG 2015-13 | ecosystem: Environmental > Aquatic > Deep subsurface > Groundwater | place: USA... | reverse complement strand
TACAATATTTGGTTTAAAGGCAATGACAATTTCTTTTACGTCATTTAATAAGTTACTTCCATAATACGCCTGACCGGGACGATATGCATCGGAATATGAGACATGATCTACTTTAGTTGTTGCTGAGGAACCAATTCCGTCTGCCTGGCTAAAATTTCTGTGGTAAATTTTGGTTAAACCCTGATCGGGAAAACCTAAAAAGAAAATTTTGTCTCTCCTAACTCCCAAAATACCTGCCGCTTTTGCAGCCTCTTCTATTCTTGTTTGACCTAGTGCAATAAACTCGGTAGGGCTTAAATCAACTTTTTTATCTTCCTGAATTATGGTGGTTCTGCTGCCGTCGCCGTTTGTTAAATAAACAATTTCTACCTTTCCTTGATTTTCCAGTACCCTTTGAATAAGCCCTCCGGCCATTACTGTCTCATCATCAGGATGAGGCGCAATAACAAGCAGGCGGGTCCGAGAAGAAACCGGCGGAAAACTTCCCAGTTTCCCCTTAATCACCCACCAGCCTGTTAAAAATCCGCTTAAGTAGAAAACGATCCAAAGGATAATTCCGGCAATTAAAAGCTTTCTATATCTTGAAACTCTACTTCTAAGAAAAGATATTTCGTCTTTTATTTTTGGCATACTTCGCAAACATAAGTTCCTCTTCCTCCCAAGAAAAATTTTTCAATTTTAGCCTTGCATCTTAAACAAGGCATTTTTTCTCTGCCGTAAACCAAAAAATGCTCCTGATATTTGCCTTTGGTGCCGTCAGGTTTAATATAGTGCTGGTCACTCGCTCCCCCGTATCTAATTCCCTTTTTCAAAACCTCCAATACTGCTTCATAAAGCTGTCCTGCTGTCGAGCCGTCGAGCTGCCTGGCTGGCGTACGTGGATCTATCCCCGCCAGCCATAAAGCGTCATTGGCGTAGATATTCCCTACCCCGGAGATCTTTTCCTGATCCATCAGGACTATTTTTATAGGCCTTGCCGTTTTTGCTAAAAGATCTTTGAATTTAGTTAAGGTTAAATCTTTAAGGGGCTCTAGTCCTAATTTTGAAATTAACCTATCCGCTATCACCTGTCCGCTATCCGCTATCTTTATCCAGCCAAAGATTCTCAAATCGTTAAAAATCAGTCTTTGCCCTTTTTCTAAATTAATTATTACCCGAGTGTGCGGCCCGATAGTTCCGCCAACCAAAAGCTGGCCAGTAAGTTTAAGATGGACTAGAAGCGAATACCCGTTATCCAAATCTATGACCAAAACCTTCCCAAATCTTCTTGTGCCTGTCATCCTCGCGCCCAACACCTTCTTTTTATCGTCAGGAAAAGATTTCGCGGTTTTAATTTCAACGCCGGTAATTTTCTTTCCCCGCAGAAACTTCTCCAACTGCATTCGAATAGTCTCCACCTCTGGTAATTCTGGCATACTACATTCTACATACTACTTTCTACAAATATTTTTATCTGATTAACAAATCTTTCTTCGGAAAATCTCCTCGCATTAGATAGTAGTTTTTCTTTATTCCACTTAGTTTCTTCTACTTTTTTTATGGCTTCTTTTAGAGATTTTTCTGATATTTCATTAATTAAAATCCCTGTTTCATTATTAACCACGGATTCCTTAAAACCTCCTCCGTTAAAAGCAATAACGGGAGTTCCTGCAGCTTGGGCTTCAACTACAGTCATGCCAAAATCTTCATCTTTTGCCAAAGCTATAAATCCTTTTGCTTTCGCATACTGCCTATAAAGTTCTTCATCGGTCAGTCTTCCCAAAAACTCAACTTTTTCTTTGTTGTTCTTTTCAATATTGGAAAATCCTGCCGATTCTCCGACAATTTTTAGATTAAACCCAATCTTTTTGGAAAGTTCTATGGCCTCTTCAATTCCCTTGGCCCCCGTCAGACGGGAGGCAAGTAGGAAGAAGTCTTCTTTTTTTATGTCTTTGGTTAAATTAATTATCTTTTCTACATCGCAGGAAGGGTAAATGACGGTTGAATCACGTCTGTAAAACTTCTTTATTCTCTCTTGTACGTTTTTGGAATTGGCAATAAACCAGTCCACTTCCTGTGCGGTTTTAAAATCAAACATTCTAATAAAATGGCTAACAACTCCCGCATATATTTTTACCGGCCAGTATTTGGTAAAACCCACCGAAGTTTCATATCCGTATAGCCACCTTGGGGGGGTATGACAATAATCTATTACTTTTGTGTTTTTCCCTACCTTAAACCCCCTTGTTACATACCAGCTTGAGGAAGTGATTACCAGATCATACTTGCTTAAATCAAAACTTCCCCAGATAGCAGGAATTAAAAACCTTAAAGGGGAATATAGCTTCCAGATTTTTAATATCGGGGCAAACTTACTTTCGATTATTTTTCCCCCCCCAAATTCTTTTTCTGCAGTGGAGCCTTTTACGCAAAATGCTGTATAAATTGGAGCGTCAGGATATATTTCGGATAATACCTTCAGTACCCTCTCCGCCCCTCCAAATTCTTTCAGATAATCGTGCACCAGTGCAATGCGCATGCGTGAATTATGAATCATGAATTATGTATTATGCAAATTCGCAACACCTTTAATTAAACCATTAATCAATTTATGTACAACAACCGTCTGATCAATTGATAATTTATATTCTTCAATTAAGTGCATAATCTTCTTTAGCAGGAAATTTATTTGTTAGTTTATGACATCCTCCCCGCTCTAAAGAGCGGGGTATCCCTCCAAAGGAGGATGACATATCAGCGTTCAATTCATCTCCGCAGTAAACTGCGGAGTGTTCTTGAATGCTGTTATAAATTAGGAGAACAAGTTTGTGAGATTCTTTCCAGGAATTTAAGTCAGTAAAAGTTTTTATCTCGCCCATAATTCATAATACATAATACGTAATTCACAAAAGAGTCATTTGTTTTTCCTGATCAATTTTTTCTCCGACTTCTTTAACTCTTTTGGTTAAGGTCTTAAAACCAAACTCTGCAAATAATTTTAATACATCGGGGGAGTCAATATTCCACTTCTTCATTTCCGCAAAATCAATTTTAATAGAAACATCTTTAACAATGGTTGCAAGCCTATGAAAGAGTAAAACGTCTTTTTTGCCCCCCTCTAGCTTTTCCCTTACATTCGGTTCTATTTCTTGTAAATGCGCATATATTTTATCTAAACTAAAATATTTCTCCAAAAGTTTAATTGCCGTCTTTGGTCCAATTCCCGCAACTCCAGGGTAGTTATCCGAGGGGTCTCCCATAAGAGATTTGAGGTCCGGGATTTGAGACGGAAAAACTCCCATTCTTTCTTTTGCCTCGACCTGCCCAAATAGTTTTGCAGATGATAATCCGGCAATCGGCATATAGATTTTTATCTTGTCATCAACCAGCTGAAGCATGTCTTTATCTCCCGTTGCAATAATTACACTATCCGCATCTGATTTTTTTGCAATTGTTCCCAGTAAATCATCCGCTTCATAGCCCGCTTTTAAATAAATTGGGATGTTGGCAGCTTTTAAGAAAGATTTGACTTTCTCTATTTGACTGGAAAGTTCATCCGCCATTGGGGGTCTTTGGGATTGATAATCTTTAAACTCTTTGTGCCTGAATGTTGGCGCCTTAACATCAAAACAAACGGCCAGAGAGTTAGGTTGAAGATCCTGAACAACCTTCAGGATCATACTGACAAAACCATATACGGCATTGGTTGGCTCTCCTTTTTTATTGGTTAATGGGGGGATCGCATGGAAAGCTCTATGAAGTATTGCAAAAGCATCTATTAGAACCAATTTCATTTCTTCCCGACAATCTTTTCAAACTCATCTTTGTCTAATGTTTCTTTTTCCAGAAGCTTCTTAACAATTGCATCTAGAGTTTTTCTGTTTCCTTTAATTATTCTTGCTGCTTCTTTGTAGGCAAATTCGATTATCTTTGACACTTCGTTATCAACCTTTTCCTGCATCGCCGGGGAGATCTGTGGGCCTTCGTACCACTCCAGATTGCCAAAGTCACCCATTTCGGAATTGGATCCCAAATTAACAGGGCCAAGCGGGCTCATGCCAAAATCAACCACCATTGCCTTGGCATATTTTGTTGCAACTTTAATATCATTTGAAGCTCCTGCAGTTAATTCATTAAATACTATTTGCTCTGCGGCGCGCCCCCCAAGCATTGAGGTGATTGCCTGAATAAGCCTTGTCTTTGTTTCATGGGTTCTATCCCCGTTTGGTGAGATCTCCGTATGTCCCAAACTCATTCCACGGGCAACTATGGATATTCTTTGAACAGGATCGGTTTTAGGCAGGACATGGGAAACAAGTGCGTGCCCCGCCTCATGATATGCGGTTATGTTTCTATCTTCTTCTGTTTGTATCTTTTTCTTGGCTGGACCTAATTTTACTTTAGTTGCCGATTCTTCCAAATCAAGCATGTCAATTGCATCTTTGCCGTTTCTTGCAGCCTGAATTGCCGCCTCATTAAGCACATTTTCAAGGTCTGCTCCCGAAAACCCTACGGTTCTATCGGCAATCTTTTGCCAAGCGATCCCTTTTGCAAATTTCTTTCCTTTGGCATGGATGGTAAGAATTGCCAACCTTCCTTCTTTATCCGGCATATCTAAAGTGACTCTTCTGTCAAATCTTCCCGGCCTTAAAAGAGCAGGATCCAGAAGATCCCCCCTGTTAGTTGCCGCCATGACCAAAACATTATCATTGGGGGTAAAACCGTCCATTTCCACTAAGATCTGATTTAGTGTCTGTTCTCTCTCATCATGTCCTCCTATTAAACCCCTTCCCCTTTGCCTCCCTATCGCATCAATCTCATCTATAAAAATAATTGATGGGGCTGAAGCTTTAGCCTGAGAAAAGAGGTCACGAACCCTACTATTGTGAAAAAGCACTGGCTTTTCACCTCCAAAGAAAGCTTCATTTTCTACCCCACAAAGATCGTAAACATATCCTTTATATGACTTCTCTACTACTTTGTTAACAATTGCTCTCTTAAATCGGTATGGATATTCAACTTTTTCTTTCAGGAATGGATTTGTTGTCCTTCCAATTATCAAACTCCACACTTCACAAGAAGGTAGCGGCTTGTTTCTGATAACTCTTCCGCCGGGTATAACTTCATGTTTAATACCAACTTTTATTCCATGTAAACTACAAAGCCAGGCAAGTTCGCTTATTAACTGTTTACTTACTGAAGAAGCAACTAATTTGCCTGTTTTGGTCTGATACCCGTCCCCCTGAGAATAACCTTCCAAGAAGGATAGAAAATAGTCCCTCGGTAAATCCCAAAGAAATTCAGGTATACGTTTATTGTGTGATCCCGTACCACAATATCTCTCGAAAAATCTTCCTAAATGTGCGGAGTGATACGTTATTCTGAAAGCATTATCTTCAGTTTTATAAGTCTTACCAGGTTCAACTCCGAATACTTTTTTCACTAAATCGATGCATTCCTTATGCAAATCTGTCTCATGAGCCCCAAAAACAAAATGTAATCCATGATTTGATCTACCCTCAGCGGTATAGAAACCAAGAACTTTAAGTAATTCTTTTGAAACTAAAACCTTATCTGGTAAATTCATTTTTACTAATTTTTTAGAAAGTGACTGAGGATCGTATTTACCTCTTTGCCAGTTTCCAACTGTCGCTTGAGAAACCCCAATTTCTTTTGCTAATGCATACTGAGAAACTTGACCTTTATGAGCAATCACATAATCATATTTTTCTCTTAACTTCTTATCCTCTCCCCAAAAATCAAGATATTGTTTCTTTTCCGTTTTGGAAAACAAGTGAGCTTTTATTTCATGAACAGTTTTCTTCTTTAGGTAATCCCAATGTCTCATATTTAAAGGTAGTTCAACCAATAAATCTCCCTTCTTTAATTCATCTACCCGCTTAGGATATATGTAGCCACTGTTCCTGACAAAAACACTGTGATCTCCGGTAGTTTTTAAGATTCCACCCAAGTAGTAAATCTCGTAAATTTTATTTACTTTGTGTCTATAAACACCTGAAACACCTTTCCAGGCGCTTGTTTCAAAAACAGATTTGTCACTATTTTTAGATTTTGTTCCCCAAAATCCTGTTCTTTTCTTTTCAAAACCGAGAGTTTCAACACCGTTTATCTTTACAACCCTATCCACTGCACCTTTTTTGTAATATTGATCAACAAACTCACTAATAGGAATAAGTCTGGTACCATTACCGTCTTTAATAAGAACTAATGTATCTCCTGTTATCGAAGCGCCAATACCTACGAGCATTTCCATAAATTCCGATCCTGCCATTGAAAAGAAGGGAACATTGGCCTCCCCTGCAACAGCTCTTGCAAGCAAAGTTTTTCCGACACCGCTCGGCCCGAAAAGAAGTACGCCCTTGGGGGTTCTGGCTCCTATTTTTCTGTACTTGGCGGGATTTTTAAGAAAGTCGACAACTTCCTCAAGCTCTTTTTTGGCATCATCAACTCCGGCAACATCTTTAAAGGTAGTGTCTTGCTTGCCTTTAGCAAAAAGTTTAGCCTTGCTTCTTCCAAAAGAAAATATGTCCTGAGCTCCCCGACTCTGAAGCTTGAAAATAAAATAGAAGGCCCCGATCATTAAGGCAATTGGAAGAACTGTTCCCAGGACGCTTCCGAAAGCCTTAATTAGGGAATTATCTGCAATTGTGTAATTAACCTTGGTAGGATCTAAACTAACCTTTTCCAAAAGTGAAATAAAGCTGTCTGTTGGTTCTTTGGTGGTGTATTTTAAACCCCCGTCTTTGTAATCCAATAATAATTTGTCTTCCTGAATCGTTACTTTTTTAATCTTTTCCGCTTTCAAATCAGAAAGAGCTTGGGATAATTCAACCTTAGACTCTCCTCCCTTTAAATCAATAAAAGAAAGAATTGCGGGTAAAATAAATAAAAGAAGAAAGATGCCCAATAGAATGCTTCTTAAATTAATTCTAATTTTAACCTGGACTCCTTTGCCTTTAGGCAGTTCTTTCTCTTTCTTTTTCTTCTCTTTCATACGGAAGAATTATACAATAGCGTATGGCGTTTAGCGAATAGGTTAATAAACTTTCTGGCTTGAAAAATTTCATTATTCCCGAAAAACAAATCCTAGTGGATTTGCCGTCCGTAGCCTTGGTGAAGGATGGCCCGAAGTTAACAGTAAGTTTTATTACCCAATGGCTCCACTCAGGCACTTCCGCCTTAACAACGGTTCCGATCCTAATATCCAACTTCTGAAAGTCATCAAATGAAATAGTACCCATTTTACGTGTTTGCGAACTCTTCCCTTACTTTTTCATCCAGATATACTTTCATCAAAGATTGGTAGGGAACGTCTTTTTTATTAGCTAGCATTTTTAGGGAATCCAAAAGAGATTCGGTAACTCTCAAAGTAATTGTGCGGGTAGACATTTTAAGGTTCGGAAAAACAGGATTAACTAACGCCTTGCTCCAATCCACATAATCCGTGGTGTCATGGCTTGCCCAGAAATTAGCCTCATCTTTTTCACTTTTAAATACCGGTATATTTTTAAATTTTTTGTTTTTAATCATTTTTGTTCACCTCCTTATATTTGTAAATCAATCGCTCTTTTTTGTTTTGATCCCTTACAGAAATAATTCTCACCCTTCCCCATCTAATCGTAAATACTAAAACAGTCAATCTCTCCAGTTTGGTCTTTCCTAAAACCCTAAATCTCGATTCAATTTGAGAATATTTTTCATCAGGACTTACCAAAATCGGTTTATTATAAAAAACCTGCTCACACTCTTTATAATTAAATCTATGTTTCCTTATATGCTCTAAATTTCCCTCATCCCACTCAAACTCGACTACTTTTGAAAATACCGAACTTACTTTCATGTATTTAATCATACAATACAAACTGGAGGTTTGTCAAGAGCAATTTTATAAGGAAATTTTGTTCATTTATCCGAAGTAGTTTATTTTCATAGCCTTTCTCACCTTTTTCATTGTTTCTCCGGCCACTCCCCTGGCTTTTTCTGTTCCGTCTTTAAGAATTTGATCAAGAATTTTATCTTTACCTTCAAATTCACTTCTTTTCTCCCTAATGGGAGTTAAAAAATTATTTAAAGCCACAAACAGCTTTTCCTTAACCTCGATGTCCCCTACTTTGCCCTCTTGATATCGTTTCTTTAGGTCTTCCACTTCGGCTTTGTTGGGATTAAAAACATCATGGTAAACAAAAACGGGGTTTCCTTCAATCTTACCCGGATCGGTTGAATGAATTCTATTAGGGTCCGTATACATGGACATTACTTTTCTTTCAACTTCCTCTTTTGAATCAGATAAGTAGATACAATTACCAAGGCTTTTGCCCATCTTGGCATTGCCGTCAATCCCCGGCAGTCTTTTAACCCCACCAAGAAGTGCTTCCGGTTCGATAAATACCTGGCCATACAAAGAATTAAACTTTCTGACAATTTCCCTGGTTTGTTCAATCATGGGTAGTTGGTCCTCCCCGACCGGAACCAGACTGGCATTAAAAACGGTGATGTCGGCGGCTTGTGAAACCGGATACATGGCAAACCCTGCCGGAATATTTTGCCCAAAACCTTTCTGCTTAATCTCATCCTTAACCGTAGGGTTTCTAAGGACTCTCTCCAAAGTAACCAGGTTCAGATAGAAAACAGTCAATTCCGCAATTTCAGAAATCAGGGATTGAATTAAAATAGTGGTCTTTTTGGGATCAATTCCCACCGCCAAATAATCCAAAAGGACTTCCTTAATACTTTTTCTGACTTCTTCGGGGTTCTCGAAGTTGTCCGTTAAAGCCTGGACATCGGCAAGCATGACAAACTGATCATATTCGTCTTGAAGCCTAACTCTATTTTGTAAACTCCCGACATAATGACCTAAATGCAACCTTCCGGTTGGCCTGTCGCCGGTTAATATTCTTTTTTTTGTCATGTTTTTCTAGTCTATTATACCTGTTTTTTGATATATTGTTTGCCTTTCAAAAAATAAAACGGTGCATTTTCAATATCATTATCACTAACACCCGCGTTCTCTTTCACTTGTCTAAGCACATCATCTAGGGCAGATATTAGCACCATATCTCCATCACCACACCGAAGCCGAGCCACATATTCAGCGTATTTAGGAAATTTACTTTTGTCTTTCTTATCTTTTTCTTTCATTACAATTCACCTTCTTCCCTAGCTTTTCCAAATAAAAAAGCCCTTGCAAAACCACCAATATTAGTGATCTTACAAGGGCCCTTCGACTCTGTAGCATACTTTTGCTCAGCTCCCCGATTCCAACCTTTCGGATCAAAGCTTTTTATTAAACCATATGTATATTATCAAACCAAAATTCTAAAAACAAATTCTTAACGAAAAGTTTGCAGTGATATGTTAAACTTGATTATGTCTAAAATAAAACCAACAAAAATTCTGCATTTTAATGTTCTCTTTGAACAAGACGAGGATGGATATTTTGTGGCTACCGTTTCCAATATCCCGGGTTGTTACACTCAAGGTAAAACCTTAGAAGAAGCAAAACAAAGAATTAAAGAAGCAATTAAAGTCTGTCTAAAGGATGAAAAGAGCTGCAAAAGATTAGAAAAAATTCAAAGACCAAATTTCATCGGCTTCGAGAATATCACTGTCCAATATGCCTAAATTGTCTCCTATTTCTTCAAGAAACTTAATTAAGATAATAACAAAATTGGGTTTTGAAAAAATACGACAGGAAGGAAGTCACGCCCGTTTTATTCATTCTGATGGGAGAAAAACAACAATTCCTATTCACTCAGGGGAAAATATACACAGGGGCTTACTTCGGAAAATCCTCAAAGACATCGAAATTCAACCTGAAAAATTTACTAATTTGAGATAAAGAGGTGCCAACGACAGGATTCGGACCTCTGACCTGTCGCTTATGACGAATTATTAAATTCGATATGTCGTAAAAGTGTGCCAGAGGTGGGATTCGAACCCACGACCGCCGGGATATGAATCCGGTGCTCTACCAACTAAGCTACCCTGGCTCCAAGGCTCTATTCTATCATTTCGCATAGAATTGGCCAAGCTTCGCTTACCATTTCAGAATTAAAAAGCCCATCTTTCGATGAGCTTTTGATTTATGTTGCGGAGCCAGGAGTTGAACCTGGCCTGCGAGATTATGCTTTTTGTTATTCTCACCTTTCGATAAGTATCGGACTATGTCTTCCCTTCGATTCCACTCAGGGTTTGGCGTATAGTCTCTACGGATTTCCCTCGATTTTTACTCAGGATCTTTCCTCGGCGTTGCCATGTGGTTCGATTTACACTCACCATTTAGGTTTCACCGATATAGCCAAATTCAATCCTGATTTTATATCAGGACTGCCCATTTTGAGCCTCGCGTGCAGCCGTACACTACCCCGCATATAGCTAACAAGGCTATTATAGCATATAAATTCTGAGAGTATTTGTTAAAGAAGTTTAAGGATTTCTTCAAAATTGTCTTCTTCTTTTTGATAAATGTCATATCTTAATGTCAAAAATTTTTAACCATTTTTTATAGGGCGGGTCCGGAAGATAGTCTTTTTCATCGGGAATTTCGGGAACTAATTTTTTTAAAGTTTCGGGATCCGGAAGAATTACCACGCTCTCTCCTTTTTTAGCCAGTCCCAGCTTGTCTCTTAATTGAGTTTCCAGAAATTCATTTCCCTGCATCTTTTTGAGTTCTTCTTCCAGAATTCTTCCTTCTTGTTCAAGTTTTACAACTCTCTCTTTTTCTCTCTGAACCCTATTTTTAGCCTCATTTACCTTTAAAATGTTTCTGAAAAGCGAGAGCCCAAAAAGAAAAACCAAGATGATTAGAACATAAACTCTTGCTTTAATAAGCCTTTGTTTTAGTTTTTCTCCCATAGTGTTGACTTAAATATATTTCGGAATATAATATGGGTTCATTATGACACAAGAGACAGTTAAAAACCTGGTACCAAGGTTTATTGAAAGCTTAAAGGTTAAAGGAAGATCCCCTTCTACGGTTATTGCCTATAGAGCAGATTTGGAACAGTTGGTAGCATTTCTTCTTACTAAAAATAAACCGCTTTTGGAACAGGTTATATCATCCGATTTAGAGTCTTTCCGAGACACCCTTCTTTCCCAAAAATACACACCAAAATCAGTTTCAAGAAAACTTAATGCGGTTAAGACCTTCTTTAGATGGTTAGTCTCAGAAGGATTATCAACAACTGACGCATCAACTGCAGTTTCCCACCCAAAGGTAGAAAGCTCTCTTCCTAAATTCCTCTCACAGCTTGAATACAGGGCCTTAAGAGATGTTGTCAGGGGAGATTTGCGAATTGCTGCCATGATTGAACTAATCCTGCAAACCGGAATGAGAATTTCTGAAGTAGCTAACCTTAAAACAGAAGATGTTAAAGACGGAACCGTTAAAGTCGAAGCATATGCAACACAAGCAGAAAGGTCAATTCCTCTTAATAAACCGGCCAAAGACGCTCTTGATTCATATTTAGTTAATCGTCCAAAAGTAGAATCTGAATATGTCTTTATCTCAAAAACCGGAAAACCCATTGCAGTAAGAAACATTAGGGCTGCAGTTGACAGATATATGCAAAGGGCAGAAATTCCAAACTATTCGGTTAATGATTTAAGAACAACTTTCATGATTGAGAACATTAAGGCTGGGGTTGACCTTGTTCTTCTTTCTCAGGTTTCGGGACACAAAAGACTGTCTACAACCGAAAGATACCTCGAACTTGCAGGAGTTACCGAATCCGGCAAACGCCAAACCCTAATGGAGTTGTAAATAATGAAGTGGTAATTATTAATTAAATTGAGAATTCTCTTCATCAAAAAATTTCAAATTTGTAATTCTCTGAAAATGTTTTATGTTTCTTGTCGCCAACACCAATTTTTTCTCAACACATAGCGCTGCAACTAATGCATCAGCAATGTAAGAGGTTTCTTTTTCTCGAAGAAACTTACCTGCCAAAACACCAATTTGCTTATCAATCCCCAAAGTCTTAAAGTTCTCCAAAAACTCCATCGCCTCTTCAAATTTTCTTTTTTCAATCAGAACTTCGTCATTTAAAAATTCAGTAATATTAACTGGAGTTATGTAAAGACTAGCCCCGCTCTTACTTTGTAAAAGCAGTAAATTTTTAAGAAACAGGCTTTTGCCTTTAGAAAAATCGATCAAAACGTCGGTATCAACCAAAATCTTATACATTTCTTTTTCTTAAGTTTTCAATGCGTCTTTTTTCCCTAGCTGACCTTCTAATCCTATTTACATATGCCTCCCCACCTTCTCCGCCTTTACCCATAAATCCAAAAAACCTCATAAAATCATTATCGTCGCCTTCCTTAAAAGGTTTAATAACAACCAATGGCTTATTGAAACGTCCAACAACAAGCGGAACTTTATCTAGATATACCTCATCAATATAATCCGATAGATTGTTCCTAAAATCGTAAGTTGATATTACTCTCATATAAGGGTATATTACCTTATTCTCAAAAAGTTGTCAAGTTGTACAACTGTACAATTTAAAGAATCCGGCAAACCCCAAACCCTCATTGAGCTGTAAATTCTTGTGGCTCGGGATGGACTCGAACCATCGACTCCGTCTTTATGACAGATTCTACGAACCTGACATATCAGAAAAATGTGGGCATGCATGGATTCGAACCATGGACATCTACTTTATGACGCTTCTAGCGACATGTCAAAAATGCTTTGTGCGCCCGCTTGGAATCGAACCAAGTACATCGACTTTATAAGAGTCGCGTTCTACCAATGAACTACGGGCGCTTTTTGACATAAGAGTAGCTCTCTGACCACTGAGTTACCGAGCCTTGACTACCTGAAGCAATTATATAACAAGAAGCTTACTTTTTCTTCCTGAAAGCTGAGGTTATATGTTCCCAATCTCTATTCTTTCTAATCTTTAGGTTCTTCTG
>Ga0100389_1003153_pt1 | contig 12985 bp, 10 predicted proteins | sample CryGeymeta201513_FD_81537 | JGI IMG/M metagenome (GOLD analysis project Ga0100389, IMG submission 81537) | Groundwater microbial communities from Crystal Geyser aquifers in Utah, USA - Crystal Geyser metaG 2015-13 | ecosystem: Environmental > Aquatic > Deep subsurface > Groundwater | place: USA... | reverse complement strand
TTTTTGCAATAATAAATGTAGTGGCTGTGCTGCTATACAATCCGCCTAATATGCCAGATATGATGATACCAGCTTCTTTAAATACAAATTTTTTAAGCAAATAACTGATATAAGAAATACTTGATATAACTACTACGGCAAGCCAAATTTTATAAGGTGTTAAAGATAGGTATGGAACAAAGGGTTCGTTGGGAACTATTGGTAAAACAACCCCAGCAATTACTAAAAACTTTCCCAAAGTAATAAACTCATCACTATCAAACTTTTCTGATAATAGGTGAAACCTTTCTTTAAGCTCAGTAAATATTAAAATAGTAACAATAATAAGTATTGCAAACCACTTGGATTGTGTAATTATTAATGGAGCAATGCAATAAGTTAATAGTGCAATCAATATGGTTGTCATTCCATATTTATTAAGGTTTTTTAATTTGTTATAATAATATAAGGCAAGCATTACAGATAATACCAAGCCTCCTCCCATATATAAATATAACGTTTCGGGTTGAATAATATATAAAACAAATCCCAATATACCAATAAATGTAAAAGTACGATCGGTTCCAAATAATTTTCTGTCTTCTTGCACATGGAGCAAACGGCTTTGTTCTAACCCAATAATGAGCGATAGTATTGTAACAAGAAAGAAATTAATAATATTTATAGGTATTTGTTGAATAAAATCCATTGTGTGTTTTTTTACGCAATAAAGTTAAAGAAAATATTCAATAAGCAACGCTGTTTTAATAAAAATTTCAATAATGCCTTTTTAATTCAGATTTTATAATAAATCGATTACAAAAATCGTGAAATAACTTTTGTGAGTTTGGTTTGCTTACTGTAGTCCCGATAAGATTAAATTAAAATTAGAGTAAAGCAATTTGTTTTAAATTATTTAGCTGGTTGGAATTAGTGTTTTTGTGACCTTCATAAATTAAAATAGTTGCGATTTTTGTTATTTATTTTTTTGTTATTTGCTTTTTAAAACAATGATAACAAGCTACTTTTGTTATAAAAGTGTTCATAAATCTTACTTTAAAAATAAACAAAAGTTCATTTTCAATAGATTCGGTGTTTTTAATGGGATATTTTTATTACTTTAAAAATTGTAGTAGTTTTTTGTAAACATTTTGTAAACAACTAACGTATAACCAATTGATTTGTTACCTTAACTAGTTTTCTTACACATTAAAGATTAAAATTATGAATATTCTTAACAATATTGTTGCCGAAATGAACAAAGAAGAATTACGTTTTTTTAAAATTTTTCTTTCAAGAACAAACGAAAATGAAGAACGTAAAGATGTTTTGCTTTTTGACTTTATTAAATCTTCAGCAGCTCAATATGATGAAGAGAAAATATTTAAAAAACTATACTCAGATGGGAATAAGAATGCTTTTTATCGTCTTAAAAATCGTTTAATCAACGATATAAGCACGAGTATTTTTCTTCAACATTTTACTGAAAATGAGGACACTTATGCGATGTTTTTGCTCTCGCAAGCAAAGTATTATTATAACAAATCGCAATATAGTTTAACACTGTATTTTTTGACAAAAGCAGAACAAAAAGCCTCAAAAACAGATAAACCCGAATTACTGAACCTTATTTATACTGAATTAATTAATCTTTCTCATTATATATCTGATATAAACCCCGAAGAATATATATTAAAACGAAAACAATTATCAGAACAAACTAGAAAGACAAATCAAACCAACGATATTGTTGCAATTATCAATTATAGGTTATTACATGCCCCTTCTTTTTCGTTACAGAATAATTCTATTTTAAGTTTTCTAAAGCATAATTTTGACGAGTTTTGTGAGGATAGTCAATTAAAAAACAGTAATTATCTTAAATTTAAAATATACGAAATAGTTCCAAAAATATTAATTGAAAAGCAAGAATATGCCGCTTTAGAGCTTTATTTGCTTAATACTTATTTGGAATTTATGGAAGACAATGTTTTCAATCAAAAAAACCACAATCTTAAGCTTCAGATATTATCTTTATACATTAATGTTTTGTATAAAAACAATAAATATGAGCGTTCTCTCAATTATTGTCAAAAATTATATGCTGCAATGAACGAGTTTAATGGGATGTATTTTGAAAAATATGTATTTGACTATTATCATGCGTTGATTGATAATTATATAAATATTGATAGCGGAAAAGCCATCGAATTGCTCGAAAAACTCAAACTAAACAAGCAATTCAAGCAAATATCCTCAAGCAATTTATTTATTTACCTTAACATTGCTATCATTTATTTTACAAAACAAAACTATAACAAGGCTATTGAAAGCATCAATAGTTTATATATGACTGCAGACTTTGACCAAACCGATGCCATCATTAAATTTAATATTGCCATTACAGAATTAATTATTCGATATGAATTAAAAGATTTTGACTATATAGAGCACCTGATAAAACAAATAGAAAACGACTATAAAGTGTTCCTTGATAAACAAGAAAACAAACAAGAAAAAGAGTTTATTTCTATAGTATCGCTGATGATTAGCAAAGATAACCTTGACGAAAATAAATTATTTGTTAAAAAAATTAAAAACTTTGTTAAAGCTTCCGAAAAAGCAAGTTATCACGAATTGGGGCTCATCAATTACAACTGTTGGCTTAACGAAAAATATGCTGTCTGATTTAGCTACGCATATAGGTTTTTTATAAAGAATAATTATTTTTAAAACTCCTCTTCCCTTATTTGCAATAAACCAAATTGCTGATATTGAAAAAATGCTGCAATTACCAATCAAAGCAGAAACTCATCTAAAGCAGCACTTTTCCTAAAATTTAATTTTATCTACTTCTTAAGCTCATCAATTTTTTATTAATTTTGCATTGCTAAAAGCAAATTATAAATAGCGTTTTTGAATGGAATGGAGCGAAGAAAATACAGAAAGCACAAATACTTCTGATAATATTGAAGAAAACAAAGGAGAAAGGAAAAAAGTTACCCATCTTTCGGGCATGTATGAGAATTGGTTTCTCGATTATGCTTCTTATGTTATATTAGAAAGAGCTGTTCCTTATCTAAAAGATGGTTTAAAGCCTGTTCAAAGAAGATTACTTCATTCAATGAAGGAATTGGATGATGGTAGATACAATAAAGTTGCCAACATCATTGGACACACAATGAAATATCACCCTCATGGCGATGCTTCTATTGGCGATGCATTGGTTCAACTGGGGCAAAAAGAACTCTTAATTGATATGCAAGGAAATTGGGGCAACACATTAACTGGCGACTCTGCTGCAGCTCCTCGTTATATTGAAGCACGTTTATCTAAATTTGCACAAGAAGTGATTTTTAGCCCTAAAACTACTCAATGGAAATCATCTTATGACGGAAGAAACAAAGAACCTATTACTTTTCCAGTAAAATTTCCTTTATTGTTAGCTCAAGGCGTAGAAGGTATTGCTGTTGGGCTTGCTTCTAAAATATTGCCTCACAATTTTAACGAATTAATTGATGCCTCTATTGATTGTTTGCAAGGCAAGGAAACAGAATTGTTTCCCGATTTTCTTACAGGTGGTTTAGCTGATTTTTCTAAATATAACGATGGACTCCGAGGAGGTCGAGTTAGAATAAGAGCCAAAATTACACAAATAGATAGAAAAGAACTTGTTATTACTGAAATTCCTTTTAGCACTACTACCAATTCTCTTATTGAATCTATAATATCTGCCAACGACAAAGGGAAAATTAAAATTAGAAAAATTGAAGATAATACCGCCCAACAAGTAGAAATAAGAATTTTTTTAATACCAGGATCTTCAACCGATACTACTATTGATGCGCTATATGCTTTTACCGATTGCGAAATAAGTGTTTCCCCAAATTCTTGTATTATCGAAAACGACAAACCACGATTTGTTGGTATTAAAGAACAACTTCAAATTTCGACAAGAAACACCTTAGATATTCTTAAAAAAGAGCTCGAAATAAAACTTGAAGAATTGCAAGAAGACTGGCATTTTGCATCCTTAGAAAAAATATTTATCGAAAAAAGAATCTATCGCGATATTGAAAAATGCGAAACTTGGGAATCTGTTATTGAAACTATTGACATTGGTTTAAATAAATATAGAAAAATCTTTAGAAGAGATATTACAACGGAAGATATTACTAGGCTTACCGAAATTAAAATAAAACGTATTTCTAAATTTGATTCTTTTAAAGCAGACGACATTATCAAAGGAATTGAAGAAGCCATTGGCAAAGTACAAAACGATTTAAACAACTTAATTGACTATGCTATTGCTTATTTCAGAAAGATTAAAGAAAAGTTTGGAAAAGGGAAAGAGCGTAAAACAGAAATAAGAAATTTTGATACCATTGAAGCTGCTAAAGTTGCCGTTGCTAATCAAAAGTTATATGTGAACAAAGAAGAAGGTTTTATTGGGACATCCTTGAAAAAAGATGAATACGTTTGCGATTGCTCTGATATTGATGATGTTATTGTTTTTAGAAACAATGGAACCTTTATTGTTTCCAAAGTTTCAGATAAATCTTTTGTGGGGAAAGACATTATATATGCTACTGTGTTTAGTAAAAACGACGAACGTACTATCTATAATATGGTTTACCAAGATGGATTGAAGGGAAATTCTATGATTAAACGTTTTGCTATTGGTGGCATTACACGAGATAAAGAATATGATTTAACCAAAGGAACAGAGGGTTCAAAAGTTCTTTATTTTAAAGCAAATCCCAATGGAGAAGCCGAAACAATAGTAGTTTATTTGAAATCAAAGCCAAAGCTGAAAAAACTAAATATCTATTTCGATTTTAAGGATATTGCCATTAAAGGACGAAATTCGATAGGGAATATTCTTACCCGACACGCTGTTCGTAAAATTGTGTTAAAAGGCGAAGGCATTTCAACGCTTGGTGGTTTAGATATTTGGTTTGACGATATAGTGAATCGTTTGAATACAGATAGAAAGGGAAAGTATTTGGGCGTGTTTACCAACGATGACAAGATTCTTACTATTAATCAATCGGGAGTTTTCAAATTAATTGGCTATGACCTTTCTAATCATTTCGATGATGACCAAATATTTATTGAAAGATACGACCCACAACTTGTTATTTCTGCAGTTTACTTTGATGGCGAATCACAAACATATTATATCAAAAGATTTACCATAGAAACAACTGATAGAACTGGCAATTTTATTGGCGACCATGTTGATTCTCGTTTGGTTTTAATTTCTGTAGATGAAGCACCAGAAATAGCCGTCTCTTATATTCCCGAAAATAAAAGAAAAAAAACGGAAGAAGAAATAAAAATTGCTGAATTTATTGGGGTTAAAAGTTATAAAGCCAGAGGCAAAAGAATGACCTCCTATAAAGTAAATGAGATTAAATTGTTGGAATCTGAAATTATTGAAATCCCTATTGAGGAAGAAACAATTATTGAGGAAGAATCAATAAATGATAGCGAAATCGAAAAAAAAGAAAATGATTCATCAGACAATGATAACGACAACGATTTCAATATTGACAAAGGAACTCAAATAGAATTAGATTTTTAAACCATTAAACAACTTTAATAAACAAATGATAGATAACAAAATACTTGATATAACTCAAGATGTAAAATGGATTGGTGTTTTAGATTATGATATCAGAACTTTTGATATTGTGATGGAAACAAAATTCGGGACAACGTATAATTCTTATTTTATTAATGCCCAAAAGAAAACCATTGTTGAGACCGCAAAAGTTAAATTTTGGGAAACCTATATAAATAAGATAAAACAGATTACCAATCCTACTGAAATTGAGTATATTATTGTTAATCATACGGAACCTGACCATTCGGGAAGCATTAAAAAATTGTTGGATGTTGCACCCAAAGCAATTGTGGTTGGCAGTGGCAATGCCATTAGATATTTAAACGACCTACTGGGCATAGAGTTTAAACACCTTGTGGTGAAAGATGGAGATATTTTAGACTTAGGTAACAAAACCATTAAGTTTATTGCTGCTCCAAACTTGCATTGGCCCGATTCTATATATAGTTATCTTCAAGAAGACAAAGTTTTATTTACTTGCGATTCTTTTGGCGCTCATTATTGTCAAGAAGAAATGTATGATGATAAAGTGCAAAACTTTGATGAGGCTTTCAAATATTATTTTGATGTTATTCTTAAGCCTTTCAGTAAGTTCATGCTCAAAGCCATTGAAAAGATTCGTCCTTTAGATATAAAAGCAATCTGCACAGGGCACGGTCCTTTATTAACTTCTAACTGGCAAAAATACGTTGACCTTTCGGAATCTTATGCCAAAAAGTATTTGGAAAAATCAAGTATCAAAAAAGTATTTATTGCTTATGTTTCCGCCTATCAAAACACTAAACTTATTGCAGAGAAAATTGCGGAGGGAATTAAACAAGCAGGAAACTTGGAAGTGGAGGTTTGTGATATCGAAAAAATGTCTCTCGCAGAGATTGATTTAAAAATAGAACAGTGTTCGGGCATCATACTTGGCTCTCCTACTATTAATCAAAATATTCTTTTGCAAATATACCAGACCTTTGCGCTTATAAGTCCAATTAGAGACAAGGGCAAGCTTGCCGGAGCTTTTGGCTCTTATGGATGGAGCGGAGAAGGTTCTAAAATGATTGAAACCAATTTGAGAAATCTTAAACTCAAATTCATTGGCGAACCAATGCAATTTAAATTTACACCTCACGAAGCAGAAGCTTTTAAATGCATTGGGTATGGTAAAGAATTTGGCAAACAAATAATCGATTGTAATATTGAATAAAAAACAAATGAAAAAATATTTTTTTCCTTCCTTACTTATACTTTTATTTATTGCAAGTTCTTGTCATGTTGCCCGTTTCTTTTATTACAATGCAGCCGACATGAATGATTATAAAAAATTCCCTTCTAAGGAAATTAAAACATCGACAACGGTTTACAAATTTGCTGAATCACCAAATCTTAAAAATATTAACATCCCTCAAGAAATTACATCCCTCAAATTTACTGATTTCAATGACTTTCTTGTTAAATCAAAAACACTTTCTTTATTGGTCATCAAAAACGACACCATCTATTACGAAAAGTACCTTTCTGATAAAACAGAAGAATCTATTTTTACTTCCTTTTCTGTTTCCAAGTCTTTTGTTTCTGCATTAATTGGAATTGCTATTGGTGAAGGTTATATTAAAAATGTAAACGAACCTATCACCAATTATATAGATTATTTCACAGACAAGCGGTTTAATAATATCACCATCGAGCACTTGCTAAATATGAAGTCGGGGATATATTTCAACGAAAACTACTTCAATCCTTTTGGCGATATTGCTAAATATTATTATGGCACCAACCTAAAAAAGTACTTAAAAAAACTCACTATCAAAGAAAAACCGGGCGTTAATTATGATTACCTCAGTGTAAACACGCTTTTATTAAGCCAAATACTCGAAAAAGCCACTGGTAAGAAGACTTCAGATTATTTGCAAGAAAAAATATGGAAACCCTTAGGTATGGAATGGGATGCAAGCTGGAGTGTGGACAGTAAAAAGAACCAAACCATCAAAGCTTTTTGCGGTCTCAATTCGCATACTAGAGATTATGCCAAGTTTGGAAGACTTTATCTGAACAATGGCAATTGGAATGGGAAACAAATAATACCCAATAACTGGATTAAAAATTCAATTACTTATTCTAAAGATTCCACCCAAAAAGTCTATTATAACTACCAATGGCGAGTATGCAATTTGGGCGATTTCTATGCACAAGGCGTTTTAGGACAGTATATTTATGTTTATCCCGAAAAGAACATCATCATCGTAAGAAATGGTTCCAACTATGGCATTAAAAATTGGTTGGATGTTTTTAGGTATATTGCAATCCATATATAACAACACTTACATTAAAAGAGAAAAATTTCTAAGTTTGCATTTAGTTGTAGTCCAATGCTAATATGAAAACACAAATACGTATTGAAAAATTGCTTAGGAAATGAAGTTTTAAATTTATTCTAGTATCTTTATAAAATGAAAAATCGTTGTGCATGAACCAAAGATAATGCACTGATGAATCATTATCACGATACAGAATGGGGCGTGCCGCTATTTGATGATGCCAAACTATTCGAGTTTATTGTTCTTGATTCTTTTCAGGCGGGGCTCAGTTGGTCAACCATACTGAATAAAAGAGAAAATTTTCGAAAAGCCTTTGATAATTTTAATTTTAACAAAATTGCAACTTATGATGAACATAAAGTAAAATTGCTGCTTAATGATATTGGTATTATCCGAAATAATATGAAAATTAGGGCAACTCTTACTAATGCGATATGTTTTATCAACGTTCAGAAAGAGTTTGGTTCTTTCAGCAAATATATTTGGCAGTTTGTAAAAGAGAAACCAATTAATAATAAATGGAAAACATTACAAGAAATTCCAGCTCGAACTACCGAGTCTGATGTAATGAGCAAAGAACTTAAGAAACGTGGGTTTAAATTTGTGGGTTCCACTATTTGTTATGCTTTTATGCAAGCAAGTGGTATGGTAAACGATCATTTGATTAACTGTTTCAGGTATAACGATATTATTAAAATTCAATAGCAAAGAGCGATGAAAGATAAAGAGACGCTAAATTCAATTATTGGGGAATTAAAGAAACACACAAATGTTGAAAACCTAAAAGGAATGGCAAGATTTGGAATTAATATTGAAAAAGCTTTTGGAATTAACATACCTATTCTTCGCGAAATTGCCAAAAAAAATAAAAATAATCATTCGCTTGCGCTTCAACTTTGGGAAACCAATTTGCACGAAGCTTGTATTCTCGCAACGATGGTTGATAATCCAAAGCTTGTTACAGAAACTCAACTTGAAAATTGGGTTTTAGATTTTAATTCGTGGGATATATGCGACCAATGCTGTGCCAATCTATTTGAAGATACTCCTTTTGCTTATCATAAAGCTATGGAATGGAGTTATAGAAAAGAAGAATATGTTAAACGTGCAGGTTTTGTGATGATGGCTCGTTTGGCAATTAGCGATAAAAAAGCAGAGGATGCCAAATTTGAACCTTTTCTTATTCGTATGCTTGAAGAAGCTGGTGATGAAAGAAACTTTGTTAAGAAAGCAATTAATTGGGCATTGCGACAAACGGGTAAACGGAGTTTTCGAATGAACGAAGCTGCCCTTGCAACTGCCAAAGAAATGCTCCGCTTAGACCCTAAGTCTGCAAAATGGATTGCTACTGATGCCATACGTGAGCTAACCAATGCCAATATTATTAAAAGAATAAAACACTAAATGAAACACTCTTTTTTATTAATACTATTTTTTACTTTGTATTGCTGTTCCTCTGAGAAAAAAGACAATACAACAACTGTAACGCAAGCAATTGCAAGAAATCAAAAGTTAATGGTAAAAAGACCAGTTTGTAAACCAATGACCACATTAGAAAAGTCATTAATTGAAGCTGGTTTAATTGATGTTGCACTTATTGATACTACTATTATTGTAAATTTAAAATACTCAACCACCGATAATTTTCTTGGCTTTGACCTTTATGGTGATTTTAACAAATGTTATTTACAACCTGATGTTGCCGAAAAGCTTATAAAAGCACAACAATACTTAAATGAAATAAAAGCCAGTTATCATTTAATAGTCCTTGACGCAGCACGACCCCGAAGCATACAACAAATATTTTGGGACACCTTAAAAATGCCTGTAAGCGAAAAAGTTAAATTTGTAGCAAATCCTAAAAATGGTTCTTTACACAATTTTGGAGCCGCTGTTGATATTAGTATTGCTGATGAAAACAAAATTGCTTTAGATATGGGTTGTCCTTACGATTATATTGGTGAACTTGCTTATCCTACTTCAGAAACAAAAATGTTATCAGAAGGAAAACTTAGCCAACAACAAGTTGATAACAGAAAGCTACTTAGAACAGTGATGTATAAAGCAGGTTTCTTTAACATTCAAACCGAATGGTGGCATTTTAATTCGTGCAGACGCGAAGAGGCGATTATAAAGTATAAAATGATAGAATAAGTTGATTTTTTGAATAGGTTATTTAGGCTAAGGACTTTTATACCAAGTTGCATATGAAGATACAAGTCTTGCTAAACCATGCGTTTCCACAAAAAAACCATGGGCTTCCACAAAATAACCATGCTTTTTCACAAAAAAACCTTGCCCATTTGCAAAAAAACCACATGCTTCCACAAAAAAACTATGCTCATTTGCAAAATTACCAAGCCCATTTGTAAAATTACTAAGCGTATTTACAAAAATACCATGTGTAATTGCAAAAAAACTTTTTTGACATTTATAAAAACCTTATGGGTTTAGAAATAAATTTATTGAGGTTGAAATAAGAGATTATTTTATCATAATGTTTTTTTTAAATAATAAAACCTCCGCATAAAGAGGAGGTTTTAGGTTAAAATACAAGGAGGCGAAATAAACTATTTAACTTTATTGGCAAGGTCGCCAGAGGGTCTGAATTTGATTTTGCTCACTTGTTTGTATTGTGGGCTTGAAACACCAAAAACACTTTTAACGTATTTTTTGACATCGGATGCTAAACGGACAAGTCCGGTTTTGGGATGGTAAAGAATAACGTTTCTTTGAATACGTGCATTTTTGACGGAAATATTGGCATTGATAACGTTTGTATTGAGGGCAATAAGAGAATTTTAGTAGTTGGTAAGTGCAGTGATTGTAAGGTCGGTTTCGTTAGGGTTGTAATTAGCGTTTGAGCTTAGAAGACTGATCAATTTGTAGAAGTTTTCGATACGGTTGTCCATACTTGTTTGAGCAGAAGAGTGAGTTTTAGTGGTATCGGTGTTTTCGGGTTGTTTAGTTTTGGCTTTGATGCCGAGCAATTTACGGGTGATTGTTTTAACATCTTTGATAAATTGGGGGGTAACATCGGCGGCTTCGACGGCATTGTTGATACGGCGAACGATGCTTTCGAAAGAATTGAAGGCGATTTCTCTATTGTTGAAGGCATTGATGGATGCCGGGAGCAGGTCGTCTATAGATTTGAGGGCATCGAGTGATTGGGTTCTTTTTGTTTGGAGTGCAGTGATGGTGATTGCGGTTTTTGAGGGGTTGTAGGGAGCACCAAAGGAGGTGCAGATTGAAATGAGGTCTTCGAAATTGGCAACATTAATGGCGTGTCCGCTTTCGCTTTTGGAGACTTTGTGTTTTTCGACAGCTTGGGTATTGCTTCCAAGAGGTGTACCCAAAGAATTTTTTTCGTTCATGATAAATTGAATTTAGTTAATAGATAAATTTTTGATAATTTGATAATTTAAAAATGAGTTCATTGCTCGTTGTTCATTGCATAGCTGTTACACAAAGTTGCACAAAGGATTGCACAAAGGGACACCAAGTTTAGGAATAAAAGTGGTTGAACTAAACCGCCAAAGCGGTAGCCTATAAATACAGACCCTATTATCAAGAGTTTTCGTAAAAAGCAGTATGTCAAACCATAAAACATATTGTTATGAAAACATTAAGAGCACAACTGATTCAGCAGATGCAATTGAAGGGTTATAGTGAAAGCACTATAGCTACATACATTCAAAGCATCGTTTCATTATCAAAGCATTTTAATCTTTCGCCTGATTTGATTACTACCGAACAAATCCGGGCTTACATTCAATATTGTTTAATTGAAAGGAAATTAAGCAAAGCCTAGCTCAATCAAACGATAAGTGCTTTAAAAATTTTATTTGTACAGGTACTTAAAAGGGAGTGGAATAATATTGATATACCTAGACCAAGGCGAGAAAGAAGACTACCTGTTGTGTTTTCCAGAGATGAAGTAAAAAGGATATTGAATGCTCATCACAATTTAAAACACAGGGCATTTCTAATAATAACCTATTCGGCAGGTTTGCGAATAAGTGAGGTGTGCAACCTAAAGTCATCAGACATTGATTCTTCTAGAATGCTCATTAGAGTTGTGCAGGGAAAAGGACAAAAAGACCGTTATTCTATTTTATCGCCACTTGCGTTAGAAGCATTGCGTATGTATTGGAAAGCGTATAAACCAAAACAATGGCTCTTTGAAGGATATAATCATTCAAAAATAGCTGTAAGCTCGACACGAAGTCTATTCAAAAAAGCACTAAAGAAAGCAGATATAAAAAAAGATGTTGGTATTCATACCTTGCGACATAGTTTTGCCAATCATTTGCTTGAACAAGGCGTTTCGTTACCTATAATACAACAATTACTCGGACACAAATCGCTTCGAACAACAAGTGGTTACCTTCATGTGCAGCAGTATTCTATCAATGCAGTGAAAAGTCCTGTAGATACTTTGTCTCTTTGAGCCACATAAGATGGAAATTAGTAAAATTGTCCCTGTTGAAGTGGGCGATATTTTTCGTTTATATGGAGAAGCGTTCCGGAATAAGTATAAGTTACCCTTTTACACGTGCTCCCCAAAGGCTTTTGTAAAATCCGTTATTTTGGCATATTTGCTATGCGTAATCGTAATACTTTACTTCCACTATGCCGCATTGCTTTTGGTAAGTTTGCCGCTAAATCAAAATTTACAGGTATTAATTGGCAACAGCAATTGTTTCTACTTTTAGGTATTGATGTCTCGAGATGTCCTGTGTGTAAATCTGGTAAAATGATACTCACAGCATATACAAGCTATAGAAAAGCTCCGCCAATAATGAAATAAGTTAATTAGTTCTTTGAAATACATCATTTATTCATTGCTACCTGAGTGGCTGGGGTTTTTATTGCCCATCTATTAAAAAAATATTCCTTTTATTTTGGTAGTAAGAATGTTAATCGTTAATTTTGGGTAATTATTATAAAGGGCATCTCTAAAAACTCTACAATTCATATCAATCAAAGAAATCAAATTTAATAAAGTTATAAACAATAGAATGTTAATAACTTATTGTTGTTGGTATTTATAAAAGGCTTATATTAGCTG
>Ga0100389_1003108_pt1 | contig 13090 bp, 7 predicted proteins | sample CryGeymeta201513_FD_81537 | JGI IMG/M metagenome (GOLD analysis project Ga0100389, IMG submission 81537) | Groundwater microbial communities from Crystal Geyser aquifers in Utah, USA - Crystal Geyser metaG 2015-13 | ecosystem: Environmental > Aquatic > Deep subsurface > Groundwater | place: USA... | reverse complement strand
TAACAAAATAGTATTTGAGTTACTGTAATAAAATTGTGAACCAGGCGTAAATTTCAACTGAGATGTGAAGAGTGGAACTATTAATTCTTCAGGTGTAAATTTTATTGTTCCCTGACTATTATAATAAGCAGCGGATAAAGTCGGGTCGCCAAGAACATCAATTAATCCGCTTGTCATATTGCCAAGCATCCTAATTGTTATAGTATCATTTCCTGGAATAGGAAATTCCGGCAGATAAAAAGAGACTGTTTTGTTAAGATCGATTTTCCCCTCATCGGCTAATATAAGAGCTGCTTCTGTTGTAAACGTTTTTGTTACACTTGCCATTCTGAAGTAGTTCTTTATATTCATCGGTTCACTTGTAGTTAAATTGCCGACCCCGCGTGAGATATATAATTCACCTTCACCTTCTACCGCTATATAAGCAATCATACCGGGTACTTGCTTTTCCATCATTACCTTATCTGCCGCAGCTTCTAGTTTAGCAATAGTTTCAGTAGTTAATATTGTTCTCTGCGGTTCAGTTGGTGAAGACTCTTCTTTACAGGATTGGTTAACAAACGAGAGAGAAGTAATTATAAGTAAAGGGAAGAAGTAATGCTTTATGAGAGAGAAGATCGAAACTAAGTTCAAGACTGAAGTTTTCATAATTAGCTCCTAATTTAATTTGACAATACTTTAAATAATTGTAATCAGACACTGGCGTATTGATACTAAACCAAAATGCCTAACGACTTGTTATCCCGATAGTATCGGGACAAGTTATTAAAACACAACACTGCAGTTAAAAATTTTTTTTGAATCCATCCCGCTTTTAGCGGGAAAAGATTTCCTTCTACTTTTTACATACGCAAAAAGCAAGGGTTGTGTTATTCTTTCAGGATAGCTGCGCCCCGAAAGCATTTAATAAATTTAACGAACATCGAATTTCCAAGTTGACTTTAATCGGAATAACTTGTTAGTGTGCGTTTAATTACTTGTAAGTTTTTTATAAGATTTATTTATTAAACTCACAATCCAATCAAGTTCAACTCCATTATCCACGAAACATTCAACATCACCCATTCCCCAATGTCCGATTTTTGAAACATCCCGAACTCTTAGGCTCTCTTCTTCTGATAATTCTGCAAAGTCAAGATCAACCCATATTTTCAATCCAGATTTCAAACCGCATATTTGGCAAAAACTTTTTGTGTCAACGAGAAGGCTGATATATCTTTTAGTCGGATTCTCTGAAAAATCTAATTTTGCAATTTTTAACTCTTCACGTAATTTTTTGTACTGCTCAAAACTCTCGTTCCATTTACCATCTCTGAATTGATTTTCTACAGTCCAATTTTTCCCCTCATCAGTATTTTCTTCGGATGTATCAGAAGCATAAACTGTTTCGTGAAGATCAGAATTGATATGCAAAGTAAATTGCTTTAATGCCATTTCTATGTCATCTTCACCAAACTTGTGACCTAATATTTCTTTTACTGATTCATTAATAATTCGAATAAATTTTTTATCACCAGATTGGAATAAATTTTCAGTAGCTTTTTTGATTGTGGTAAATAGTGAAATATTCCGCGAATAATTTAGTAATAAATCTTTTTCAAAAGACTTCTTACTCAATTTCTCAATTACGTCTTCATCAAATTTATCAGAAAGAGTAAATTCTTGTAACAATTTATCTTTGCCAATTCCCTTTAACTCAGAATAGTAGATCTTGTATGTGTCCCCATTAGTTAATATCAATAATGAGATACCTCTATTTGCGCAGTAATTTAATTTTTCGATTATCATTTTATTATCTGATAATGAGTTGGAAAGTGACTTTGCTTCGACTAACATTTTCGGAATTTTGTTAACATAAAAACAATAATCAGTTCGTTTGCCAGCAATATCATCATCTTCGGGAACAACATCTTCTGGATTTGAGAAATCCCAACCAAGAACTTCAAAAAAAGGGCGAATCAACCAATCTTTTGTCTGAGCTTCATTAATATTCTTTGGTTTTAATTTTTTAATGGATACAATAATTTTTTCTAATGAGTTTGCCATAATTTTTCCAATTTTTATGAAACTTAATCTAGCACACTAACTAATAATTCTCTAAACCATTCAAGAATCTGAGAGCAAAAGTGTTTTTAAATCAAGTTTTTGCAATCCACTTTTCTAATGCTGAAAGTAACTGCGTCATCGCATTGATCAGCGGATCGTGCTGCGGCTCTTCGATGTCCTCAAGTATTTCTTTGTGAATATTGATGTATGCCGCATTTAACTTTTGAACTATTATGGTGCCTTGATGTGAAAGGCTGACTCGCATATTGCGTCTGTCTTTCGTATCAATTTCGCGAAGCATGTAGTTTTTTGTTACCAAACCGTCAATAATTCGAGTCAAACGGCTGGGGCTTAGATTCATTCTCTCGGCGATAGTTTTATTATTTAAAGTTTCTGTTTTGCCAAAAAGCCTTAAGCATCTAAATTCTGCCTGAGTTAATCTATACTGCTCGGCAAGGCGAGCTTCTTTTTCCTGGCAGTTGGCTAATAATTGAAAAGTCAAATCAGCTAATTCTTTTGCCTGATTCGCTTTTACTTCTGATTTTGCCCTAACCGGGTTTTTTTCCGAAATTGGTTTTAATTCTTCCATTTATCTTTCCTTAATAATTGCTTTTAGCAAAAATCGTTATTAACTAAAGATTTGTCAAGTTTTTTTTATTTTTTTTTACTCTTTTAAACTAAAGGGCATCTCTAATCCGTTAGTTAACGGATTGCGAGTTACCAAAAAAGGTATTGCCTTTATTTATCAAAAGAATGACCTCACTGTCATTGCGTCCCGCTTTGCGGGATTGGGAGCGAAGCAATCTCAAAATTATACTTTGGGATTGCTTCATTCGAGGACTCATTCGCAATGACACTATAGTATTGACTTTTATCCCGCATGCGGGATTGTTTTTTATGTCAAGATATTTATCCCGCAAGCGGGATTGCGTTTCATTCAAAATTCAACATTCATAATTCAAAATTGCGGCTTGCCGCGCTATGAACCACTCATCAAATTGTTCTATAAAAAATTTCTTCACTTTCAGATAATTCTACATTACCGTTAGTTGCTTCAATTAATAATTCCCGTAGTTTTTTTGTTGATGAAGAATTTATCTCAACAATGAATGACACAACATTAGAATAATCAACATTTACAATCACGGCATTAAACAGCGGAAGGTAGTGATGTATTGTACTTATATAGTCAAAGCCTGTTGTTATTGCAATCTTCTTAAATGGTTTTTTAATGACCTTTACTGCAGATGCAAGAACTTCTTCGGCTGATTTATAATAAGCTTTGCCGAGAGGACCAACTCCCAATTTGGTTCCTCCGAAATATCTTACTACAATAACTCCAACATCATAAAGATTAAAATGTTCTATTGCATTGTAAATTCTTATTCCTGCTGTTCCATTGGGTTCGCCCGCGTCGGAATACCTAAATTGGTCATCTTTTAATTTATAGGCGAAACAGTGGTGGGTTGCGTCATGATACTCTTTTCTAAAAGCCAAAAGTTTTGTTTCAAATTCATCTTCAGTTTCGATAGGAAATGCTTTTCCGATGAAAAGTGAACCCTTTTCCTTAAAACTTGCTTCGGGCAGGGAAACGATTGATGTGATTTCTTCTTTTATACTCATTTTACTTAATGATTATTAAACACGATTCGTATGGGAGTCATATCTTATTAAATTGATTTTCAAATAGTCGGGTGCTAATATAATGTTTTAAAATTTTAAGAGTAATCCCGTTTGGAAAAAGATACGATAATAATCAAAGGCGCAAGAGAGCACAATTTAAAAAACATTGATGTTGAAATTCCCCGTGAATCATTTACGGTCATCACCGGTTTATCCGGCTCGGGCAAATCATCTTTAGCTTTTGATACTATTTATGCCGAAGGGCAGCGCCGCTACATCGAATCATTATCAGCTTATGCAAGGCAGTTTCTTGATATGCTAGAAAAGCCTGATGTTGATTTAATTGAAGGATTAAGCCCCGCCATTTCTATAGAGCAAAAATCAACCAGCGGAAATCCCCGTTCAACAGTTGGAACAGTAACTGAAATATATGACTATTTACGCCTGCTGTACGCCCGGCTCGGCACGCCGCATTGCTCCAATTGCGGCAAACCGGTTTCAAAACAATCATCGGCTCAAATTAAAGATGGTATTATTTCTTCGCTAACGGATAAAAGAATTACAATTCTCGCTCCCATCATAAGAGGTAGAAAAGGTCATTACAGAGAATTGTTTGAAGAAGTATTATCGGATGGGTTTTTACGCGTAAGAGTCGATAGTGAAATTTTTGAAATTGTTAAGGGATTTCAGGTAGATAGATATAAAATTCATAACATAGAAATTGTTATTGATAGAGTTACAGTAAATGAAAAAGGGAGAACAAGAATAGCCGAATCGGTTGATGTCGCTTTAAATTACGGTAACGGAATGGCAATAGTTACTGACGGCAAAGAAGATTTTATATACAGCCGTCATCTTGCTTGTATGGATTGTGGAATAAGTTACCAGGAACTTGCCCCAAATTCGTTCTCATTTAACTCTCCTTATGGGTCATGTCCGGAGTGCGAAGGGCTTGGAGAAAAGAAAGAACTTGATATCAATTTAATTATTCCGGATTGGAATAAATCATTGAATGAAGAAGCTCTTTCGCCGATGGGTAAGCCGCGAACGATTTGGTTCTTTAATCAGCTAACGGGAGTAGCACAAAAGTATGGTTTTAATTTTGACACAAAGCTTAAAGACCTCACACCCGGGCAGAAAGAAATATTACTAAACGGAAGTAAAGAAAAAATTCCATTCTCATATTCTTACGGAAACAGCAAGCCTGTAATCTATATGCACAAATTTGCGGGACTGTTTAACTACTTAAAAAATTATTACAACACAACAAGTTCCAACAATGTTAGAGAGTGGGTAGAAGCGTATATGAACACGGTTACCTGTAGTGCATGCGGCGGGGGAAGGTTAAAACAGGAATCACTTGCTGTAAAATTTAATGATAAAAACATAAGTGAAGTTTCCTCTCTTTCAATATTACGTGCGAAGGAATTTTTCAAAAGCATTGAACTAACGGGTAACAATGCTATCGTTGCCAAACCTATTCTTAAAGAAATTGCAACGCGTTTAGATTTTCTGTTAAACGTAGGACTCGATTATCTAACTCTAAATCGTTCGGCAAGAACTTTATCCGGAGGTGAATCGCAGCGGATTCGGCTTGCAACGCAAATTGGTACACAGCTTGCGGGAGTCCTCTATGTGCTTGATGAGCCGAGTATTGGATTACATCAGAGTGATAATATTAAGCTTATTAATTCACTTAAAAAGCTGCGCGATCTTGGCAATACTGTTATAGTGGTGGAACATGATAAAGAGACAATCCAAAGTTCCGACTATATGATCGATCTCGGTCCCGGTGCAGGCGAACACGGCGGCAAAGTTTGTTTTGCTGGAGAAACTAAAACACTTCTCCAATCGTTCAATGGAACTGATTCGTTAACTCTTTCCTATTTGAGAAACAATAAAGAAATTAAAATTCCGGATGTTAGAAGAAAGGGAAGCGGAAACTATTTAGTTTTAAAAGGAGCGCGCGGCAATAATTTAAAAGATGTTACTCTAAAGATCCCTCTCGGCACTTTAACGCTTATTACAGGAGTAAGCGGTTCGGGCAAATCAACTTTAGTAAACCACACACTTGTTAAAATTTTGATGAATAAAATTTATAAAAGCAAAGTAGTGCCTTTACCCTACAAATCAATAGCTGGATTAGAGTACGTTGATAAAGTAATTGAGATTGACCAATCACCAATTGGACGAACACCACGTTCTAATCCAGCTACGTATACGGGGCTTTTTACTTTTATTCGTGATCTTTTTTCGCAAATGCCGGAATCAAAAATAAGAGGATATGCAACCGGACGGTTTAGTTTTAACGTTTCAGGCGGAAGATGTGAAGAGTGCGGCGGTGATGGTTTGCGAAAAATCGAAATGAACTTTTTACCGGATGTTTATGTGCAGTGCGATGTTTGCAAAGGCAAACGTTATAACCGCGAAACTCTTGAAGTTTTATACAAAACAAAATCTATTGCTGATGTTCTTCAAATGACTGTATTCGAGGCACTCGAATTTTTTGAAGATCATCCGAGAATAAAAAGAAAATTAAAAGCGATAAATGATGTTGGGCTGGGATATATCACGCTCGGGCAGCAGGCAACAACCTTGTCAGGCGGGGAAGCACAGCGTGTTAAATTAGCCACCGAGTTAAGCAAAGTTAGCACCGGCAAAACCGTTTATATTATGGATGAACCAACTACCGGCTTGCATTTTGAAGATGTAAATATTCTCTTAAAGGTGTTAAATAAATTGGTTGACAAAGGGAACACGGTTATAGTAGTTGAACATAATCTTGATGTAATTAAAGTTGCTGACTGGATAATCGATCTTGGTCCAAATGGAGGTGAAATGGGGGGTAAAATTATAGCACAGGGTACGCCTGAAAAGATTGTTAAAAATAAAAATAGTTTAACGGGAGAGTTTTTGCAAAAAGAATTAAAGAAAAATTACCTTCCGAGTGCATCTAATAATTTTAAACCTGCTATTTTTAAGAATGTAGTGAACCGACTAAAAAAAGAAAAAATATTGGAATAACAAAATTCTCATCATCTGCTGTTGGTTAATTATGAAACCACAGTTTAGGATACCAAAATAATTGTTCTTAAAATTCTTTAGCTGCAAAACGTAATTTAACTATAGAAGTAAAATAACCGGAGCCGCACTCAATATTAAAATTTTATCGGGGGGATATTCCGCAAATGAAAACCAAAAAAAAATAATTTGCATAACTTGTAAAAGCATAGTTATATTTGCGCACTTTTAATAGGGATTTGCACCACTTCAAAGCAAATCAATCAGTTATTACATCTTAATCCATTCCGATGGTAAAGACCCGCCGGAATTATAAACACTATTTTAAAAATGAAATCAATTAGACCCTGGGAATTAAAACTTAGAGAATGGCAATTAGAAGCAGCTCGAAAAGTGAAAGAAAAATATGATAGAGGCGAAAAAGATTTTTTATGTGTTGCTACACCCGGCGCGGGTAAAACAATCTTTGCACTTCGTGTAGCGCATTATCTTTTAAACAGGCAGATGATAGAGCGTGTGGTGATAATTTGTCCAACCGAACATTTAAAAAAACAGTGGGCTGAAAATGCTTATAGTGCAGGGATAGACATTGATCCCGAATTTGAAAATTCTAAAGGAAATGAAACTAATGATTTCTTTGGCGTAGTATTGACTTATGCGCAGGTAGGAAGAGAACCAAAAGTACACAAACAAAATTGCGACAGAAAAAAAACATTTGTTGTCTTCGATGAAATCCATCACCTCGGAGAAGAATTATCCTGGGGAGAATCAATAAGAAAAGCATTTGAAAACTCTGCTTATCGGCTTGCAATTTCTGGAACGCCATTTCGAAGGGATAATAATCCGATTCCTTTTGTTAATTATGTTAATTCACAAAGCGTCGCCGATTTTGTTTACGGTTATACCGAAGCGCTGTTTGATAAAGTTTGCCGTCCGGTATTTTTTCCGGCTTATCAGGGTGAGATGGAGTGGAGAGTAAAAGATAAAATATACAAAGCTACTTTTTCCGATAACATCGATAGAAGCCATGCATCGGAACGGCTGCGCACGGCGCTTGATGCGGACGGTAAATGGCTTCGAACAGTTTTAACCGACGCAGAAAAAAAACTCTCCGAAATAAGAAATAGGCGTCCCGAAGCCGGCGGACTGCTCATAGCCATTGACCAAAAACATGCGCGCTTATGCAGTAAACTGCTTCACGAAATAACAGGAAGAAAACCTGCCGTAGTTGTAAGCGATGATCCTAAAGCATCAAAAAAAATAAAAGAGTTTAGTAACAGTTCAGAACGCTGGTTGATTGCTGTTAAGATGGTTTCTGAAGGGGTGGATATTCCGAGATTGTGCGTTGGTGTTTATGCAACGAATATCAAAAGCGAGTTGTTTTTTAGACAAGCAGTGGGACGCTTTGTACGTCAACAGAAGAACTATCTTGATCAGGATGCTTACATATATATTCCAAAAGATATTGTCCTCGTGGATTTCGCCAAAGAAATTGAAGTTGAACGTGATCATTACATCAATAAAAAAGATTATTTGCAAAACATGATTAGCACTGATTCATTGCTGAAACCAACAAAGAATGAAGAGCATGAATCAACATTTGAAGCAATTAATTCAGTAGCGACCGGCAAAGTACAGTTAGAGCTTGATTTTGGAAAAGAATTTTCGTTGCCTGATAATCTCAATAAAAAATTCAATAGAAAAGAAAAAGTCATTCAGAAAAAACCGGAAGAAATTCCCGTTTATTTACAAATAGAAAAACTTAAGGGAGATATAAAAGTTATCGCAAGAGATGTCGCTATCAAAACAAAGGAAGAAAGCGGATGGATTGACTGGAATCTTCCCCATAAAAAATGGATAAAACTTGGCGGCAAACCGATTGAGCAGGAAACGATAAAAGAACTATTAAAAAGAAAAACATGGCTGCTCGAGCAGTTGTAAATTAATTACTGAATCCACTCTAAAAAGCTGATACTGATTATTTGTAAGAAGTTAGTCAGAAAGTAATTTTCAATGTCCAAATCAGTGTAAATCAGCTGGATCAGCGTCACCTGCGTTCCATTTTTCAATGGAATGCATGATTGCTGTGAAAGAATATTTACTTTTTAATCTCACACTTCAATGAAATTTTCATCAATTCATGCTAAACTCCGAGTAAAACAATTTACTAATTGGATTGAAGACTTAATTTGTCTGAACATAGCGTTATGACAAAAATTATTCTCCGTTACTTAGTTTATTTCTTGTTAAATTTCAGAAGAAAAAATGGAAAATTATTGAAGACATTTAGATACTCTATATTTTACAGGTTAGTTTACAAATACGCCAATATTCCGCTAACAATTTTTTTAGCCCTTTACCTTATCTATTGGGGCGCTGCAATAGATAAGCACATAATTTATTTATTGCCGTTTTTGTTTACACTTTTAATAGTTTATTTTTTAAATAAACATTATTTACTGCTCTATAAAATAATGCCGTTCAAAATAGAAGCGGATGATGAAAAGTTAATATGCAGTAAATTTTTTATGTCAAAAAAAGTTAGAACTATTTACTTTAACAATATTGAAAAATTAGAGGGGGGCTTGTTTGAAGGAAAACCCCGCGGCATAATGCGTTTGTGCGATGGTCAAAGTAAAGTATGGATAGGAATCTATCAAAATATAATAAACGGACGGGAACTTGGCACACTGATATTAAGCAAAGTACAAGCAGAAGTTTATAATTCCGTCCTTGAAAAAATTAATAAACAAACTAAAAGTAAAAGAGTTTGAAATTTGTCAGGTTTCTACGTTCTGAAGAGTACAACTGTCAAGTACAATACATTACTCTCGCACTCTTTTTATCATTCAATTTAATTAGCGAAAAAGGATTCCTAAGCAAATAATGAAAATAGCAGTATTAGCTTCGGGCGGAGTAGACAGTTCCGTTGCATTAAGATTACTAAAAGAAGAAGGGCACGATATAACAGCCTTTTACCTTAAGATATGGCTTCAGGATGAATTTTCATTTCTCGGCGACTGCCCCTGGGAGGAAGATTTATCATATATCCGAGCCGTTTGCAAACAGGCTGAAATCCCTTTCGAAGTTTTAAATTTGCAAACCGAATATTGGGATTCTGTTGTTAAATATACTATCGAGGAGATTAGAGAAGGGCGCACACCAAATCCCGATATATTTTGTAATAGTTTGATTAAGTTCGGACAGTTTTATGATAAGATAGACAAATCGTTTGAAAAAGTAGCAACCGGACACTATGCTCTTGTAGAAAAGAGAGTAAATAAATTTATACTGAAGCAGGCGCCGGATCCGGTTAAAGATCAAACATACTTTTTAGCATATTTAACTCAGACGCAATTAAGCCGCGCTCTCTTTCCGCTCGGTCATTTAGATAAAAAACAAGTGCGCACACTTGCCCAAAAATTTGATCTTCCAAATAAAGAAAGAAAAGACAGCCAGGGCATTTGTTTTCTTGGACAAATTAAATTTAACGAATTTGTAAAACATCATCTCGGTGAAATTAAAGGGGAGATAGTTGAGTACGAAACAAATAAAAAATTAGGCGAGCACAACGGATATTATTTTTACACAATAGGTCAGCGATCAGGTCTTGGACTGTCAGGCGGTCCCTGGTATGTTGTTAAAAAAGATATAGCAAAAAATATCATTTACATTTCAAGGGAAAATCTTTCGCACAGAAGCCGCAGCGAATTTTATGCCGGTAAGTTCAACTGGATAAAAAATGAATTACCTGCTGAAGGGAATTACAATGTAAAAATTCGTCACGGAGCAAGATTTTACAATTGTAATATTTCATTTGTTGAAAACGAGAATGCGCTTATTAAAATTGATGTTCCTGACCAGGGGATAGCCCCGGGGCAGTTTGCGGTTATTTATGACAACGATGAATGTCTCGGAGGCGGTGTTATACTTTCTGATTAGACGATATATTTTAAGTGTAAAAATAGCGGTTAGAATTTGTATCTGCTGCGGATTTGTAATTAAAAATGTTGTGTTTTGAAAACCAACAATTAGTGATAGGATTTAAATCTAACTGTGAATGTCGTTCCTTCATCCTTCTTACTTTTAACTTCTATTTGGGCATCATTCATTTCACAATACCTCTTCACAAGGGCTAATCCAAGTCCGTTGCCTTCATACTTTCTCGAATAACCCTGTTCTTCCTGAGTAAAAGCTTTGAAAAGAAGCGGCATATATTCAGTTGAAATCCCGATGCCGGTATCTGTTATATCAACACATAAAAAAGAATCATCAACATTGTACATAACCACATCAACTTTACCATGTTCGGTATAATTTATGGCATTATAAATTAAATTTGAGAATAGGTGAGAGACAGAATATTGATCAGCTTCAATTTTGTAATTTATAGTTTTATCAATAAAATTTAAGGCAAGCGCTTTTTGATTTGCCTGCGGAGTAAATTCTTCAACTAAATCTAAAAGCACATCATTTTTAATGTCCAACAATTCTTTTTTAATTTCAAAATTGCCGGTTTGAATTTGCGCCATATTTAAAATCGAATCAATGGTTCTGATTATTCTTCTATTTGCTTTTTCAATTGTGCCGAAACAACTTTTTAGAAAAGGCTCAATCTTGTCTGCAAGCTCATCCCTTATTAAAGAAGTATAACTTGAAATTATATTTATCGGGGTTCTTATTTCGTGCGACATTTGAGCGAGGAATTCTGTCTTTAATCTATCAGACCTTTCCGCATTCTCTTTAGACTGAAGCAGAGCATTTTCATATTTTTTTCGTTCTGAAATATCCCTGTGTATTGATAATATAGCCATGTCATTTTTATAATGAATCATCGTGGCGTTAATATCAACATTAATTGCAAGCCCATCTTTTTTAGTATGAATTACTGTCCGATTTTGCACGTTTTTATTATCTTCAAACGACTTCCAAAAATTCATTGACGTTTCTTTTTCGGCAGACAAATCGCAAAGGAACATTCCTTTTAACTCCTCCAAAGAATAACCGTATAGATTTGCAGCAGAGTTATTAACTTCGTAAATCGAAAGTGTATTCGGATTCGTTATAAGTATTGCATCGTGCGCATATTCAAATAAGCCGCGGTAATCTTTTTCTGATTGTGCAAGTTTTTCTTCGAACTCCATACGCTCTTTTATTCTTTGTTGTAATTCTTTGTTTCTTCTCTGCATTGATTCAAATCTAAATCTGTAAAAGCCATACATTAAACTTAAAATTATCAATGCTGAAAATGTATAGAACCAATTCGTCTGCCAGTAAGGTTCTTCAATAGCAAAGTTAATAGAGGCAGGAATATTGTTCCAAATGTTAAAATTATTACTTGATGTGACAAGGAAAGTATATTTTCCCGGCGGAAGGTTGGAATAAGTAGCGCTGTTCTTACTTGTTACCGGCGACCATTTTTTATCGAAACCTTCAAGTTTATATTTATATTTTACAGATGCAGGGCTAAAATAGTTGATGCCTATAAAATCAAATGTAACGTGGTTTTCATCATAAGGCAGTTTAATGCCGGGAGGAATAAATTCGTACGGATTCGCTTTTACCGAACTGAAAAGAGTCAAATTAACATTTTCTAAAAACAATCTTAAATTGGTTATGTAAGTTTTATTTCCTCTTTTATTTATCTTTATATCCAAAGGATCGAATTTTACTAAACCTTCAGTTGTTCCGATCCATAAATTTCCATCGCCGTCTAAAAAACTTGCACCCTGATTGCATTCGGTCCCGGGAAAACCATTGTCTGAATTATAAGCTAAAATTTCAACCGTATCATTATCAACAAATTTTTTCCAGTTCAATCGGTTCATTCCTGAATTGGTACCTATCCAAAGGAATTTATCATTGTCAAACAACATTATTAGAGAAGTGTTGTTATTCAGTCCGTCCTTCGTAGTGAAGTGTTTGAAAGTTTTTTTCTTAATATCATAAAACGCTACCCCGCCGCCGTATAAACCAAACCACAAATTATTATTATCATCTTCTAAAATTTTCATAATTGCATAGCCGCCCAGTTGTTTTGATTCCTCAGCATCGACGAATTTATCGTCTTGCAGCTTGTAAAGCATTTTATCTGTTGCTGCCCAAATTGTTTGCTGATTATCTTCCAGTATGGAATGGACGGGAATGTAAGAAATTATCGGAAGAGGATATGCTTTAAAAGTTTTCCCGTCATATTTATAAATTCCGTTATAAAAAGTGCCGATCCAGAGATTGCCTTTTTTATCTTCATAAATATTTAAAATTGAAAAATCCGGCAAGTATTTTGCATAGCTTCCGAAAGTTGTTTTTACAATTAAACCTTGGTCAGTTCCAATCCACAAATTTCCCCTGGAATCTTTAAAGAGCGCCCAAACAGTTTTTAAAGAAAAAGTTTTATTGG
>Ga0100389_1003104_pt1 | contig 13103 bp, 10 predicted proteins | sample CryGeymeta201513_FD_81537 | JGI IMG/M metagenome (GOLD analysis project Ga0100389, IMG submission 81537) | Groundwater microbial communities from Crystal Geyser aquifers in Utah, USA - Crystal Geyser metaG 2015-13 | ecosystem: Environmental > Aquatic > Deep subsurface > Groundwater | place: USA... | reverse complement strand
CCCAAAGGGCTTAATCTAATAAATAGAAATTGTCAGGTAAAATTTCTCCTAACAAGTCATACACGAACCCATTTACCCCGCACCATCAAGGCGCGGGGTTTTATTTTTTATCTAAAATAAGGTAAAATAAAAGTAGATATGAATTAATAAATTGTACTTGAATTATATAAATAATCAAGGGTTTTAGCAAGCTGGGAAGGTAGAAGAAAAAAGAATGTCCGAGAGTTAAATTCCTCCCTTGCGAAGGGGGAGGAAAGGAGGCCCCAAGGTGTTAAACACCCTATAGGGTGTTTAACACCTTAAAGAGTTCGTGGTATGGAAAAAACAAGCTGGATAGTTAAATTAAGAATTTTTTTATGGCTAATTTTAGCCGGTTTTACGGTTTGGCTTTTATATATGGCGATTGTACCAAGCGGGAAAATCACTTATGTTTATGATTTTGCCAATGGCGATTATCAGCTGGCCGGAGCTGATAAATTTATTAGCCAGTTAACGCCCGAGGAAAGGGTGGAAGAAATTAAAGATAGAAGCCAGAAGATAATCGGAGACCCGGTTTATTTTTCTTTACGCCTGCCAAGGAAATTTAATAAAGCCAAACTTACTTTAGAATATAAAAATGAAAGCGAGCGGCCATTGCTTGAAGCCGGAGTCTTAATGGATAAAATTATCTGGCGGTATCAATTACAGCCCATAGAAAATAAAATTATTGATAAGCTGGCTTTGGTCTGGAATGTAATAGAAGAAAATGGAATAATGCTTTTACAAAGAGAAAAAAAATACGACACTCTGGACAATTTTTTAGCTAATTTGCCTTTGCCCGAGGAAATAGCTTTGTATAATTATGATTTAAAAAAAGAATATTTGCTTAAGGATTATGAGCCAAGCAAAGTTAAACAGGAAATTAATTATTCTTTGCGTGGACCTTACCAGTTTTATACTTATATAAAGAGTGAAGATTTGGATTTTGATTTTACTCTGCTTGACTTAAATCAAAACAAAGACAGCGACGCGGTTGATATTAATTTATATTATGATGATAAACTGATTGCCAGCCGGCACCTGGACGATGACGGCATAAAAACCGATAGCGGCGAGATGGGGGAGACGAGAGAGGTGGATTTTACCGAAGCCGGACTGCCCAAAGGGGTTTATAAAATAGAACTGCGCGCTAATGACGACATCATGACCAAAAAAATAGAAACCGGACAAAGCAAGGTTTCTTTCTCAAATAGAATTTGGCTAGCCGGTGAAAACGACAAAGACATTTCTCTTTTTACTGACAGCCAACTAATTAACGCCCAGACTATTAACCCAGGCAGTTTGCAGAATATAAAAGCGGGTGATAAAGAATTAAATATTGAAGATACTTATCGGCAATTCAGTCAGATGCTGGAAAATAAAGTTAGCGAAGTTAAGGTGGCAAAAGGTGATATAATATTGGCTGGTAATGGGGTTTTTAGCTTTAATTTAGAGAGTTTATTGAATCCTAATTTTAAAAAAGTGGATGAGAGTTTTTCCGCTAATCCGGCCGGCATAAATTATATTTTAGCTAAATACAGGAGCCCTGAAGAAAAAGACGGCTGGAAGACGGCCCAAGCCGAATTTGACTTAAATAACGCTTACCGCGAATGGAATAAAAATAGCTTTATTATTTCTATTCCGGGCTTAAAAGCTGATGATGAAATTAATGATAGTATAGAAATTAAGGGAATAAAAATAGAATTAGAAGGAAAAACTTTGAAGGAGAAATTAAAAGAGTTTTTGAGTAAAAAAAGGCCGGTTTTTGAAACCAGCCTCTCTGCATCGTTTTGCAGGATAGGTTATTTTATTTCTACCGCATCAAGTGGAACCCAAATTGGAATTTCTCCGGTTGAGCACTGAATTCTATCAGTTCCCCTCCGGTCGATTATCACCAATTCGGCACCAGCCGGGATGGGAGTATTTGTCTCCGGGTCAGTGTAATTCCTTTTGAAGATAGCCTTTAGCCCTGTTTTGGCCTGGTCGGTTGCCATTTTTTTCTCCCGTTAAAAATGAAATTTACTTTGTTTCCGTTAAGCCAATCAGTATCCAAATCAGACGATTGAAAACTAAGCGCTGAAACTTAGTTGAACTCTTACCAACTACATTTAGCTCTGTGCCAGCTTCCAGGACAATTTCACTCCCTGGGATGGTGAAATTTTTTAAAAGAATTGTCTTCAATTTGCCCCAAATTTGGCCAGTTGCCATTCTCCCTCCCTTTAGGATTTTTGGTGTAAAATATAAGTAGAAATTAGCAAAAAATTCTTTACTTGTCAAATTAGGTTATTTTTCTGTCAAGGTTATTTTTCCCTTCGGGAAAAAGCGGCACTACGAATGCCGCACATGCGAATTTAGGTTATTTTTCGCTAACCGCAAAACAGAGAAAGGAGTTTAGCTCCTAAGCTTAGGAGCTAAACTCCTTAAGAGATAGTTATGAGAAATATTAATTTAATCTTTAAGGAACTGTTTTACGTCTTAACCGGCGCTTTGGTAATTTTTGTTGTTTTAGAATTAGTTTGGCCCAATATAGTTTTGGCTTATCTTAATTTAAACTGGGTTTTGCTTAGCTGGCTTTTTACTGGTATAATTATATTAATAGTAGATAAAAAAGAAATTACAAAATAAAATTTATCAGTATTTATATTAATTTTTAGTCCCCCCGTTAGAAATTTGGCTGGAAAAAATAATAAGATTTCTAACGGAGGTAAAATCTTATTAGAAATAACCGGTAGGTTTATATTATAATAGGAGAAGATGTTTAAAAAATAGATTAAATATTATTATGGAGAAAAAAAATAACAAAATTTCTAACGGGGTGAAACCCAAAAAAAGTAGTACAAGAGAATTAATTGATGTTTTAACCACTAACCAAAAATTGTATAAACCTTCTAAGCGGATAATAAAAGAGGCTATTATTAAAGATTATAAGGGGATTTTAAAGAAGGCCCGGTTAAAACCGCTTAAATTTTGGGAAGAGGCAGCCAGAGAGTTAGAATGGTTTAAACCTTGGAAGAAAGTTTTTGTGGCGAGCGGGGCGCCGTTTTTTAAATGGTTTGTCGGGGGGCAAACTAATTTAGCTTATAATGCCCTTGACCGGCACATAAAAACTAAAATTAAGAATAAAACGGCTATTCTTTGGGAGGATGAAACCGGCCGAACTAAAAAATACACTTACTTTCAGCTTTATCAGGAAGTGAACAAATTAGCTAATGCTTTGCGCGGGATAGGCATTAAAAAGGGAGACCGGATAGCTATTTATATGCCGAATATCCCGGAAATCGCTATCGCCATGCTGGCTTGCGCCAAGATCGGAGCTGTTCATTCAGTCGTGTATGCCGGCTATTCGGCCGGGGCCCTAGCAGACAGAATTAAAGATGCGAAAGCAAAAATATTATTTACGGCTGACGGGAGCTGGCGGCGGGGCAAAATAATTAATTTAAAAGATATTGCTGATGAAGCGGTAAAAAGCTGCCGGACAATAAAGAAAGTGATTGTCGTTAAAAATAATAAAAAGAAAATAAAGTTCAATAAGAGACGGGATATTTGGTATCATAATTTTATTAGAGGGCAAGCGGTTGAAGCTAAGGCGGCGAAAATGGAGGCGGAAGACCCGGCTTTTGTTTTATATACTTCAGGCACGACTTCTAAACCCAAAGGAGTGATTCATGCTCATGGCGGTTATGCAGTAGGCGTGCTTAGAACCATAAAATGGGTATTTGATTTGCACGGCCAGGAGATATTCTGGTGCACCGCTGATCCGGGCTGGATTACCGGCCATAGCTACATAATTTATGGGCCCTTACTGGCCGGGGTAACAACTTTAATGTACGAAGGTGTGCCGGATATGCCGAAACCGGATCGGATTTGGCGGATAATTGAGAAATATCGGGTGAATGTTTTATATACGGCTCCGACATTAATCAGGTCCATGATGAAGTATGGCGTTAAGTGGCCGCGCAAGCATAAAATGCCAAGTTTAAGAATTCTTGGGTCAGTTGGCGAACCAATAAATCCCGAAGCTTGGAAATGGTATTATAAATATGTGGGCAAGGGCCGTTGTCCGATTATGGATACCTGGTGGCAGACAGAGACAGGCATGCACATGATAACTCCTTTGCCTTGCGTCCCTTTAAAAGCTGGCAGTGCCGGCAAACCTTTTCCTGGTATAATAGCGGATATTTTAGATAAAAAGGGCCGACGAGTACCAGTCGGCAAGGGCGGTTATTTAGTGATAAAGAACCAATGGCCCAGCATGATCAGAAATATTTTTAATGACCCGAAAAGATATATAAAAACATATTGGAGCCAGATCAAGGGCGTGTATTTTACCGGTGACGTAGCTTTCAGGGATAAGGACGGATATTTTTGGATTCAGGGGCGGATGGATGATGTTTTAAAAATAGCCGGCCATAGAATCGGCACGGCTGAAGTAGAAAGCGCTTTTGCTTCTCATAAGTTAGTGGTTGAGGCCGGAGTGATTGGCGTGCCTGATGAAGTCAAGGGCGAGGTCATAAAAGCTTTTATAATTTTAAAGCAAGGCGTAAAACAGTCGGATTCATTAGTTCAGGATTTAAAGCAGCAGGTAAGGAGAACTTTAGGGCCGATGGCGGTCATAAAAGATATTGCTTTTGTCAATAAACTGCCGAAAACCAGAAGCGGGAAAATTATGAGGAGGGTACTAAAAGCTAAAGAGCTGGGTTTACCCTTAGGCGATGTTAGCGCTTTAGTGTAGTTTAATAAGAGAATTTGGCGGAGATAATAATAATATATTTTTTTTAACTCTCCTGGCAGGGCGAGGATATTAATTATGAAAAATCTTGATAAATTGTTTAAACCAAAAACAATCGCTGTGATCGGAGCCAGTAATTCAAAGGGAAGCGTCGGCAAAGCTTTTATGGATAATTTAGTTGATGGCGGATACAGGGGCAAAGTTTTCCCGGTAAGCATAAAAAGAAAAAGAGTAAAAAATATCAAAGCTTACAAATCAATTAAAGATATTCCTAAAAAAATTGATTTGGCTATTATTGCTACTCCCGCCAGGACGGTCTTGGAAATAATTGAAGATTGCGGACAGGCCGGCGTCGAAACCGCGGCAATAATTTCTTCTGGTTTTTCTGAAACTGGCAGAAAAGGCGTGGCTATGAGTAAAAAAATATTGGCCGCGGCTAGAAAATTTAATATAAAAATTCTTGGCCCAAATTGCTTGGGTTTTATAATACCCTCGGCAAATTTAAATGCCAGCTTTGCAAACAAAACCGCCCGGCCCGGCCGGATTGCTTTTATTTCTCAAAGCGGCGCCTTGGGCGCGTCTATTTTGGATTGGTCAATTAAAAATAATGTCGGCTTTAGCTATTTTGTCTCAATCGGAGAGATGCTGGATATCGGTTTCCATGATTTAATTGATTATTTTGGCCGAGATCCAAATACCTCCAGTATCCTTATTTATATGGAGTCTTTGAAAGAAGCGAAAAAGTTCATCAGCGCCGCCAGGGCCTTTTCCGCAACCAAACCCATTGTAGTTTTAAAAGTCGGCCGTAGTGAAGAGGGCGCGCAGGCGGCCCGATCTCATACAGGCAGCCTAACGGGCAACGATGCGATTTTTAGCGCCGTTTTTGAAAGAGCCGGGATCGTCAGGGTAGATACGGTGGATGGTTTATTTTGTACCGCAAAACTTTTGGCCATGCAGAACAGGCCAAAAAATAATAGATTGGCAGTTATAACCAATGCGGGCGGACCTGGCGTCATAGCAGCTGATGCTATTGCGTATTCTTCCATCAGACTCGCGAGCTTGGAGAAAAAAACGATTAAAAGATTAAATAATATTTTACCTTCGGCCTGGAGCAAGAGGAACCCGATAGATCTTCTGGGCGATGCCGACCATTTGCGGTATCGGGAGGCAATAAAAATTTGTTTGGAAGATAAAAATGTGGATGGGATATTAACTATCTTGACGCCGCAGTCTATGACTGACCCGGAGGCTATCGCCAGAGAATTAGTAAAGGTTTCAAAAAATACAAAAAAAACTTTGCTAGCCAGCTGGATGGGCGGGGAGAGCGTGGCCAAGGGAATAAAAAGATTAGAGGCGGGGAATATCCCGGCTTATATTTCGCCAGAAGATGCAATTAGTTCATTTGCGTCAGTATATGATTATTCAAAAAATTTAAATCTTTTAAATGAAGTTCCTTCAACGATTCCCCAGGCTTTTTCACCCCGAATTAAGAAAAATAAAGAATTAATAAATTCCGTGATCAAGGATAATAGAGATAGTTTAACCGAAGCCGAGGCCAAAGAATTATTAGCAAACTATAAAATCCCAGTGGCCAAAAGCGGCCTAGCTAAAACAGCGCGGGAAGCCGTGAAAATAGCATCTAATATTGGTTTTCCGGTCGTAATGAAAATCCTTTCGCCGGATATAGTTCATAAAACCGATATTGGCGGAGTCAAGCTTAACGTGAATTCAAAAAAAGAGGCTTATAAAGCGTTTAGGGGGATAATGTCTTCGGTAAAGCGCCATAATCCGCAGGCGGATGTTCATGGCGTATTTGTTGAAAAGATGATAAATAAAAGATACGAACTTATTTTAGGTTGCCAGAAAGATCCGATATTCGGCCCGGCTTTAGTTTTCGGCATGGGCGGATTGGCCGTTGAAATTTTTAAAGACATTCGAGTCGGGCTGCCGCCGCTTAATATGTCTTTGTCAATGAGAATGATAGCCAATACGAAGATTTATAAACTCTTAAAAGGTTTTAGAAATATTCCCAGAGTTGATTTGCCAGCCATCCAATTTTTATTGTATAAATTTTCTTATTTGATGGTGGATTTTCCCGAAATAAAAGAATTTGATGTCAATCCCTTTGCCATTGATGAATATGGCGGAGTGGTGCTTGACGCCAAGGTTATCTTGGATAGAAAAATAATAAAAGAAGGCGGCAAACCATATTCTCATTTGGTGATATCGCCCTATCCAAAAGAGTATGTTATTAAATATAAACTGAAAAACGGGCAAAATATTAAAATCAGGCCAATCCGGCCGGAGGATGAGCCAATCTGGATGGAGATGTTTGATAATTTTTCCAAGGAAACATTAAGGCAAAGATTTTTAGGTCAAACTAAAAACATTTCTTCTTATATAATGCAGAGATGCACCAAAATTGATTATGGCCGGGAAGTAGTGCTTATAGCCAGAATAAAAGATAAAAAAAGTTTTAAGGGATCGATTGAGGCAAAAGTAATTGGAGTGGTTGAGCTGGCTAGCAGTCCGTTCGGTGAGGAAGCGGAATTCACAAGCGCGGTCGCAGATCGTTGGCAAAATTTGGGACTGGAGAGTAAATTTACAGATTATATTTTAGAGATAGCTAAAAAGAGAAAGATAAAACATATATATGCAAAATTTTTAAAGGATAATAAGGTTATGCATCATATTTTTAAGAAAAGAGGGTTTAATATAATTGATGAAGGAAAAATTTATAGAGCTGAACTTTCAATAAAATGATTAAGCGTTTATTTAACGGACAAATTAATAGTATAACCGCGGCGGCGGCTTTGGTGGGAGTTTCTTCGCTAGTCAGCCGCTTTTTAGGCGTTTTCCGGGACAGGATCCTGGCCGGAGAATTCGGAGCGGGCGACACTTTAGACGTTTATTACGCCGCTTTCCGGATTCCGGATTTAATTTTTAATTTACTGGTCTTGGGGGCTTTGTCCGCCGGCTTTATCCCTATTTTTGTCGGGTTGCTTAAAAATCCTCTGGAAAAAATTACCGGTTTTTTTTCCGGCCAAGAGAATAAAAAGGCCTGGGAACTGGCGAGCAATGTTTTAAACATTTTAGTTTTAGGGCTTTTAGCCCTTTGCGGTTTAGGGATTATTTTTGCTCCCTGGCTGACTAAGTTAATTACTCCCGGCTTTTCTCCGGAAAAGCAGGCCTTAACTACCGGTTTAACCCGAATAATGTTTCTATCGCCTCTCTTTTTAGGAATTTCTGCAGTCTTAGGCGGGGTCTTGCAATCATTTAAAAGATTTTTTGTCTATTCTCTGGCGCCGATAATGTACAATATTGGCATTATTATCGGCGCTTTGTATTTTGTGCCGGCCCTGGGGATTTACGGCCTGGCCTGGGGCGTGGTTTTAGGAGCTTTGCTTCATATGCTGATCCAGCTGCCGACCGCGTTTGCCCTAGGATTCCGGCACAGCTTGAAAATTGATTTTAGTAATCCTGATTTAAGAAAAATCGGATTGATGATGATCCCGCGGACCATGAGCCTGGCTATTTCCCAGATAAATTTAGTGGTGATTACGATTGTCGCTTCCACTTTGGCCGTCGGCTCTCTGGCGGTTTTTAATTTAGCTAATAATCTGCAGTCTTTCCCGATCGGGATTTTCGGCATTTCTTTTGCCATTGCCGCTTTTCCCGCTTTTTCCGCCGTGGCTTTTTCTAAAAAAGATTTAATCGCCAGTTTTTCTTCCACTTTGCGCCAGATTTTATTTTTTATTGTCCCGTCCACGGTTTTGCTTATTACTTTGCGCGCCCAGGTTATCCGCGTTATTTTAGGCACGGGCAATTTTGACTGGGAAGATACGGTTTTAACCATGAACACTTTGGCTTTTTTCTGCCTGTCCCTTTTCGCCCAGGCCTCCTTACCGCTTTTAGTGCGGGTATTTTACGCCCGGCATGATTCAAAAACTCCTTTTCTTATCGGTTTATTTTCCGCCATCGTTAATGTGGCTCTTTCTTTATGGCTGGCGAAGAGACTGGGCGTTGAAGGTCTGGCTCTGGCTTTTTCCCTGGCTTCCATCCTTAATTTTATTCTTCTCTGGCTGGCCCTGCGTTTTTCTCTAGGGCAGATGGACGAGATAAAAATTTTAGTAGCCGTGATAAAATTCTCGGCCGCTAGCTTAGCTTGCGGGATTACGGTTCAGGGCGTGAAAGTAATAATTTGGCCCTTTGTTGATATGACTAAATTCTTGGGAGTTTTAACCCAGGGCCTGGCGGCCGGATTGGCCGGCATATTTATTTACGCCGCCGTCTGCTCGCTTCTTCGCAGTGAAGAGTTTATTTCCGTCTGGACGCCGATTAAATATAAGTTTTGCCGCCTGCCTTGGAAGAAAGTTACGACCGATGATCAGGGAGAAGCGCGGGGAATCTAGGGATTGACGATTGACGATTGACGATTGACGATTTATGAATGGTTATAGGTGAGATTTTTAGGATTATTAAAATTCTTAAGATTCTTGGGATGAGGGGCGGACAGAAATGTTCGCCCTGTTTTATTCCGCAAAAGTCCGCCTAAGTCTGCGTTAGTCCGTGTTATCAGTCCTTGACTTATTTTTGATATCGTGATAATTTTATTTGATGTTCTTTTTGAAGATGCCTATTAATAATAACTATTTTGAGAAAGGAGAAACACCGTGGAAAGTGTAAGAGTAATCGTGATTGGTGCTGCTGGTAGAATGGGCAGCCTGGTGGTTCAGATGATTAACGGAACTGACGGCATTGAATTGGCTGGGGCAATTGAAAAGGCAGAAAAGCTGACAGGTTTTTCGATTCCGGGAACGAAGATTTCTTTTGCTCCCCAGGACTCTGATAACCTGCCTTCGGTTATTTCTTCGTCTGACGTCGTTATTGATGTAAGTGGCCAGGAAGCTTTTATGGCCAATGCGGCCTTGGTTGTTGGCCAGGAGAAACCAATGGTAATCGGCTCAACCGGTCTGAATGAACAGGATATGTCTTATCTCCGGGAGGTGGCTGGATGCGTACCCTGTATTCTGGCGCCGAATTTTAGTGTCGGAGCCAATTCAATGTTTGCCTTAGTGGCAAAAATGACGACGATTCTGGGGCCTGATTATGACGTTGAAATCGTTGAAGCCCACCATAATCAGAAAAAAGACGCTCCGAGCGGTACGGCCAGGAGATTGGCGGAAATTGTCGCTGGCGTCCGGAAATTGGAGCTGGCAAATGTCGCTTGCTATGGCCGGCAAGGAATGACCGGCGTTCGGCCGAAAGACCAAATCGGCATTCATGCTCTCCGCATGGGCGACGTAGTGGGCGAACATACGGTTATTTTTTCCGGTCCGGGAGAGCGGATTGAGCTTACTCATCGCGTTTCTTCCCGTGACGCTTTTGCTCAAGGCGCAGTCCGGGCGGCAATGTGGATCGTAGGTCAGATACCGGGTCTTTACGACATGCAGGACGTTTTGGGCCTGCGGTAACTGTTGGGATCCTTGGGACTCTTGGGATTTTTAGGACTCTTAAGACTTCGTCCTGAGCTCAGTCGAACAATTCTTAGGATAAGGGGTGGATAGAAATGTCCACCCTGTTTTTATTTAGCTAAGAAGGGTAAGCATTTAGGGGTTCAACCGCCAATTTGGCGGTTGAACCCCCTTTTTCGTTATTTGACCAAAAGGGTAAAAAAAGATAAGATAAAATCAGTGGAAAGTAAAAAGTTATAAAGTTATAAAGCAAGAGAAATTACTTTTGTTTTTTATGAATAATATTCGTAATTTTGCTATATTGGCCCACATTGACCACGGCAAGTCAACTTTGGCTGATAGGATGCTGGAAATTACCGGCACGATTGAGCCAAGAAAAATGAAAGACCAGTTTCTGGACAGGATGGATATAGAAAGGGAAAGAGGAATAACTATTAAGCTCCAGCCCGTGACAATGGAGTATACTCCTAAATTTTCAATTTTCAATTTTCAATTTCCAAACAAATCCGAAATCCGAAATCTGAAATCCGAAAATGACAAATTCATTTTAAATCTGATAGACACGCCCGGGCATGTTGATTTTTCTTATGAGGTTTCCCGCTCTTTAGCCGCGGTGGAAGGGGCGGTTTTATTAGTGGATGCGACGCAAGGGATTCAGGCCCAGACTTTAGCCAATCTCTTTTTGGCCATAGAGCAGAATTTAGTTATTATTCCGGTGGTTAATAAAATAGATTTGCCCGCGGCCGATATAGCCAAAACTAAGGAGGAAATTATAAAATTGATTGGCTGCGCGGAAGAAGAAATAATTTTAGCTTCTGGTAAAACCGGCCAGGGGGTAGCGGAAATTTTAGAAGCGGTGGTTAGCCGCGTGCCAGCACCCGTGGAGACGAACGGCCGTTCGTCTCGACTGCGGGCCTTGATTTTTGATTCTAATTATGACGAATACCGGGGAGTGGTCGCGCATGTCCGGGTTATGGACGGGGAAATAAAAAAAGGAGAAAAAATTTTTCTGATGGCCACGAAAGCGAAAAGCGAGGCTTTGGGTATCGGCATCTTTAAACCCGAATATAAATCCACGGGGAAATTGGAAGCCGGAGAAATCGGCTATATTGTTACCGGTTTTAAAAATGTAAGCGAATGCCGGGTAGGAGACACGGTGACGATTGCCGATTGCCGATTGCCGATTGCCGATTTAACGGCGTTGCAAGGATATAAAGAAGTAAAGCCGATGGTTTTTGCCGGAGTTTTTCCTCACGAAGGCAGTGATTTCCAGGATTTGCGGGAAGCGATGGAAAAATTAAAATTAAATGATGCCGCTTTGACTTATGAGCCGGAAAGCTCCGAGGCCCTGGGTTTTGGTTTTCGCTGCGGTTTTTTAGGTCTTCTTCACTTAGAAATATTTCAGGAAAGATTGCGGCGGGAATATAACCTTAATTTAATCGTAACTTTGCCGAGTGTGGCTTATAAGGTCCAGAAAACAAACGGCGAGGAAATAATTATCCGCACCCCGCAAAAATTGCCGGACCAGGCGGAAATAAGGCAGGTGGAAGAGCCGTGGGTGTCTTTGGATATTGTCACCCCTAAAAATTATATGGGCGCGGTGATGGAGCTGGCCCGGGATAAAAGAGGGGCTTATAAAAATATGGAATATCTGGAAAAAGACACGGTTATTCTCCATTACGAAATACCGATGGCCGCGATTTTAACCGACTTTTATGATAAGATAAAAAGTATCAGCTCCGGCTACGCTTCTATCAACTATGATTATCTGGATTACCGCCCGGCGGACGTGGTTAAGCTTGATATCTTGGTGGCGGAAGAGTCGGTCGAGGCCTTATCTATGATTGCTTATCGCGATGAAGCTTTTCGGGAAGGCAAGAAAATCGTGGAAGCTTTAAAAGAAACTCTGCCGAAACAAATGTTCGTTCTAAAACTGCAGGCGGCGATTGGCGGGAAAATTATTGCCGCGGAAAGATTATCGGCCATGCGCAAAGACGTGACGGCCAAGCTTTACGGCGGAGATGTGAGCCGAAAAAGAAAATTATTGGAAAAGCAGAAAAAAGGCAAGAAAAAAATGATGGCCGCCGGCAAGGGAAGCGTGGAAATTCCGCCCGAGGCGTTTGTTAAGATATTAAAAAGATAAAAGACACGAAGAGAACGAAAAAATACGAAAAAAACGAATGATGTTTCTATGGCTAATTAAATTAAAAGTAAAATATGTATCAAGGAGGGGAGATAATATATAAAGAGTTGAGTTATAAGGTTCAGGGCATATTAATAGAGGCGAGAAAAATATACGGCCCCGGGCTTAAAGAAAAAGTCTACTGCAATATTATTGAGGAACTGTTGCGGATGTACGGAATTGGGTATAAAAGAGAAATTAGTATTAATATTTACTCCCCGATATCAGGTAAAATTGTTGGTGTTTACAGGCCAGATTTCATAATTGAAAATAAGATAATTTTAGAAGTAAAAGCCGTTGATATAATTCCGAGGAATTTTGTTGACCAGATGTATAGTTATTTAAAAGTAAGTGATTTTGAGCTTGGAATTTTTGTTAATTTTAGAAGCCAAAAGTTATATATTAAAAGAGTAGTTCTTACTAATGATCGTAAACGCCCAGGGATAGCTGGTAAATATAGGAAGAATAAGTAAACGAATTCGTTTTTTCGTTTTTATTCGTTAACTTCGTGTATAATATATATGAAACAAAGAAAAATAATTAAAATTATTTGGACGATAATGTCGGTGATGATAATTCTTTCCATGGTAATCTGGACGATCGGCTTGGCCCTGATGTAGTATGATGCTAATAATACGAAATGTATGCCTGCCCGAAATGCTTTCGCAAGCAGGCGGGCGAAGGCCGCGAATTACGAATT
>Ga0100389_1003098_pt1 | contig 13110 bp, 9 predicted proteins | sample CryGeymeta201513_FD_81537 | JGI IMG/M metagenome (GOLD analysis project Ga0100389, IMG submission 81537) | Groundwater microbial communities from Crystal Geyser aquifers in Utah, USA - Crystal Geyser metaG 2015-13 | ecosystem: Environmental > Aquatic > Deep subsurface > Groundwater | place: USA... | reverse complement strand
GCTCCTGCTATAAAACTTACCACTGGTTTGTTGCCATTTTCTTTAATCCAATAAGCAGCATTAGCTTCCATATCACCACCAATTTCACCAATCATCACAATACCTTCTGTGTCTGAATCATTCATAAATAAATGAACTGCATCTTTAATAGAAGTTCCAATAATAGGATCGCCACCAATACCAATGCCAGTAGATTGTCCAAGCCCGACTTTTGTAATTTGGTCAACAGCTTCATAAGCCAAGGTACCAGAACGAGAAACTATACCAATTGTTCCTGGTTTATGAATGAAGCCAGGCATAATACCAATTTTAGCTTCGCTTGGAGTAATAATGCCTGGACAATTTGGTCCAATTAATCTACAATTTCTTTTTGATAAGTAATCTTTGACGATAACCATATCTTTAGTAGGGATGCCTTCTGTGATACAAACGACAAGATTAATTCCTGCTTCAGCGGCTTCCATTATTGCATCGGCAGCAAAAGCTGGTGGGACAAAAATTAAGGAAACGTTTGCCTTAGTTTTGATTACTGCATCGGCAACAGTGTTGAAAACAGGCAAATCAAGGTGAATTGTTCCGCCTTTTCCGGGGGTAACACCACCTACAACATTAGTTCCATATTCTATCATTTGTGAGGCATGAAATGAACCCTCAGCACCAGTAAACCCTTGCACAATTACTTTGGATTGTTTGTTAACCAATATACTCATATTATAAATATTTGTTAAAGATTTTCAAAGGTAATTGATTGGAATAATATTTAAAAAATAAATTTAATTAAAAAAAACCCTTTCAAATTTTTGAAAGGGTTTTGAATTTGATATAAAAAATTATTTTTTCTTTGGATTTAAAGCAGCTTCTTTTTTAGCTTTTCTACGTTCTTTCATCATAATTAAATCGTAAGCAATAGGAGAGGCGGTAAATACTGAAGAATAAGTACCAACGGCAACTCCAATTAGCAATGCAAAAGCAAATCCTCTAATTACTTCACCACCAAATATAAACATAGCAAGCAAAACCATAAATGTAACACCTGAAGTATTCAATGTACGACCAAGTGTGCTGTTTATAGCGTCGTTCATATTTGTTTTTAAGTCTTTTTTAGGATATAATGTTGTGTATTCACGAATTCTATCAAAGATAATAACGGAGTCCATGATGGAATAACCAATAATAGTAAGAATTGCTGCAATAAAATGCTGATCAACATCTAAACTAAAGGGTAATATTCCATAAAAGAGTGAGAATATTCCAATGGTAATAAATGTATCGTGGAATAAAGCAATAACACCACCCATTCCCCATTGCCATTTTTTAAATCTTATGGCGATATATATAAATATTATTATCAAAGAGAATAAAACTGCAAAATATGAATTAACCAAAAGACTGTATGCAATGGTTGGTTCGATTTTTTGTGAGCTTAATCTTCCAAGTACTTTTGTTTCGGAGTGACCTAAAAAGTCATCTTGAGATATTTCTTTAGTATATATTGGCTTTAATCCTTGATATAATTTAGTTTCAACAATAGAGTCTGTTTCATTTGATTTGTTTTGTATCATAAATGAAGTAGTAATCTTTACTTGATTACTTGGACCAAATGTTTTAACTTCAGGTTCAGTGCCATAAACCTTAGCTAAAGCAGTTCTAACTTCATCAGTTTTCACATCTCTATCAAATCTAACGACATAAGACCTGCCTCCCAAAAAATCAATGCCATAACTTAATCCTCTGGTTGACAAAGAAATAATTCCTATAACAATAACTGAAAGAGAAATTACATAATAAATTTTTCTTAATCCAATAAAATTAAAATTTACTTTAGTAAGTACGTTTTTAGTGAGTTTATTCCAAACATTGATTTCAATGTTTTTATCCATCATCCAAATGAAAACCAAGCGGGAAATGAATATTGCACAAAACATAGAACTAATAATACCAATGATTAAGGTAGTAGCAAATCCTTGAATAGGACCAGAACCGAAAATGAACAATACGATAGCAGTTAAAAGTGTAGTAATATTACTATCTATAATTGCAGACATTGCATGTTTGTATCCATCATCAATAGCAAGTCGAATTCCTTTTCCAACCCTGATTTCTTCTCGTATTCGTTCATATATAATTACGTTTTTATCAACGTCCATCCCGAGGGTAAGGACAATACCAGCAATACCAGGTAAGGTTAATACCGCTCCTAAGGATGCTAAAATTCCAAAAACAAAGAACATATTGACAAAAAGAGCAACATTAGCAACCATACCTGCTCTGTTGTAATAAAAAATCATATACAACAAAGTAAGAATGAAGGCAACAATGAAAGACCACAAACCAGCATTAATAGCTTCTTTACCTAGTGTAGGTCCAACTACTTCTTCTTGAACGATACGCGCTGTAGCAGGCAATTTCCCCGATTTTAATACGTTAGCTAAATCTTTTCCTTCGGTTAAAGAAAATTGACCAGAAATTTGAGAAGAACCATTAGGAATTTCGCCTTGAACTCTAGGGTTTGAATAAACAAAATTATCAAGAACTATAGCTATACAGCGTTTACTTGGGGCAGCCAAAGCAGTCATATCTTTCCAAATACGAGCACCTGTGTTGTTCATTCTCATAGAAATTTCAACGTTTCCATTTTGATCAAAGTCTTGGCGAGCATCGGTGATAACTTCACCAGTAAGCTTTGGTTGGTCGCTATTTTTAGGATAACGCAATGCAACAAGGTTAAGCGATGTTGTTCCTTCCTTTTCTGGTTTTATTGACCATGCTAATTTTAAATCTCTTGGTAATAATGCTTTTACATAAGCTTGACTTAACATTTTATTAACAAGAGAAGTATCTCTGATTTCGCAAAGTCCTAAAACAGGTCCACTTAAAGGAATAATATTACCTGCCTGATCTTTTGATAAAGAAAGTTCTAAGTAAGCAAATAATGGATGTTCTTTTGCGTTATTCCCTTTGTTGTTTTTTAAGGAAGTAGAGTCAGGTTTATTTGCTTTATTGGTAGCTTTGTCTATAAGAGAGGAGCTCTTTGAAGTGTCAGCTTTAGTTATTGTAGTATTAATAGTGTCTTTAGCTGTAAGGGTATCTATTGCATAAAATCGATTTTTAAGAACTTTATCTACTTGTGCTAAGTAGGGATATATTTCTTTAAATTCATAAGTTTCCCAAAATTCTAGTTTGGCACTACCTTGTAATAGTTTACGAACTCGTTCAGGTTCTTTGATACCAGGTAGTTCAACAAGAATTCTACCAGCAGTAGAGAGTTTTTGAATGTTTGGTTGTGTAACACCAAAGCGGTCAATACGAGTTTTGAGAATATTATATGTTCTATCAATTGCATCGTTAGATTCGTCTGCAATCATTTTTAATATTTCCTCGTTATTAGGCTTTCTGTTTAAAGTTTTTTCAAGGTCAGCCACTTTGGTTTTCATGCTGAAACCAAAAATAGCAATTAGCTGGGCATTAGGGTCCACTTCTTTAAACGATTCTCCGAATAGAGTTACAAAGTCTTTCTGACTATTTTTTTGTTTTTCAAGAGCCAATGCCATTGCTTTATTAAAGGTAATATCTTTGCTATTACCTGATAAGGCTCTAACGATTTCGGGAACAGAAACTTCAAGAGTAACGTTCATCCCGCCTTTTAAGTCAAGACCCAAGTTAATTTCTCTTTGTTTACATTCTTTATAGGTATATTTTCTAATCAAAACGTTGAAAACAACCTTATTTTGCATTGAATCTAAGTAGAAACGTTCTTTAGCCTTAGATAGGGAATCAAAGATAATTTGTTCTCTTGATGTATTCCCAATGGATAATTGTTTTGCTAAGAGTTTAACTTCGTTGCTGTTGGCATAGTTTTTGGCTTTGCTCTCCACTCTTGAGGTGAAAAAGCTGAATGATAACTGGTATAAACAAACGAGTGCAAATACAATAGCGAAAAACTTAATAGCACCTTTACTTTGCATATCTTTTCTATTTTATTAAATTATTTTTTTTATTTGAGGGTGCAAATATAGAATAACAAATGTTAATAAACAATTTATTAGTTTTTAAAAAAGTAAAAAAAAACAAAAATATATATAGAAATTATCGGAAATGCTAATAAATATTATGTTTAATATTATTTTTTTTAAGTAAAATAGTTTTAGTTTTAAATTGTTGTTTCTGGAGTATCAAATCTTTGCATTTTTTTTTTGTAAATAAAACAAACAAATTGCCACTAAATGAAATGCCACTCCAGTTGAAAATACGAACCATTTGAAATGTTGTGGAACAAATTGGAAGGCTTTTTCTAATATTTTTTTACTGTCTGAATAGGTTAATAAATCTGTAAAAGAAAAATATTGCATCATAAAACGCATATATTCCTCAGTATAAGCAAATATAACGATAAATGAACCTATTATGAGCAAAATCCATTGAGCAAAATTTATTTTTACGTTTTTTCTTTTTTCTACAAAATAAATAATGATTAAAGTGAGGATAATCATTGTTATTGAGTTAATAATTGGTGCAATAACAGGTCCAACCCAAGTAAAAGGTATAAGAAAAAGAATATCCCAGTCGAGAAATGAAACAGGCCAAGCAATTAACAATTTTAAGAATAAGTAATAAAAAATATCCCAAATCGCAAAAGAAAAGATAAAAAAAGCAAATTTTTCAATTTTTGTTCTACCTGCAATAATAGCAATGCATAATAGCATAATAATTGTAGCAATTTCTCTTAGAAATTCAGTTATTGCAACAGTATTACTTATGATTTTCATTGGAAAACAAAAACCATTAGGGTAATAAATTTCTCTTAGGTAAACAACAACAGCACTTTCTAGAAATCCCATTGCTATACTAAAGGAAGTAACTAATAATAATGTTTTAATTATTTTATTATTCAAAAATAATGAGCATTTAGAAATAAACTAATGGAGTGTGAGTTTGGTAATTAAGGATGTTTATTAAATATTTTAAATAGTTTCGCCTAATTCTTCTAGTTTTTGAGTTGTTTTGCGTTTAACATAACGGTCATCAACGCTTTTTAAAATATCTAAAAGTATTTCTTTATCATTTATCCGCTTTATAGCAACTTTTTTAACTTCAATATCTTCTTCATTTTTTACAATTGTAGCAAGTATTATTTTATCTTCAAGTTTATTAACGGCTTCTTTTCTTACATAATAATCGGGGTCGTTGAAAGCAATAGATTTAATAGTTTCTTGATTTGTTAGTAGTTGAACGGCAATACCACGAACAAAATAATCAGAATCATTTTTTGCAATATCTTCTATTGTGGACTGGTCAATTATTTTTTTTAAAGCATCTGCTCGTAAATAAAAGTCAGGGGAGTTTTTTGCTAAACTAATTAATAGATTTTGATTGGTAATAGCATTTATTGCTAACAATTTACTATCTTTATTTAGTGCTTTATTGGCAAGAATAAATAAGCATTCCTGATTAGTAATTCTTTGTATTGCTTCTTTGCAAATATAATAGTCTTCATGGCTATTCATGGCTATGGCGCACAGTGTTTCGGAATCTGTAATGTTTTTTATGGCAGCCATTTTAACATAATAGTCTTTATCGTTTTGAGCTATATCGGCAAGGGCTTCTTGATTTGATATTCTTTCTACTGCGGTTTGTCTAACATAATAGTCTTTATCATTCTTAGCAATAGAAATTAAGATGGCTTCATCATCCAATAACTTAACGGCATCAGCTCTGTCAAAGTAATCGGTTGAATTAAGTCCGGTATTATTAGTTTCTTGCTGAGTAAGCGAACTATTATTGTCTGTTGCTATCATTTTAATTAAAAATTATTTGTGAATAGTAATATTTAATGGTTTATTTATATAATTGTAGTGTAATTTTCTGGGTTAATACACATTACAGGAATTTTATATATGTTAAAAATAATTTTTTCAATGGCTGAAACTTTCATAAAACTGGGAACTAGTTTATTTGCTTCGTTTATTATTAATAAAAGGTCAGCATTTATTTGGTCTGAGTAAGTTAATACCTCGTTTACAAATTCATTTTTAGTACAAATTACTTTTTTTTCAATATAGTTTATATTTTTTTTCTCAAACAATTCTTTAACAAGGGCAACATTCTTGTAAATTTGCTGATGATATTTAATTTTATTATCAACATATATCAGATGAATAGTAGAATTGAAATGCAACGCTAATCTTACAGCCCATTTAATTTTTTGAATAGAATTGGCTGTAATGTCAATAGGAACAACAAATTTTTCATATCCTTTACCGAAAGGTCTTTTTTGAACAACCATAACAGGAACAGGTGAATTGCTAATCACTCTTAAAATATAGCTTCCAATAATATGTTGCATTCCTTTTTTACCGTGAGTACCAATAATAATAAAACTAGCTCCCGTTTCTTTTGCAGCATCACCGATTGTTGTATAAATATCGTTATTTTCTCGTATAATATAATCTATATCAACATTGTAATCTATTTTTTTGTTGAAAGAAATATCGTTTAATTTTTCTTTTATTGCATCATTTAAGAATGTTTCATTTTTTAAATATGATTTATCAATATTTTTATTAATAAGATGCAATAAACATATTTTATAATCAGACCATTTAGCGGTTCCAATTGCATGTTGTACTGCAAAATCAGCCACTTCCGAAAAATCGAAAGGTACTAAAACTAAATTATTGTTATCCATTACTCTGTTTAATTTTATTTCGCCCATCAGTTATTTATTTTAGTTTTGGTTGATTAATTTTTTCACATAACAAACCTACGTGTTTTTTTTTACATGCAAGTGAAAAATACAATTTAATATATCTATTTATTAATATATGGAAATTAGCATATTAAATGAATTTTTTGACATTCTAAAAGAAACTTTAAATAATATAAGCATTCAAAATCAATTAATTTTTAATTTTGCTTCAAATAATTGATGTAAAGTATCAATAAAATGGACATAAATCAAAATTTAAAAAAGTATGATGCTTATGCAGTCTTGCGTATAAAGGATTTTAGGTTATTTATTTTTGCTCGTTTTATTCTTACTATTGCTATTCAAATGCAATCTATAATTGTTGGATGGCAAATTTATGATATTACAAGAGATCCCTTTTCTTTGGGGCTAATTGGATTGGCTGAGGCTCTTCCATTTATAGTTGTCGCTTTATTTGCTGGGCATGTTGCCGATATTATCAATCGAAAAAAAATAATATTAGTTACTATTATAATTTATTTTTTTGGTGCTCTTACTTTGTTTTTGTTAAGTTTTAAATTTAATATCTTTTTTGCTGAGTTTGGGTGTTTACCCATTTATGGAGTAGTTTTTTTGACAGGTATAGCCCGTGGCTTCCATTATCCTGCTCAATCAGCCTTTATGGCTCAACTAGTCCCTAGAAAATTGTATGCAAACTCATCTACCTGGAATAGCACCATTTGGCATATTGCTGCAATTTCTGGTCCTGCCATTGGTGGCTTAATTTATGGCTTTTTTGGTATTGATACTGCTTATTTTATAGTTGTTTGCTTGGTAATTTTTAGTTTTTGTTTATTTATGTTTGTTAAAAATGTTGCATTACCAGCGAAAGTTAAAAAAGAATCATTGATAGAGAGTCTTACATCGGGAGTTAGATTTGTATTTAAAAATCAAATTCTTTTAGGAGCTCTCGCTCTTGATATGTTTGCTGTATTGTTTGGTGGAGCGGTAGCAATTTTGCCAGTTTTTGCCAGAGAAATTCTTGAATTAGGACCTGAGGGACTAGGTTTTCTTCGTGCTGCACCTGCTTTTGGTGCAGTTTTAATGTCTTTGATATTGGCTCACAAACCACCACTTAAACATGCGGGTGTTAATTTGCTTGTAAGTGTTAGTGGTTTTGGGATGTGCATTATTCTTTTTGCTTTTTCTACTAATTTCTATCTTTCTTTTTTGTTGTTGGCTTTTAGTGGTATGTTCGACAATGTGAGTGTGATAATTAGAAATACAATAATACAACTGTTCACACCTGACAATATGAGGGGCAGGGTTGCTTCCGTTAACAGCATATTTATTGGTTCTTCTAATGAAATTGGTTCTTTTGAGTCGGGCTCTGCCGCTAAAATATTAGGACTTGTTCCTTCTGTCGTTTTTGGTGGAGGTATGACACTTATGATTGCCCTTTCTACCTTTAAGTTTGCTCCTAAATTAAAAAAACTGAATTTACTTTCTTATATGAAAGAGAAGGAAGAAAATTATTTATAACATAAACAAATAATAAATACAATTTTAATTGAGTATTGTTAACATGTTTTTGTCATTTTAGTTCTAATAAATAAATTAACTTGTTAGAAGTTGGGTTTTAATGAATATTTATTGTAGAAATTTTCAATATATTTTGCTGCCTCATCTGCAGTATCAACACAAACAATTAAATCTAAATCTTCTGAACTAACATTTTTTTCTTCAACAAGTGTATTTTTGATCCAATCTAAAAGACCTTGCCAATAACTTTTTTGTAAAAGGATGATCGGAAAACGTGCTATTTTTTGAGTTTGTATTAAGGTAAGCGCTTCGAACATTTCGTCTAATGTCCCAAATCCGCCAGGTAAAACAATAAAACCTTGTGAATACTTCATAAACATTACTTTTCGAACAAAGAAATAGTCAAAAGCGAGTAATTTATCAGGGTCAATAAAAGGATTGGAGCTTTGTTCAAATGGGAGTTTTATATTTAATCCAACAGAACGTCCACCAGCATAGTGGGCACCTTTATTAGCTGCTTCCATTATTCCAGGACCGCCACCAGTGATAACTCCAAAACCAACTTTAGTGAGTTTATATGCCACTTCTTCGGCAAGTTTATAATAGGGATGTTGCATTTTTGTTCTTGCTGAGCCAAATATAGTAACACAAGGTCCTATAATTGCCAATTTTTCAAATCCTTCAACAAACTCAGCCATTATTTTGAATATTTGCCAAGAATCTGATGTTTTCATTTCGTGCCATTCCTTAGGAGTTAATGCTTCTCTTATTTTATCTTCATCATTTAAGCTTCTCATAATCGTATTTTATATTTTAGAACAATCAATTTATCAAAAAACTATGCTAAATTAAGGAATATTTATTTTGAAAATCTAAAAAAAATCAAAATAATAACTTCTTTAAAAATTTAGCTGTGTAACTTTCTTTATGTGTGCATATTTGCTCAGGTGTTCCTTTGCAAAGAATCGTTCCACCTTCGTCTCCACCTTCTAAACCCATATCAATGATATAATCTGCAACTTTAATAACATCCATGTTGTGTTCAACTATAAGGATAGTGTTTCCTTTATTTACTAGTTTGTTTAAAACCTTAAGTAAAATACTAATATCCTCAAAGTGCAATCCTGTAGTAGGTTCGTCTAACAGATAAAATGTGTTGCCTGTATCGCGTTTAGATAGTTCGGTTGCTAATTTCACGCGTTGTGCTTCACCTCCTGAAAGAGTGGTAGAGTTTTGTCCAAGTGTTATGTAACCCAATCCTACTTCGTGCATTGTTTTTAGCTTTTGCACAATTGCTGGGATACTTTCAAAAAAATCAAGTGCATGGTCAATACTCATATTGAGCACATCATTAATAGATTTTCCTTTAAAACGTATCTCTAATGTTTCTCTATTATATCTTTTTCCGTTGCAAGTTTCACATTCAACATAAACATCGGGCAAAAAATTCATTTCAATAGTTCTTACACCTGCTCCTTGGCATGTTTCGCATCTGCCTCCTTTAACATTAAAAGAAAATCTGCCTGCTTGATAACCTCTGATTTTGGATTCGGGAATTTGAGTGTATAATTTACGTATTTCATCCCAAACTCCTATGTATGTAGCTGGGTTTGAGCGTGGGGTTCTTCCGATTGGTGATTGGTTTATTTCAATCACTTTGTCAACGTTAGCTATTCCTTCAATGCGTTGATATGATAATGGTTTTTTATCTGATTTATAGAAATATTGGCTTAAAATTGGATATAATGTTTCGTTAATTAAAGATGATTTACCACTTCCAGAAACGCCTGTAACACATATCATTAATCCAAGCGGGAAATCAACGTCAATGTGTTTCAAATTGTTTCCTGAAGCCCCTTTTAGTTTTATGTAGTTCCCATTTCCAGGTCTTCTTTTGGTAGGGATATTAATTCCCTTTTCTCCTCTTAAATATTGTGCAGTAATTGTATTCGCTTGTTTTATTTTGTCGGGAGTACCTATTGCATCTATTTTTCCTCCTAATAAACCAGCGCCAGGACCAATATCAACAATATAATCGGCTGCTAACATCATATCTCGGTCATGTTCCACTACAATGACTGAATTACCTATATCTCTGAGATTTTTTAAGGAATTAATCAAACGGAAGTTGTCTCTTTGGTGCAAGCCAATACTTGGTTCATCCAAAATATACAAAACGCCAACTAATTGAGAACCTATTTGTGTTGCAAGTCTTATTCGTTGTGCTTCACCACCAGAGAGCGATTTGGAAGATCTATTTAATGTTAAATAATTAAGCCCTACTTCAAGTAGAAAATTTATTCGTGTTTTAATTTCTCTGAGAATTTCTTTTGCTATTGTTTTTTTACGCTCATCAATATTGTTTTCAATTTCTGAAAACCATTGATATAGCTTTGTTATTCCAATATTTGAGAGGTCAGAAATATTTTTATCATTTATTTTAAAAAAAAGAGATTCTTTTCTTAGTCTATTTCCATTGCATTCAGGGCATATTGATTCATTCATAAATCCATAAGCCCACTTTTTAATGGAGTTTGAATTAGCTTCATTAAATTGATTGGTTATAAAACTTATAATTCCTTCAAAACTTAATGAATAAATCATGGATGAATGTTGTTGCTTTACTTTTAATACTTCTTCGGAGCCATATAATATAACATTTATTGCTTCATCTGGAATGTCTTCTATTGGACTATCTAGATTAAAATCATATTTTTCTCCTATTGCCTTTAATTGACTGAATATCCAGGAGTCTTTATATTTCCCAACAGGGACAATGCCTCCTTGCCTAATGCTTAGTGATTTGTTAGGAATTATTTTGTTAATATCCATTTCTGTTATTGTTCCTAGTCCATTGCATTTTTTGCAAGCACCATAAGGTGAATTGAATGAGAATGAGTTTGGTTCTGGCTCTTGGTATGAAATGCCCGTAGTGGGGCACATTAAAAACTTACTAAAATGACGAATTGTTTCTTTTTCGGGTTCTAATATAATAATTTCGCCTTTGCCATATTTCATAGCCAACCTAACTGAATCGACCAATCGTTGTTTAACATCGGTATGAACAGTGATATTGTCAATAGCAATTTCAATATTATGGATTTTATACCTATCAAGGTGGAATCCGAAAGTAATTTCTTTTAATATTCCATCAACCCTGACTTTTATAAAACCTTGTTTTCGGATTTGTTCAAATAACTCTCTATAATGACCTTTTCTTCCACTAATAACTGGTGCTAGAATATTAATTTTTTTTCCTTGATAACTTTGCAAAATCAAATCAATTATTTGTGCATCAGAATATTTAATCATCTTTTCGCCTGTATTGTATGAATAGGCATCCGCTATTTTGGCATATAGCAGACGGATGAAATCGTAAATCTCAGTAATAGTACCCACAGTAGAACGTGGATTCTTGTTTGTTGTTTTTTGTTCGATAGAAATTACTGGACTTAAGCCTGTTATTTTATCGACATCAGGGCGTTCCATATTTCCAATAAATTGACGGGCGTATGCAGAGAATGTTTCCATATACCTACGTTGTCCTTCATTGTATATGGTGTCAAATGCGAGAGAAGATTTTCCGCTACCGCTCAATCCGGTAATAACTACAAGCTTGTTTCTTGGAATAACAGCATCGATATTTTTAAGATTATGAACCCTTGCACCATATATTTCAAGATTATTTTCGTAATTTGTAGTATTACTTTCGTGTTCAATACAATTAATCTTACTTTCTTCTAATTTTTCCTTCATTTAAGCCTGATATTATCCTTCTTTATTTTTTTGTTTTGGCGCTGTCATCTATTAAATAAACTTGTTCACTGTTGTTTTTAAGCAAATCGTTATAGTTTAGCGAGTCAATCTTAGGTATTATAAATTTATAGCTTTTCCCCTCTTTATTTGTCAATGTGTTTGAAATTAACCATGGATTAAAGTCTTTTATTAATTTATAATTGAGATTGTAATATTTTGAAAAACTAACTAAATCAGTAATACTTGAATCTACAATTACCGAATAGGTAGGAATTATTGGATATAAATCTTTGTTTCTAAAATAAAAACCATAAGATTTAGGATTGTTAAGCAATGTTTTAATAGCCATGATTCTAAATACATACCTGGCTGTTTCTTCATTTAAAAATAAGTCGTAATAGGAAGTTACTTGTTGGTTTTTTAATTCTGTGTTTAATGCACCAATTCCTATGTTGTATGAAGCAGCAACTAAAGTCCAGTTTTTGTATATTTTATAGGTGTCTTTAAAATAAGTACAAGCTGCTTCTGTTGATTTTTCGAGATTATATCTTTCATCTACCTCATCATTAATTTCTAATCCATAACTTTTAGCGGTAGGTTTCATAAACTGCCAGAAACCTGCGGCTCCTGCAGGAGATTTAACATTCATAAAACCGCTTTCAATGATAGATATATATTTTAAATCATCGGGTAAATTGTATTTTCTTAGAATTTTTTCTATAGAAGGAAACCAGCGATTTGCACGCTTAAAAAACATTAAAGTTTGCGATTGCCAATAAGTATTGATTAAAATTTCTCTGTCAAAGCTCTCTCTAACATCGTATCGCTGAATTGGAACAGGTTCTCCAAACAAATTCAATTCTTTAGGCAATTCAATTGCAAATATTTTATAGTATTTACTGTATGCTTCGTGATATTCTTTGTCGCCAATACCATCATTCTTAACTTTGGAGAATATAAATAGTTTTATAACTGCAAACAAAACCACTATTGATATTACTATTAATATATATTTCTTCATTTGGCTCTATTTTTTATGAAAATGATGATAAACTTATTGCAATAGTAAGTGAAATTAGGTATATTAATGCTAAAAAACCTGTTAGTATTAATATAACTAACAGGTT